>ERZ650304.728-NODE-728-length-15048-cov-6.156140_pt1 | contig 15048 bp, 13 predicted proteins | sample MGYA00376240_ERZ650304 | MGnify/ENA primary metagenome ERZ650304 (study PRJEB26733, sample SAMN07839271) | wastewater metagenome | biome: small river; feature: stream; material: water | place: USA: North Carolina | collected 2016-03-01 ...
TTATTCGTATTCCCATATCATGAAGAGTGTTCTCTGTGAAAATTACAAACTTCCAGCCGCGCTGTTTTGCGAATTCATCTGCGGCTTTCCATTTTGCGTCATTAACCGCGAACGTCTGGGATTCGGTCAATAATCTCAACTGAGCTTTTTTGCCGTTTTTAATTTTTTTGACGTCCGGAGCTTTCGTCTGATAATTTGGTTTTATTTCAATTAGCAAAGTAGCACCGTTATTGAAAGTCACTTTTAAGTCTACAAAATACCGATGCATTTTGCCGTCTACTGGGGAGTAATACGGAATTACAATTTCTTCAGAGCTCCATGATTTGACATCAGGATTTTCGTCACACCATCGAAACACCGATCTTTCCCAGGTGGATCTCCAAACGATGTTTGTGTAATTTCCTTCATATTTTTCAGTATTTTTCGGAATAAATCTGCCGCTGTAAGCCATATTATTTTTAAATATGTAAGTGGAATCAATATATTTATTAAAAAATGTCAAATAACGATAAAGTAATACAAATCTTAAACGATACTCTTCAAAGAGCGTCAGAAAAGGGTATTACTCTTGAAACTAAGAGATCGTTAGAATTCTTTAATGATTATGTGAATAAAAATCTTCTTGGGATAAACACTCTCACAAAATTAAAAGAACATAAACTTGTTCAGCCGGTTATTCCAAAGAGAAGTGACATCAAAATATCTGAAATGATTACATTTTTATATCAGCCTAAGCACGCAGATACGCTAAAATATTACGACAGATCTCCGCTTATTATTCCGATGGTTATTGAATCGGACCATATAATTGGATTTAATCTTCACTACCTTCCTCCCGTGTTACGAGTAAGGTTAATGACTATTTTGTTTAGAGCTGAAAAAACGTCTCATCTGGCGTACTTAAAAGTGTTAGCGCAATCTGATTATTTCAGCGCGTGCGTTAAAAAATATTTGTATTCTCATTTTAGATCAAAGATTTACAAATTTGAAAAGCAGCATTGGGAATTTGCGGTATTTTTGCCTTTAGCTCATTTCGCTAAAGCTCCTCAGACTAAAGTCTTTGCTGACACTCGCAAAACGCTATCAAACAGAAAACGGAAACCAAAATAAGATGGCTTTTAGTATTCAAGATTTTAGGCAGCCGTTAAAAGGCGAAAAGCAAGATTTAATATTTTCATCTCCGGCATATTTTGAAGTCCAGTTCATGGATCTTCCCGCGAGTTTTTCTAAATTTAGCCGAGTCAATTCTTTGCAATATAATCTCGCAATTGACATGTTTACCAACTTAAGATTTAGATGTTTTTCAACTGATTTGCCTGCTAGACAAACCGTTGGATTATCCAGACAACTAAATGGTCCAGCTCGGATTATTCCGTACGCGGCTAACTATACGACAACAATGCTGGATTTTATTGAAACACCTCTGTTTAACATTAGAGCGTTTTTTGACGTCTGGATGGATTTGATTGAAGGTAAGCACACTGGATACATGTGCGAATATTATGATGATTTGATTATTTCGGAAGTTCGGATTGTTTCTTACACAAAAAGCGGAGATCCTGTTGGCTTATGGAAATTTAAAAACGTTCTGCTGATGGCAATAAATACATCTACGCTGAACTGGGAAGCTCAATCTCAGCATGTGAATGTTCCAGTTGAAATTGGATATTCTGATTGGACTTTTGAACCAGTTATAGCGTCTCCCAGAACAAAATAATTCTTCTTTTCGGACTACTAAAGACTATGATGAAACTACCTAAGCGCGATTTACCTTCTTATAATATCGAACTGCCTGTATCGAAAAAAACTGTTGAATACCGTCCTTACACGATTAAAGAAGAAAAAATTATTGAAATGGCTCAGGTTGGGGACAATCAATCTGAAAAATTTAAAGCAGTGAGTCAGATTATTGAAAATTGCACCAATGCTGATCCTGAGCAACTGCATCCGGCAGATTTGCAATTTTTATTTTTAAAGTTGTATTCAACATCCGTATCCTCCGATGTAAAAGTTGTATATACAATTGGCGAAGATGCCTGCGGGCTTCAAGGCGATGAATCTAAAGGTCCGTGCCAAAGAACCATTGAAACATCGTTTAATATTGATAAAGACGTTACAGTGATCAATTTAGAATCTTTAGACAAGAATTCAACCGTATCTAAAGGCGGCGGCCGTCTTGTTGAATTGGTTGACGGAATTAAACTTCAATTGAACTTTGTCGCAGTTGATATTGACGAAACAGATGCTAATGCATTTAATTCTATCTTGTACAAACTTGTTGAATCTGTTATCGTTCCGTCTGAGGAAACCCCAGGCGAATTCGATGTTATGACTAAAGACGATTTCACTTTTGAGGAATTCTGTGATTTCATGAATTCATTTAGACCGTCGGACCTAAAAAATCTTAGAGATTTTCTAACAGATACTCCCACATGTTCAGTTGAAATTAAAGCCAAATGTCTAAAATGCAAAAAGGTCTTTAAATCTGAAGAATCAGGTCTATTAGGTTTTTTTCTTTAATCTGTAGTGAGTATGATCTTTATAATCACTACAAATTGCACTCAGATTTGATTTTTAATAAAGTACTATCTCTGAGCGAACTTGAAAACTTAATGCCATTTGAACGAGAGATTTATGTAACGTTTTGGAAAGAATTCGTAGAAAGGACAAACAAAGAAAATGGACAAAAAGAGCGACATTATGGGTAATTTGAGTAGAATTACGCATCGTCTTTTACAAAAAAACGGCGGTCGCTCTGATTTGTCTGGTTTTCACAAAGAGCTAGTTGCGTTTGTTTCTAGTTCTTTGTTTACTCAATCTAAATTAATTCAAAGTGTCACTAAGCTAAAGGCAAGGCTTAAAAGCATTTCGGATGCCATTTCTGATCATTCGAAGTCTATTGAAAAAGCCTTAGCTCATTTTAATATTCCGCCGACAAATTCTCATACTGCTGCTACACAACCTAGCTCTGACTATCCGGCTTTTGGTCCGGCTGCTCAGTCGTCGATTTCTAGGAATAAAGCCGGAGAAAATAAAACGGCCAAAACTGGATTTGTGCAAAATGCTATAAATCATTTTGTGAGTCAATTTGACATCAATCAATCTTCAAAATTCGGAGATACAATCACTCGTGTTCTTAGAAACAGACGAGAAAACGGATACAACACTAGAAATTCTATTTTTAATTCAAATACGAATATCGCCAGCCCAAATTACGCAAATTTAGGCCAGACTACTGCAATCCAATCGATTGTAAAAACTACCGTTCATCAAATGCTGGCTGAGTCTCAAAATTCGTCTAAACCGCGGACTGAGTTTTCTGATAATCAATTGCTGTCAACTTCGTTCAATTCTAGAAATATTAGAAATTCTCGATCTATTGTAGCTAAAAATTCTCAACAGAATTTTACAATTCAACGATTGCTGTCTAAAATTGTCATTTTTCAAAATGAACTTGCGAGTGAATTTCATCAATTAAAAAATACAATCAAGCGATTAACTAAAAAGCATTTTAACACTGGTGATTGGAAACGTGTTTCAGCGACAGGAATATTTTCTAACCCTAAAAAAGATGCTGGCGAAGAAGGCGCGAATTTGGAACCAGGAACTGGCAATTATCACGGTATTGCTGGATTTCTTTTAGGATTATTAGGTACGTTTTTCAAGAATATTACTAAATTTGTTGGAAAACTTATTTTAGATAAACTTATCAAGCCTGGATTAAAAACACTCGGTAGAGGTCTTGTCGGTTTAGGTAAAAATGCTTTAGCCGGAGCTAAACAATTATACAGAAGAGCAGCTCCGCGGGTTGCTTCGTTTATTAGTAGAAGACTTTTGCCAACGGCCGCAAACTTTGTTACTAGAACGGCCGTAACACCCGCAGTGGCAAGAGTCGGAATTATTGGCGTTTTGGCCGGGGCATTTGGATACAGTGTCTACAAAGTTGGCAGATACTTAAAGCTGTCCGAAAAACTAGATGGATCAATTTCTAAAGCTTCTGGCGGAAAATACGGTGGCTTAATTGAACTTTTAATTGGGATCAAAGAAGGTAAAGTTGGTAAAGATTTACACGATTGGATTACAAAGAAAATTGATGATTTGTTTAGCGGAGCAGTTGATGTTCTTAAGAATAAAATCGGAGATATTCTTAAAAAATTAAATCCATTTTCGTCAGAATCATCGTCTGATGAAAAATCTAAAGTTCAAGGGTCTCCTAAAACTTCCGCGACTGCTGGATCGTCCTCGAGTTCAACTTCCGGTGCACCAGGCACTCAGAGCGCAATTTCGAATAAGTCTCCAACAGGCACTTCAACTAGCTCTTCAGGAAGTTCATTTAGTACATCCGGATCAACTGGTTCGCCTGACGATTCGGGAAGCAATGGCAGCTCAGGAAGCAGTGCTCCAAAGGAAAGCGCCGGCGGTGCTCCCAAAGGCATTGTAGGTAACGCAGCTAAATTATACGGAGTCATCAGAGACCAATGGGGTTTCAAATCGATTGGCGGATATGCAAATCGAAATGTTGCCGGAACCAATTCAAAATCTGATCATGCGACAGGTCACGCGCTTGACGTAATGACTGCAATTAATGGCGATTATAAATCTGAAGCTGCAGTAAAACGCGGTTGGCAACTGGCCAAATGGGCTCAAGAGAACGCTGAGCATCTTGGAATAAAATACGTAATTTATTATGACAAAATTTGGAGCGCTTCAAAAGCAGCGCAAGGCTGGAGAGATTATGGTCATCCCGGCGTAAATAGCGGTGGTGATACTGCCCAGCATAGGGATCACGTGCATCTTTCATTTAACGATAAAGAGGCTGATGTTTCTAAAGCGTCGAGCATTCCAAGTGCTCCTGGCGCTACGAGTAGTTCAAACAAATCGACTGGGCCAGTTAAGGCTACTACTCATCAGCAAGGCCCGTCGTCGATTAAAGCGGATCCTAAAGCGCGTTCATTTAGTTTAAAATCTTCGGATAGCAAGATTCCGATTATTCCGAATAATCCATTATATCAAGCACTAACTCCGTCGGCCGAAACTGAACCGACATCAAAACCGGCAAGTAAATCCGTTAAGCCTGCTATTCCTCAGGTGAGCAATCATTCGTCGGCTCAGATGTCTAAAGATATGTCTGCCGCAAATGTCAGATCTCCCAGAATTGGAAACAGCTCTGTTACAAACGCAGCTTTGAATCCATATATGATCTAAGAATTATTATAAATGAAAACAGCTCTAACCGATATTCAAGCCGAAGAAACTAAGTCAACCAAAGCGTTGACTTCTTTGAAAGAATATACAGCGAAACTTAGACGAAAATATCAAAATGAGGATCTAACTCGATTTGATATTTTATCCGTCCTCATGTTTAATTTAAAGAAGAATTCTGAGCTCATTAAGCTTATCAGAATATCTATTCGGAAATTAAGTAAGTTTGAGAAGTTTGCTCAGGTTATTCCGAATGAAGAGCCTGACACTCCTAAACGCGTAGAGTCTAAAGTAAAACAAAAAACATCTGGCATGTTCGATTTGTTTAAGCTTAAATCGAATAGCTTTAAAGACTTAGATTCTATTTTACTGAAGATAATGCTGTTCACTGCGACGCTTGCGGCATTTAAAGCTAAAGATGTCATTGATTATAACAAGCCGCATTATCAACACCCAGAACAACCAGAAAAGCCTGGTAATTCTGAGCAATTAGTTCATCAAGAGAATCCCGCTGAATCTTCTGGTGAATCGCCAGCAACATCGGCGGTATCTAAAGCGCAAACGGACGGTTCTAAAGAAGAAATTCAAACCGCTAAAGCTCTAGGAGAAAGCGCTAGCAAAGAAGGTGATTCCCTTGAAAAAGTTATTTCAGGATTCACCGGATCGTCTCAGTTTTCCATTAGCAGTTATTTGTTCGGAAAACATGACATTAAGTCTAAAGTTAAACAAGTAATTGATAATAAAATAAATTCTATCGTCGGGGTATTCAATGGATACTTAGGGAAAATGTCATCGTGGTATGACAAGATCAAACGATTTGCTAAAGATAATTTATCTGCCTTGGTGAATTTTTTTAGAAAGGCTTTTAAGAAAAAGACTGAAGACACACCTAACGAAAAATCCAAATCGGTTTCAACGATTATTAAAGAAAAAATTGACACTATCGTCGAAACAGTTGCAAAGTCTGTTAGTATATTTTCAGCAGCCAAAGACAAAATTGTCGAATCTGGCAAACGCGCAATTTCCGGAGTTATTTCCGGAATCAGATCCATATTTGGCGGAACATCAAATGGAAGCAGTAGTACAAATAATTCTAGTCATGATTCTAATGGCGCTATCAATGCGAATGATAATTCGCAATCTGGATCTGGAGGAGTAACTGCTCGCAATGCGTCGTCCGGAGCAATAAATTATCACGGCTACGACGCTTTAATGGTAAAAGCATATTCCGAAGAAGGATTTTCTTCAAATGATATGTTGATTCTAAAGGCCCAGGTTTTTCAAGAATCTCGGTACAATATGACCGTCAAGTCAGGTGTTGGCGCGTACGGTCTTACTCAGTTTATGCCAAAAACTGCTGTAGCATACGGATGTCCTACCGCAGGAAGTCCTGTGAATGAAGATACTGCATATAAGATGCTTAAAGCTCAAGCAAAATATATGAAACACCTGTTAAAAATGTTCAATGGAAATTGGAAACTCGCTCTGGCTGGCTATAACGCGGGCGAAGGTCGAGTTAAAAACGCTGGCAATAGAGTTCCTGATATTCCAGAAACTCAAAATTATGTTAGAAAAATCTACCAAGAGTTAGCTCCGCAAATGAGTCTTGATGGAAAGGCTCCTGTGTCTTTGATTAGCGGAAATAAATCCGCGAAAGCTGCTCCGGCTGATTCTAAACCTGATTCTAAACCTGTTTCTACGCCTAACTCTACGCCTAATTCTGCTCCCGCTCAAAAATCTGCCCAAGTGTCTGGCGCAAACACGCCTACGCCTAAATCTACTTCTTCTGGCGCTTCAAATAAACCTACTCCAGCTCCGGTTTCCGTAAAAAGCGGCGGAAGTACAATTCCTAGTAAGTCTGGAAATGGCAAAGATTCCGGACTTAAAGCGGCGCAATCACCTGATGTTAATATAAATACTCCCAGAAATGTTAATTTCGGAGCGGCTCATGCAATTAACCACGGAGTTGCTCCAAATAAATTATTAAGACAGGCTAGAAATAAATCGTCATCATCTAACACTGCGCAAAGATCAAATGTTGCGTCGAATATATTGGCTTCTAATTCTAGTGCAAGTGCGTCTAAACAAGAAAGTGTTGCGCCGACAACTCTCGATATTCTTTTAAAGGCCGACCATAATGGAGATATGGGACTAATAACATGATTCCAAAAACTAAAGCAGAACTAATTTTACGAATCAAACAAGATCTTGGCGAGCCGGTAATTAGAGTCAATATTGCCAAAGAGCAACTAGAAAATGCTGTTGATGACGCGATAGATTACTGGCAGCAATATCATAACGAATCTCAAGAAAGATCGCTCTTACGCATTACGCTATCGCAGGAAAATTTAGACACAAACATAATCAAAATGCCAGAATCGGTGTTTTCTGTATTAAACGTGTTTGACCCCAGAGTTGCTATGGCAAACTCCGGTTGGATGAGCTATGAATTCGAAATGACTCGCGATGCAATCTTTGATTCTTTAAAATACGGCATCGGCCCGTCCGGAATGTCCACGTTTGTAATGACCAAGCAATATCTTAATGATGTTCATGCGTTATTGCAAGGAAAAATGCCATTTGATTTTAGAATGCACAGAGGTGATTTAGTTGTTTTTGATAATCTTTCGCGGCTGTTTAAAGTCGGAGATTACATGCTGGTTGAAGTGATGGGATTTTTGTATAAGAGTTCATACAATATCTGGGGTGATGAAGCTCTTAGAAAACTGGCCACAGCCTACGCTAAAAAATACTGGGGAATGAATCTTAAAAAATTCTCTGGAGTATCTCTTCCGGGTGGTACGTTGCTAAACGGCGATGCGATTTATAATGACGCGTTATTAGATATAGAAAAATATGAGAACTATATCTTCTCGCTTCAAGAGCCACTAGGAATTGTGATTGCGTAACATGTTGATTTTTAATAAAGAGATTATAAATGACTACCAATTCTTATTTTGAATCTTCATTTACAGCAAGTGAATTCGATCAAGACTTGTATAACGATTTGATTATCGAATCGATTCAAGTCCACGGCCGCAATTATTTTTATCTGCCAAGAACTCTAACCAATTTTAATTCATTCTTCGGAGAAGATTCAGCATCGTCTTCGTTTAATGACTGCGGCTGTGTCGAAATGTATCTTGAAAACGTTATGGGATGGGAAGGCGAACAGTCATTTATTTCTAAATTCGGGCTCGAAATTCGCGACGAAGCTAGTTTAATTGTAGCTCGTTCCAGATTCGAAGAAGAAGTCGGAAACCGGTTTGGAATGTCAAAACCTCGCGAAGGCGATATTATCATTTTCCCCAAAGAAGTAGATAATCGTATCAGAGCATTTGAAATATCTTATGTCGACCTTGATTCCGTGTTTTTTCAGCTCGGAACTCTATACGTATACCGCCTAAAAGTGAAGACTTTTGATTATAGTTCTGAACAGTTCAACACTGGAATTGACTCTATTGATGAGTACGAACAGAAGTATGCATTCACTCAGACTATTCAATTAGATCACGGAACTGGCTCGTTCGTCCCTGGTGATATAGTGATCCAAGGCAATGCCTTTGAAGCTACGGTGATCTCTTTCGATCCAGTCAATAAAACTATTGTAGTAACTTCTAATCAATCTAGTATCGCACAGGATTCTTCTGTACAAATTGAAGACCCAGACTCTCCGATCATGAACATGGCGAATACTGCTATTTGGTATCCTAAGAAGGTGATTGATAAAGCAAGTTCAGTCCGTAATTCTGACAATAGAGTAATTGACCAGCGAAACGAAGAATATATCAATATTGATGAAGATAATCCATTCTTAGGATAATATTTCAATGGCACTTTTTAAAAATTATTTTTACTACAATCTTATTGAAAAATACAGTCTGATCTTCGGCAATCTGTTTTCAGACATTGACGTTAAAAGATTTTCAGAAGATGGAAGCGTGCTGTCTACCGTAAATGTTCCGGTCAATTATTCAGAAAAAGAAAAATGGTACCAAAGATTTGATGATCCTGACCATGAACGGCAAACTGCTCTAATTCTGCCAAGAATATCTTACGTGTGCGAAGATATTCAATATGACTCGTCCAGAAAACTCGCTAGAAACAATAGAGTAGCTTTAAATAGTCACACTGATACTACAAGACACCAAATGTATACTCCGTGGCCGGCCATTATGTCATTTGAAGTTACTGCTATTGCAAAAACAAAGCATGATTTGAACCAGATAATCGAGCAAATTTTACCTGCATTTTCTCCAGACGTCGTAATTCGAGCCAAACTGGGCGAAGATTTTGAAGTAGATTTATCGATTGCTTATCAGAATTTGCAATTAAGCGATACTTATGATGATGATTTTGTTACTAGACGAACTTTGACCGCGACATTTAGCTTTTTTGCCAAAGTGTATTTTTTCACTCCGATAAACAATAAGCAAATTATTTTAGATTTGACAGCTCCAGTTTATCAACTTCCAGTAAATGATGATATTAAGAAATCATTCTTACTAGAAACGTATAATTTTGACGGTAATTAAAATGGCAAATCAGTATATCGCAACTAAAAATGATTTGAATTCCTCATTCAATCTTGGCAAAGCTAAATCTATTGCTAGCTCGATAATGGACGAAGACGATGATTTTGCTGATGAGTTAGCAGAAATTGAATTAGAGTCTGAATTAGACGAAATTGTGTCTAAGCTAGACCCGGATAATCTTCCTCCTGCGATTATTGTCAAAAATCCAAATGCGCCCAAGGCGATTCAAACCACTGAAGAAGACTTGAGTCAGACTGAAGACGACTTTGAATTTGCAAGAAAGCAAATCAAAGAATCTATTCAGCAATCTAAAGAAGTATTGGCCGAATATGCTGAACTAGTGAAAGGTGTTGACCAGCCAAGAGCATTTGAAGTATACGCAAAATTGGCAGAAACTCATGTCGCGCTTAATCAGCAATTAATCAATATCCATGAGCAAAAGCAAAAAATCAAAAATAATAGCTCAAAACAAAAAGAAAATTCTGGACAAACAAATATTATCCAGAATCAACAGAATATTACAATTTCTCCAATGGAAGCTATTAGACTCGCGAAAGGAGAAAAGCCTACTCAATAGAGTCTAAGAACCACTCAGGGAATAATTCTAAGTTTTGTTGCACAAGATTTAGAAAATTTGAATCGATAATGTATGTGTTTCCATAGTCATTTATGCCTCTCACAACTCGGCCGGAAGCTTGAATTAATCTTAGGACAGCTTCCCGAGTATACCATTTAAGAGATTTTTTCTTGCGTTCAGTTACGTAAATATCACCGAGATTTAAAAATGGCACTTTAGCAATAATTTGCCATCTTGCCAAATCACCTTTAAAATCATATCCAGTTTCAATCGACGGAGACAGAATGATCTGATTTTTCATTTGGAGCAGTTTCAATATCTCGGCTCGATTGTTTGAAACTGTCATGTATTTGGAATATTTAGAGTTTTTAGCAATGTCATTTGCTAACTTAAAACTCACAGTGTGAATAACGCCATTTCCATTAGGCAGCTCTTCTTTGATAATTTGGTCTACTAGTTTTGCAATGTCTTTTGGATTAGTAGACATATTGATTTGCATCATTTTATCAATGAAGATTGGTCTGTTTTTTCTAGGGATTGGGTTGTCAATTTCAAAATATGAATAGTCTTTTTCGGAAATTCCTAGGTTTTGAGTATATTGCTCAACTCCGCCGATAGTTGCCGACATATGAATAAATTGCTTAGCTTTATTGAAAACTAAGATATTTGTCATAGGGGTAGCAGAACTAATTGGAATAAAGGTGATCAAATTCTTTAATGGATCATTTGTCATCACGAATTCGAATTCAGACTTCTTAATGCAGAAATACACAATTAGTTTGAAAATTCTCAATAAGTCTTTAGCTTCATTCAAAACTGTTTCATACTTCATTAACGTAGAAGCCGATACAGAATTTTTAGAATATTCAATTTTCTCATTGAATACCGTTACGACATGTTCGCACTCAGACAAAAATGATTTAATAAAGTCTAGATCAGACCGTATTACCGAAAAGTCAAATTTAGAATTAGCGGGTATGCAATTTTTAAACAGATTCATGAGCATAACCCATTTTTGCTCAAAATCTTTTAACACCGATTCTAAATTCTTGTATGAATCTGGAGTAAATTCTAAAGACGTATTCCGAATAATTGTCTTATCAATTTCATGGCATTCGTCGATAATACACAAATCGAGTTTTTCGGAATCATCGATTGGAATTAGCGAATCAGGAGCTTTAATAAAAAAGCTGGAATTCGTCGTTTTAATTCCTTGGTGTGCAACCCAAGAATTTCGAGCTATCACATACGGGCAAATAAACTTTTCGCACTTATCATTATGCAATTCTTTTAGACATTCAACTGATCCATAACCGTTCGGAGTATTTTTTAAGCACGGATAGTTCGTCTTGCCTTTAAGGTCCAGCAACTCTTCCGAATAATCGTCGTTGTATTGTTTTTGCAATCCGATAGTTGTTGTCAAAATGACGCTATTGAATCCTTTCAATTCATGAAGAACTCGATGAACCGTTATTGCTAGAGCAGATTTGCCAATACCCGTAGGAGCATTGATAATCGTGTGCTTAGTTCCAGATAATACCGATCGAACGGCGAACTCAATAGCCTCTTTTTGTCCAGCATTAAACTCCGAAAACGGAAAATGCTTAACAACTAAGTCAGATAGAACATCATCGTCAATACTACTATTCATATGAAGACACCAAGCATTTTCCAAAAAATGATTATATTTCAACGGGCAAGAAATGAAAACATTATTTTAGCATATTCGACACTTCTTTTTCGCTTAAAAGAACCTTACTGTCTGGGCCATTTTCCAGAAACACAACCGGGAGTTGTTTGATGTCAGTTCCTGCAATTTGTTCTTTGATCCAGTCAAACGTAACATCTTCGCCAATTGTATAATACGTAAATTCTTGATCAGTTTGCTTCATTTTGTTTTTAAACATTGCGCATTTGCCGCAGCCAGGTTTTCCGTATACGTGATACATTATGAAACTTTCTCCTTTGATTTGATGACTTTGCCATTAGGATATGTAAGACTCCAATTGTTATATCCAGTCCAGTTAACATGAACTTGGATTTCTTTATTGGAATCCATAATCTTCAAATGACTTTTAATTTCAAACGGTTTGCTTGAAACTGATACTTGCGAAAAATAATATGGAATCAGCAAGACATAATCAAGTCTTTTAATTCCGGCCAATCTTAGTACTTTCAAAATCGAAAATACTTTTAAGTACGATTCAAGTATTTGCTTACTGATAATGATATTACAGATACCTGTGAAAATCGTCAAAGATAGCCACAAAATAATATCATCGCCAGTTATATATCGATAATAGGTTAGTCCAGCTGCAGAAAAGAACAGAATATTAAACACTAGCCATGAAAAATTATACTGAAAAAATGTAACATTTTGTTCTCTCATAAATCACCTTCTAACAAGTTTTGTGAATCCATTGATTTTTTCTAACTGAATAACTGATCGCGCGTATTCTTCTAAATTAGTTTTGTGGCTAACTAAAAATACATGAACTCCGTTATTAGAAATGTCGTTTACAATATCTAACATCGCGAGAGTGCCGGACGCATCAAGAGCATTGTCGGCCATTTCGTCTAAAAACAATAAATTGGTATCCACGGATCCTTTTATTTTAGCAACAGACATCCAGGCCATTGCAATCGATATATCTAATCGTGCTCTTTCGCCAGCGCTAAGATTGTTATAAGTAAATTCGTTCGCGAATCGAGTAATAATCGTTTCATTAAAATTTTCATCAATTTCTACTTTCATAGAAATGTTCATCTTTTCTAAGTATTGATTCGTATACGCGCACAGCAAAGGAATATATTGTTTAATAATATCAGCTTTGACGCCACTATCCTTTAAAAGATCTGAGGCGATAATTGAAATTCTTTGCTCGTTTACCAGAGAGTCATATTCAACTTTTGCTATATTTAAATTGTCTTCTAAAGTGTTTAGAGTTGTTTCTAATTCAGATTCGTTTACTTTGCTCTTAGACTTAATTGATTCAATTTTAGTGAATAGCTCTTTAGCAATTTTAGACAGATACTTCTTTGATTCAACTTTTCCAGATTTATCCGCATTCAGCAGTTTAATGTCTTGTTCGATTTGTGCGATTTTTGCATTAATACCTGAATGTTCTGAGGATACGCTCGCCAGTTGACTCGAAACTAGAGCTGCGTCTTTTTCGAGCGTTTCAATTTCTTCTGCAGACTGTTTAGCAATTTTTGATTTATAGTCATCCGAAATATGCTGGTGGCAGTGCGGGCAATTGTCGTCAGTGTCTAATTTGTTTTTTAGAGTTTTGGCCGAATTTTTAGCATAATCAATTACCTTTTCTTGATTTTGCAATTCAATCATCTGGTCAAGAAGTTTTCTTTCTTGTTGTTTGAACGAATCATATTCGGGAAAACCGTTTAATCGCTCATCAATGCCAAAAATTTCTTTGTTGAGAGATTCAATATCATTCAAAATTTCTTGCAGCTTGTTTTTTGTTTCTTTTAATTCGTCTTCGTCGTGCTGGTTAATGTATCTCAGCATTTCTCGTTTTTCTTTAATCTGAGTGTTCAGATTCGAAATATCAGATTGCTTAAACAGAATTTGGTCTTTGAGCTTGCTAATATTTGCTTTGTTGATTCGATTCATTTCACTGAACAACGACAAATTTAGCATTGTTTCTACGAAATTACGGCGCTCGCCAGCGCTCAGATGCAAAAAGGGCGTATAATTCATTGAGGACATAATGCATACGCGTCCGAATGTAGCCGAATCAAATCCTAAAATATCGTGTTCAATGTGAGCCTGCATATCAGAAATGGCAGCGCATTCGTTCAGTTTTTCATTGTTTTTGTATACTTCGAAAATGTTTGGCTTTTGGCCTCGAATAATACGATATTCATTAGAGCCTTTAGAAAATGTGATTTGAACAACAGAATCCTTTTGGTTAATTGAGTTAATCAACATATTCTTTTTAATGCCGCGGAATGCTTTACCGAATAAAGCAAATGTGAGGCCGTCTAGCACCGCGGATTTTCCTGTCCCATTGGTCGCGCTAATCAATGTGATCGGGCTTTTATTCAGAATAAACGTTTCAGGATTATCGCCGAAGGAAAGAAAATTCTTAAGAACCAACTCTTTAAATTCAATTTTAGCCATTAATAAATTACCTATTAAGTCTGCGACGCCGATTCATTATAAATTCTATGAATGTAATTTGACAATAGAATTTGATCGTCTTTATTGAGATCTTCCAATACTTTGATCTTATCCTGAATTATATCAAGATTTGACTGGCATTTTTCAGAATTTTCAAATTCAACTAAAACACCATTAACATCAATTTTGGATTCATACACTTGCAATTCGGATGGATTTTGCTGATACAAGCAAGATACGAATTCATCTAAATCAGATTGAGATTCTTTCGTGACCACAACAATTTTTAGAAATTTGCGAGATACGCTTTCTGGTTTATAAGGCTGCCAGTGCGCTTTGATTTTTCCGTTTTTGGAGAAGTATTCAATTTTAAAAAACATCGATTCAGGATTTTTAATAAACTCAAGATCTCCCGAATCAGCATCAAAATAATGAAAACCCCGCGGATCGTTAAAATCGGACCACGTCATTTCAAACGGAGATCCGACGTAATAGATATTTTGCCTATGAGATCTCGTATGAAAATGACCGGACAATACTTTATGGAATTTATCAAAAACGGAAGAATTCATTCCTGATTCAGCAACTTGCCC
>ERZ650304.729-NODE-729-length-15006-cov-96.867634_pt1 | contig 15006 bp, 15 predicted proteins | sample MGYA00376240_ERZ650304 | MGnify/ENA primary metagenome ERZ650304 (study PRJEB26733, sample SAMN07839271) | wastewater metagenome | biome: small river; feature: stream; material: water | place: USA: North Carolina | collected 2016-03-01 ...
GGAACTATTCGGGAAGAAGTTCGTAATTTGCTTGCCGATAATACCGATGCAACGTCGGCGCAATTAAAAGAACTGCTAACCGCTAAATTCGAGACCTTAAAAGTATCGAGAGCCGAAACAATCGCACGTACAAGCGCAAATCATACCACCAACGCGGCGCAAAGTACGACATGGGGAGCGTATGATATTGATATGGTTTGGCTTACACAACGTGACGGAGATGTGAGGGCTACGCACTTAGCAGCAGACGGGCAAAAGCGCGATGAAAATGGAATGTATAACGTAGGTGGTGACGTAATGCCGTACCCGTGCGGCGGTGGTATAGCGGGTGAAAATGTTAATTGTCGATGTATGCAATTTCCTGAGAGGAAGAAGAAATGATTGAACTAATAGTAACAACTCTCGCAATTAACTACGTAATATTCACGTTAGGATGGTTTTCCGTAACGTGCAAACATTGGGTAAATTTAGCAGAATTGCATCATAAGCATACAGCCGAATTTGAGCTAAAACAAGCCGAGGCAATCATAAGAGAAGGTGCGGTAAACCTTGCACGGGAAATTGATAATTTGACTAAGAATGATGTACCAAAAGAAGTTGACCTTGTGGAAATCAAGAAGGCAAGCGGCGAACTAAAAAGAGCGGTGGCAGGTTTTGAAAGTGGCGGTTATATGGTGGCAATGACTACCACCTGTTATTCGTTCGCTGATATGCAGAAAAAACCGTTATGGAAACTATTAGAACCCGAAAAAGACGCACCTATTAACTACTCTAATAACAACTAAAATGATTGAACTAATAGCGGTACACGAACCGAAACCGAAAATGATACCGACGTACAATAATAGAATGATAGGAACATACGAACGGCGTTCCAAATCAGCACAAACCTTACCCGTTCCACCGCCTGAAAAGCCGTCCTTAATTCGCCGTATTCTGAAATGGTTTAAAAAATAGTTTGGATTACTCATAAAACTTTATTATTTTAGCAATGAATAACAGGTATATGAATCGAGCTTTAACGTCAAACAATGACGAACGGCGCAAATTGACACGGCAAAGCATTGAGGCGGTAAAGGCATTGCCGCTGAATAAGTTGAAAATTATTGCGCCGGAACTGCAAAAAGAAGCAGGGATAAAGAAGTAAATTACGGCGTGGTGGTGTAAGGTAACACGGCGGTCTCATAAGCCGCAAGATTCAGGTTCAAGTCCTGACTACGCAACGAAATATCTCGGTAGTTTAACGGATAAAACAGCGGTCTCCAAAACCGTATTTTCAGGTTCAAATCCTGACCAAGGTGCAAATGGCATAGTAACTCAATAGGAAGAGTGTCGGTCTGAAGAGCCGAAAGTGTGGGTTCGATTCCTACCTTTGCCACATTCGCGTAGATAGTCAAGCAGCAAAGACAGGGAGCTGTAACCTCCCTCCCTACGGGCTCGGTGGTGCAAGTCCATCTCTACGCACTAAACACATATCGCTCAAGGGTTTACAACCATTTTAAGGGCAACTACTCCATTGCGGAGCGGTTGCCCTTTTTTCGTTTTTTGACTATGACAAACTTTACAGACAAATACGCACATCTAAAAGAACACGAAACACCCGTCGTAAAGCGCGGCAATTCGGACGTTCTTTTCCGTGCCACACCGTCCGAGGTTGTGCCAGTTGACAGTGCCGAAAATAACGTATTCAAATTCATTATTACTACAAATAATGTTGACCGTTACGGCGATATTATTGAGCCGTCCGGCATGGATGCAACGCTGTTTAATGAAAATCCTGTTTTCCTTTTCAACCATATTTCACACTCGGAGTTAATGCCGATTGGAAAATGCTTAGGATTAACACCGACCGATACGGGCGTGATAGGTGAAACGATTATACACGGCAAAACCGAACTATCCAAGGACGCGCTTGTAATGGTGCAAGAAGGTTATTTACGCGCGGTATCTATTGGATTCATGCCTACCGAATGGGAAAATATGCCAACGGAAAAAGGTAGTTGGTGCGAACCGCGCCGCTATACCAAATGGCAGTTGCTCGAATATTCCTTAGTAAACATTCCTGCAAATCCATACGCACTAATTACAAATGGCTTCATAAGTGACGTTCGCAAATGTATGGAAATCGGCAAGCTCGCAACGGACGGCGCAATGGTTCGGCATATTACCACACTACTCAGCAACGGCGTTTCACCCGAACTAAAACGAGCAATCGAGCGCGAAATGAGCGGCGGGAAAATTAACCTATTCCCACTTTCGATTAACAAGAAAAAATTTAATTTATCAATAAAAAGGCAAATATTATGTTGACAGCTGAACAAATAGCACAAGCCCAAAGTGAGGTTATCGCGGACACTCCAACAGCGATTGCAACGCACCTTGGAACGTATGGAGTTGAAGCTCCACTTGCTGAGAAAATCGGCAAAACAGCGGGCGCAATTATCGCGATTTTATACGCGATGGAATTAGGAGAAGCGGAAACAGCCGCAGAGCCCGAAGCAGCCGCCGCCGCTGAGGGTGACACACCTGAGGAAGCAAAAGCGATGCGAATAATTAAATCATTCCTTACCGAACAGAAAGCGGGCGCAACGTGGAGCGCGGCGAACAAAGCAAAAATTAAAGAGGTGTATGGCAAGGTCAAGGAATTGCATGATGAAGCAACGGCAAGTAAAGAGGAATCAGCACCTGAACCGATTGTAAAAGCAGCAGAGCCGGAAGAGATTGATTATGCCGAATGGCTTAAACTACAGAAATAACTTATTTATAATTTTTAAGGATTTTGAAATGCTTATCAAAATGACACAGGAGCAACTTGCAGCCCATACGGCAAAAGCAGTTGAGGACTTCGCAAAAAAGCAGACACCTTCGCAAATTGCGGGGATGTTCAACATCGGCGGTAGTAAAGTAAAGGGTTACGACGTGGACACAGTAGAAGGGCGTGGGATTGCAATAGCGCGTGGACTACGTGCAATGGCAATCGCTAAAAATGACCCAAGCGCGGCGGCTAATTTGGTGAAAGATTGGCAGTCGGTCACAAAGTTTTCGAGTGATGACTTTTTGCGCGAAACATTAACTAAAGGCGCAATTTCGCCTGCAACTTTGGCAACGGGCGGTATATTCAACACGCCTAATTTGTATAATGAATTTGTAGAGATTCTTTATCCAAAATCCGTATTCCGTCAAATGGCAGGTATTGACTTTCAGTCATTGCCAAGCGGCTCAATGAAGTTAAACCGTGAAGCCGGAAGTGGTATTACCACCGCGTGGTTAGGTGACGCGCCCGCCGTTGCAACTACGAACGCAAGCGAACCGACGTTCCAAAGCTACACAATGACGGTCAAAACATTAGCAGCAACAGCGGCAATCCAAAACTCCGAATTGCGCCGTCAAGATGCGGGTACAAACATTGACCAAAAAATTCTGAAAATTATCCAACGTGACGCGGCGAACGCCTTGGACGTTGCATATTTCCGCTATTTAGGCGGTTCGAACGCTCCCAAAGGTTTGCGCGGATGGATTTCAAGTTCGCAGCAAATTGCTATGAATGGAACAAAATCCATTGACACAATTACCGCTGAACTTACCAAGATGGCAAGTGACTGTGAAAGCGCAAACGTGATAATGACAAACGGATGCTACGCAATGTCAAGCCGTTCACGTTCGTACCTTGGCTCTATTCGCAACTCTTACGGCGTGTATGCTTTCGAGGAACTACGCGGCGCAAATCCAACATTTAACGGTTATCCTGTCTATGTTACGAATAACATTCCTAACAATTTAGGTGGTGGTACTGAGTCGGAAATCTATTTTGTTGATGCTTCAAAAATCGTTATCGGTGACGGTGTGGACATGCAAATAAAGATTATCACAGAGGGTAATTATTTACGTGGCGGTTCGCAGGTTTCTACATCGGTAAATGATGAAACTGCATTCACATTTCTTTCCGAAACTGATTTGTGCTTACTCTACTCGCAAGCGGGCAGCGTACTTACAGGCGTTACTTACATCTAATTTCAAAGGGGCATGAGATGACAATAGTATTCAATAACAACGTATCGCAATACGCAAATGGTGACTTTGCGACGTTCAAAGATGAAGACGTAAACGGCATTGCGCGGGCAAATGGTTACGTAAATGCCGGTTATGCTACGGTGGTAGTTGCATACGTTGCACCCGAAATTGCGCCGAAAGCCGATGAATGGGGCGAAGAAAAACCACTCAAAAAAACTAAATAAAAACTCTTTTTAAAAGGATAATACAATGTTTCTCAATAAAGTAACGGACGCGGTGAAGATTTACCAAGGGGCGTTATCGTCTTTGGCTCTTACGACCGTGGACACTATCGACCGTACTGATTTTAACAGCATGGTTGTATCTCTCAATGTTGGTGATGTATTCGGTGCTCCGTCGGCTAAGTCGATAACAGCGCAAGTTACTCACTGTGCGACGGCAAATGGAACTTACACCGATTACACGTCAGACCGCAGCGGCGCGGCTTTGCTCACGATTACAGCCGCAAATACAAGCAATACGATGGAAGTCGATTTGCAGTCAGCGAACAAATATATCAAAATCATTTCAGCGGCAACTTATACGGGTGGAAGTTCACCCTATACAAATCGCGCTGTAAATGTCATTCTTGGCGGTGGTCACACATTACCGCCTGTTTAATCTAAGTTATGGCATACACAAGCACTTACCCAAAAACCTTTGACCGTTTTTTACGGTTCAAAAATATCACACAGAACGCGAATCCAAGCGACGAGGAAACGCGGCTCTATGGTACGTTTGATATTTGGATTGCAGGTGCTTTTGAGGCAATAACAGAGTATTGTAACCAGACAATACAGAGTACGACGGGGAAGGTATTTACCTTCGCTTTCGGCAACCTTACGAACGAAAGCACGGGTAATGATTACTATTTGTTACCCGTGCTTAACGTTCCAATTACGATAACTTCAATCGGTTATAAGAGGACGGTATTTGATACGGTAACTACTATAAGCTCAAGCGATTACAGTTTAGTCAGTGTCGATGGATTGCAGAGAGTATATTTCCAAACGTGGAGCGGTTACGACATTGGATATATTACCGCAAATATTGGATATACCGATACCAATATGCCCGAATGGATTCACCAAGTGGCGGTAGAATTATGTGCTGAGATATACGCAGAATCGGCAATGGGTGACAGCCGTTTAGGTGTATCGCAGAAAGCGGAAAATTTTAACGGAATTTCAGGAACGAACGCATTCTACCAACTTACCGAACGACATAAAAAGATGCTTAGAAAGTGGACTTTGGTGTTAGCATGAATGAGCAAGTATTTCAAAAGGCAATAGGGCTTTTACCCGAAATTAGAGCGGACATTTTGCGGCGCGTTCCTGTGGAATTGCAGATGTTCGTTGGCTTGGAAATGAATCGAACAAAGGTAGGCGATAAGTCCAAAAACACCACCAACATATTGAACGTCCGCAAAGGCAACTTATTCCGTTCATTCACAAAAGGCAATCCGTTAAACATCTTGAAAGACACGGGTAACGGCATTGAATTTGGCTCAAAAGTGCCATACGCGGCAATACATGAATACGGCGGTACGATTGACCACCCTGGCACTGATAACGGGTTTGGCAGGGGAATACCGATACCGGCGCACGGAATACCGATGCCAAAACGCTCCTACTTAGCACCTGCAATAAAGGCATTCGAAGAGCAAGCACTCGAAAAATTAGTAATAAATGCCATGAAACCAATTACCAACTTATTCGCATGAACGTAGATAAACACATTTCCAACGAAATCGCAGGAATAATTAGAGAGCAATTACCTACGTTCAATCAATTAAATATGATTGAGGATTCTACGTGGGATAAGCAAGGGAAATTCCCGTACATTTACATCTATATGCCGGAGGAAGTCGATGCTTCATTTCACTACGAGGATAATAGCAGTTTGGATTCAAAACAGACTATCTCAATCTTAGCGTACATAGGATTTAAAGCACCGACGGACGTGCTAAAGCAAGGGTTATCTCAGGAAGTTTACTGGGAACTTGCAAATCAAGTTAAGAAAGGTTTTCGCGGATTTGTCCTTGCCGATTACAGCGATACCGACGAAACGGTAAAATTTGACCCTATCAAATACGTAGGGAAATATACCATAAATCCGAATAATGGTCAAGGTGTCGGTTTGGGCGTTGTGCAATTTCAATTAACTGCAAAGGTAAGTGTTTTATGAGTAAGAATGCAACGACGGCAAGCAAGAAAATAGGCAATTTAGCAGACCAAATCAAAGCAAATTTAGCAGCATCAAGCGCACATTTATACCCGACACAAAATGAGATAGACAGCGGCGAAACGCACAAACGCCGTGCAGCGATAAATGAAATTATCGGCGGTGAGGGCATTGCGCCTTCGGGCTTTTTGGAGGCGGTAAAGAGCGGCGAAAGACAGCCCGAAACCAAAACGCCAACAATCTCAATCGTGACCATTTTGGACAAAAAAAACGCGGCAGAATGGCTCGAGCAATACATGGAGAAATTGCCTGTTTTAGTAGGTCACAGTATTGGTGAAATTGAGGTTATTCTATGCGAAACAATACATGACGCGAAAGCACCTGAAAACGGGTTAATGCCGATTGAATCATGCGAGTTAATCGGTGGTATGAATTATAAGAAAACGCAGTACATTTACAACAGTGAATTTAATTACGCGGACGCAAGAAACGCGGCAAAGTATTTCGCTGAGGGTGAATGGATTTTATCACTTGACACCGATGAGTATTTACTAAAAGACCAATTACCCGAACTCGTGGACATGGTTCACAACGCACCACTATCAGCGGGCGGTATTTCGGTAACGGTGTTTTCGCATATTAGAGTTGACGATAAATATCAGAGAGATGCCCAAGCGTGCGTACGATTATTCAGGAATGACAGGCGTATTTTATGGCAATCTCAAATTCATGAAGTTGTGAGCTTTTCAATCCAACGGGCGGGGTACTTGATTTTGGATAGCACCATTACCATTTTTCACCGTGGTTATGAGTGCAAGCAAGACGGAATAAGGGCAAAATTAGAGCGCAATAAAATTGGACTTATGAGGGAAATATTGACAACAAATGACCCTGCAATTAAGGCGCACGCAGACGATTATTTGAGTAGGACAATACTGCTTTTAGACAGTATCAAATAGCAAATCAGATTTACAACATATATTTTAGAGGTATAAAATGGCAAGTCGTTCAACACGTACCGGCGGCGGTAATTACGTCGAATTTTTCGCCCTCACAAGCGCGGGCGGAAATGTGACTTTCGGGAGCTCGTTATTGGCAATTGACCAAATCGTAAGCACTACGATTACAGGTCACGAACAAACAAAAGATTTGAAATTCGATTGGGCGCACGATAAGGATAATGCTACAATTCGCAGTTTCCTCACAAGCTACTTACCACCTCAAGGGGCTACGACCTCAACAAAATACGAGGATAGTTCGGTCAGTTCGGTGAATAGCGGAAATTATAATTTGCTTGTCGGTTGTTTGGCGTATGGTGGTGTCGATGCAGATAGCAAACGTCTTATCAAAGCGGCGGTTATTCAACTCACGGGCGGTGATGAGAAATGGGAAGCGGACAAACCGACCATGATAAAATTCGGTGGTGCGGCGGTGCAATACGAATTCCCCGTTGTCATTCCGGCAAACAAATTCTCAACATCTCACTTACTTGCCGGGACATTGACCACCCTCACAGCGGGCGGATATGGCGCAACTTTAACATCGACAAAACAAGCATAATCATAAGGGAGAAATGTGAAATCAGAGCAAAATGGATTTGAATTTACACGATTAGATGGTACTACATTCACCGCGCGCTATGCTCCATTTACAGGCGCGCGGATGGATGCAATGGTTAAGGTTTTGAAGAACTATACGGATTTATCTTTTCGTGTTGACCAACTTCTTGACACATTGACAATTTCGCCGGAATTGCTTGATAGTGATGAAAGCTTGAAAAAAGCAAAACCGCTATTAAGCGAATACCTAACCGAGGGAGCGGACAAAGAGAAAATTCGGGGGAACTTAATTAAGCTCTTTGGCGGATCATTATCCGATGAAGAAATCAGTATGAACATGCTATGCCACAGAAAATTCATTCAAATTATGATACTCGAAACAGTGCTAAGTGAGGATGATTTGGCGTTGGTCAAGTCCGATGTAACGGGTGAATTTTGGGGAAATCAACTCTATTCAGATGTAAAGAGCGCAGGCGAATCGTTTCGGCAAAACGTACTTAAACTTACAAAATGAGATTGCTGATATTCTCGATTGGGAATGTTATTGGACACCAAAACAGATAGAAGAAAAAGAGAAGCACAAAGACGACGTTCCTGTTTTCCACTACCTACGAAACCCAAATATCGAGGCGAAAATGGATAGAGCTTACGGCATGAGTACGCAAGTTTTTTGCCAAAATTTGGCGGGAAATTCAATCTCAAATTACCGCGAATTATACCACGATTGGGCTATAATTGACGTGTATTTATTCCATGCAAGAATGATGGCAATGGAGGCAATTAAAAAAGAATAGCTCGGCAACGGGCTATTTTTTTAGCAGGGCAACCACTGAAAATATATTCACTCTCGGAAATTTGAAATGTTAAATTTTCAAAAATTGAAAAAATTGGCACGGGGTTAAGTCCTTATTTATCGTAGAGTATGCTTGTATGGTAAAAGTGTTTTTATCGCGCTATGGGGCTGGAAACGCTGTTAAATGCGATTCGGGTAAAATTCGGCGTATCGGGTATTTTATCTCTAACTACTGAAATTGTTTTCAGCTATGGAACTAAGTGTAAAAATAAACGCGGCAATAGATGGGTTTGTTTCGGCAATGAAGCAGGCGAATAATGAGATGCAAAAACTCGTTAGTTCGACAGGAAAACCCGTTGCCGTAAATGCTGATACTACGCAAGCGGTCGCGGGCATAAAGAACGTAGGCGAAGAGGTAAATAAATTCGCGGGGCTTTACATTGATAAGATGGGTAAAGTTCGCGATGAAACAGGTCGGTTTGCGGCGGGTTTTTCAGCGGTTGGCGGTGTGATAAAAGAAACAGGCGCGGCAGCAGATACGACATTTGGTAATCTGAAAAAATCATTCCAAGAAGGGCGCGAACAGGCAAATTCGGGCGGTGGTATATTCGGTGGTATAGCAGGGCAACTCGGGCAGCTTGCTACTCCGATGGGTGCGGCAACAGCGGGTATTGGATTGCTAACGGCGGGGCTTGCAGCTTCATTTACGCTTGGTCAAGAATTTGAAACGAACCTAAAATCAGTATCGGCGGTAACGGGCGTGACAGGCGCGGCGTTGGAAGATATTGGAAATAGAGCGCAAAATTTGGCGGGTAAATTTGGCGGTTCTGCAAGTGACCAATTAGGGGTTTTTCAGACGGCGTTATCGAAGATTGGACCGCAACTCGCACAAGACGGCGAATCATTAAACACGTTTGCGGATAATGTAAACACCCTCTCGAAAACCGACAGCGCATTAGGCGCGGCGGGTGCAGTCGATGCACTTTCGGGTGCTATGTTACAATTCGGTGTGAATGTGAATGACACGAAAGAAGTAGCACGGGAAAGCTCTCGATTTATCCAAGTTTTGGCAGCAAGTGCGGGTGTAGGTTCTGCGAGCGTTTCTGATGTGGCGGCTTCGATTGCAAACGTCGGTGGTACTGCTAAAAATGCGAATATCTCATTTGAGGAATTAAATGCGGCATTGCAGGTACAAGCGTCAAAGTCCATTGTAGGTTCGGCGGCGGGTACAGGATTAACGGCGGTAATCAACAAATTGCAAGCGGCAAGCGGTCCGGCTGCAGACCAACTGAAAACGATGGGAACATCGTCTGAAAAACTCGGTAAAATCCTGACTACGCAAGGTATCGGTGCAGCAATGACAGAGCTACGTGGTGCTATGGAAAAATTAGGTAGCACGTCCGAGAAAAACGCGTTCCTTGTTTCGATGTTCGGTGAAACTGGATTGAATACAGCGGCGGCATTGCTTGGTGGCGGTGATATGTTAAAAGAGTTCACCAAGGGCGTAACAGGCACGCAAGCGGCAACGGAGCAAGCGGCGGTGAATATGGACACGCTCGCACAGAAAATGAGCCGTGCAAAATCAGCACTCGAAAATGTATTCATAAATATATACCGATTCATCGAACCGATACTGGTAAATATCATTGACGCGATTAGCACGGCTTTCGATTCTATTTATAACATCATTGCACCCGTTTTTGTTGGAATAGGCAATTTGCTAAAAGCGGGATTGGATGCCGTTTTGCCTGTATTCGAAGGGCTAAAAAACGCGGTAATAAATACGTTTAATTCGTTTGGCGGTTTGCAGGGGATTTTGAACGGCGTAAGTCAGGCGTTGCAAGTTGTGGCGGCTGTGGGTGCGGGCGTAGCTGCTTACTTTATTGTCATGAATGCGTCGGTAATTGCGAATACAGTGGCGACTACGGCGAACACGGTGGCGAATAACGCGGCGGCGGTTGCTACGAGAGCGATAACAGCTGTAAAAGCAATTTGGACTACGGTAACGTCAGGTTCGACATACGCCACAATCGCAAGCACAGTAGCGACAAGCGCGGCTACGGCGGCTACATGGTTGTTTAATGCTGCCCAGGTTGCTCTTAATGCGGTTATGGCAATTAGTCCGCTTGGTTGGCTTGCAATCGGCGTGGCGGCTCTCGTTGCGGGCATTGTTTACGCTTACAATCATTTCGAAAGTTTCCGCAATGTTATAAATAACGTTTGGGAAAAAATCAAGTCTTTCGGGCTTGCCGTCCTTAATATCGTATCGTACATGAATCCGTTTACAGCGGCTTTCCGTTTGGCTTACGATAAGATAAAACCGTTTAAAGATTTTATTGATGGACTGGTAAACACCATTAAAAACGTTGGTAGTGCAATCGGTGATTTTTTCAGCTCGATTGGCAGTGCGGTTGGTGATGCCTTTTCGGGCGGTGTGAATGATGGACTCGATAAGATAGACAGCAAGGGCGCGGCGGGCAAGCTCGAAAAGGATATGAAGGGCGCAATCGCAGAGGTCAAACTTGCACTCAATACACTGACGTTAGGCAAGATTTTCGACGATGCAAAGTCGGGCGCGGATAGTGCAAAAACCGCCGCCATAAATCAGGCAAGCGGGGTGCAATTTGCTTTTGAGAAATTAGCCAAGGCGCAAAAGGGCAATGAAAAAGAACGGCTCGATGCACTTGAGGCATTCAAAACGGCAAGCGGCGCAACTTCGATTGAAACCTACGAACAAGCCAAAAAAATAGCGGACAAGGCGCGGGCTGATTTGGCTAAAACGCAGAAAGAAAATCTCGACAAATCGCGGGAATTGAAGAAAATTGAATCGGCGAATAGCATAGAAGACGGCGAAAAAGAGAATCAAAAACGAATTACTAATGATGCAAAAGCGGCAAAATTACGGTTAGATGCAGAGAAGTTTAATGCCGAAAAAACAGCAAAAAGCAGACTTGCGACGGAGGAAGAATTACAACTTCAAACGCTGGAAATTCAGAAAAAGACAGATGCCGCGAATTTCGATGTAAAGATTAAAGAAGCAAAAAGACAAGCGGCGGCGGTTGCGGAAACGGCAACGGCGCAAGAAAAACGCACGTCAAAATTAAACATTGAACAACTCGAATTTGACAAGTTAAAATCAGCATACGACACCGAGCAAAAGATAAACGAAATCAAAGGTAAGGCGGCTTTAAAAGCGTTTGACGATGCTCAAAAAAGACAGGCGGACTTTGCGAAAACTGAAATTGAATCAGCTAAAACGAACGCTGAGAAGATCGCACTTATTGAAGGTGGCGGGCTAAAAACCGTTATCGCTCAAAATGAGGCAAAAAGGCGTTTGATTGACCTCCAAAATGAGTATGAAATCGAGCAGACTATCGAGAAAAACGCGGCGGTAATTAAGGCAAATGAGATATTAAAGAAAGCAATTTCGAGCGGCGACACGGCGAAAATCGACACAGCGAGTGCGGCGGTTTTAACTGCTATAAATCAGGCAGAAAGAACGGACGCGGCGGTTTTAGCGGTAAAGCAGAAAAACGCTATTGAGCTTCAAAAAGTCGATAAAGAGAATGCCGCCCGTTTGGCAGATTTTCGCATTTCCTTAATTGAAGACGATGCAGACCGCGAGCGCGCAGAACGTGAGGCGGCAATCCAAAAAACCTTTGCCGCTGAATTATTAGCAGCAGCCGGTAACGAACGCCTTATCTTGGACGCGCACAGAAAAGCGAATGCGGCGCGGTATGACAGCGATGAGGAATATAACCGCAAAACTACCGACCTTGCGACGCGGACGGCGAACACGCTGCAAAATCTTGGAATGGGGATTGCGGACGGTATTGCTGAAATGTACGGCAATACGTTCAATGACCTGTCAAAAGCGTTTGATGACTACGCGGCGGGTGTTCAAAAGAAGCTCGAAGGGACAAGCGCGGAGGACACCAAGAAACTCGAAGACGAAACAAAAACACTCCGTTCGCAACTTGCCAAAAGGGAAATTTCCTATCAGGATTTTCAGGAAAAAATTGCAGCTATTCGTGAAAAAGGTGAGGGCGGTGGTGCGGCAAGTGCAACGGAAAGGGCGAATCTGGCGATTGGGAAATCGTTCGGCGTTATGGCTAAAAACGCAACGGCGGGCGTGGAAGCGTCACTCGAGGAAATGAAAAAGCTCTCCAAAGGGACGGCGCAAGCGATTAAAGAAAAAGGATTATCAGACAAGAACGTTGCCAAAGACTTCGAACGATTCGGCAAAGACATTGTATCCGTCGGTGAGGGTACGGCTGAGAGTGTTATCGGCATTTTCGGGCAAATGGCGGCGGCGGGAACATTGACATTAAAGTCAGCAGCGAACGCGGCTTTGGGAATAACCATAGACACTATTTCCAAGATTGTCATGGCTCAAGCTCCTGCAATCTTGGCAATTTTTACGGGCACGATACCGCCGCCTTTCGGCTTCATTGCAGGGCTCGCAGCAATCGGAGCGGTACAGTTGCTACTTGCCACGGCTAAGGGCGCAATCGGTGCAGACCAAGGTGTGGTAGGCATTGACGGCAGCTATTCCACACCGCGCAGTTCACGCGATACTATACCGATTTGGGTACGTGATGGAGAATCAATTATCAATCCTGAAGCGACCGCGCAAAATCGGGCGTTGCTGAAATTCATAAATTCCACGAACCGTCCGGCAAGTGAATTTTTCAGTAACTCCGTGGTGACGGCAAACGGTAATTTGCAATTAGCACATAGCAACCAAATTAGGACGGCGCAACTTGTGACGGCGGGAAATAGTCCGAACTCGCAGGACTTTGGAGCTATGCAAAATTCGTTGGCAAATATCGAACGTAGTTTGGCGAACGCGAAAATCTTGGAAACGCGTAGTAAGCACACGTCCGCCGTGCAGCTCACAGTTACCGAAAATAGAGCGTATAAAATACAGCAAGAAAAAGCAGCTTTAAAACTCGAAAGGGCACGAAGATAATGGCAGATACAGTAACACTACATATTGCAAGCGTGGACACAAATACACCGCCTTACGTGCAAGTTCCGGTTTCGACTATTTCCGGCTTTGCAGGATACACGTCGGCAACGTTTCGCGTCCTTGGTGCGTTTCAGAAAGTAGAGTCCGAGGGTGAGGAGATACAGTATATTGATGGGCAAATTAAAGGTTCTATCTATTTACGCGAATCATTCGACATTCAACTTGTTCCATTTTCCTATAAAGTTTCGCTATGGGATTTAAGTTCGTGGCGGGCGTTGTTACCGTATTTGGTCAAGGCAAAACGCTATCAACACACTTGGCTCGAACTGACTGCAATCGGTGACTTCTTAGGCGTATCAAGTCCCTACCACACCGCCGCAAATGCTATTCCCGTGCAGCTCACGGATATTAGTTTTGAGGATGCGGACGGTTATAAAAATGTGACGTTATCTTTCAAAAATACGTGGTACGTACCACTGGCATAATATGGCAATAGATAGAACAAAAGCGTACTATAAAGAATGGGTAAATGACGTTGGTTGGAATATGCGATTTGAAGTAATTCCGGCGGGCGAATCAGTCGATGCCGGCGCGAATATTGACGCGGTTTCTTACGTTGCAATGCCGCGTGGCATGGTGACGGTGAAGAATCAAAAGGCAAGTTTTGATAAAATACCGTTCGGGGTTCGGGATGCAACTTCAATATCAGTTGAATTTGACTTTACCGACCTTCCCGCGAATCTGAAAGAGATGCTGAAAAAGCCGTTTTACGACCACACATCGGAGGGTATTTCATGCGTTACTACCAATATCTTTGTCCTAAAATCCGACCGTGGCACAAACGGAGCAAGTGAATTTATCGAATTTTGCGGCGGTCAAAAAGCGACGTTGGCGAATCAATTTACACTGAAAAAGAATCCTGAAACAGGTGCGTTTGAAACGCATAAATGCACGGTTGAAGCGATTGATGTTATGAAGTTGGTTTTGGAGCAGACGAGTACGCAAAGTTGGGCAGATTATATACTTGCAAATCCGACGGACACATTCTTAAAACCTACTATTTTCGCGGAAAGATTATGCGATTGGGTTTTGAACGTTGCGCCGTTTAACGTAAAATATGACTACTCGGCTTCTTCAAATCGTTTCATGGGAATGAGTTCGGCGGTAACGGCTTATTTGTACGTCGGCGCTTATTTGTTCACCCATGGACTTATGGGTGCGATAACTCCGATACTTGCAGCGTGGACACGGAATAATATAACCGAATACGTGGCAAATATTGACGGCACTCCGTTTGAACAAATCACGTATTATAAGCAGGGTACGACCGTAGCACATACCAAAGGTAGTGCCCTAACGTCGGGGAATGTGCTTGTAGTTGGCAAGGTATCGGACGTGGGTACTTTTACGGGTATGTTATATCCTGACAAGGGCGGTGAATCATATTT
>ERZ650304.730-NODE-730-length-14983-cov-37.352157_pt1 | contig 14983 bp, 17 predicted proteins | sample MGYA00376240_ERZ650304 | MGnify/ENA primary metagenome ERZ650304 (study PRJEB26733, sample SAMN07839271) | wastewater metagenome | biome: small river; feature: stream; material: water | place: USA: North Carolina | collected 2016-03-01 ...
ACGAGGTCTCGCAGCGCCCCCGTGGCGGTGTACCGCGAGAGCGCGGACTCGATCGACGCGCGGAGCTCCGCGGCGGCGTTCGGCCGCGCGTTCTGCGCGCGCGCGAGGTCGATGCCCCACTCGGGGTCGCGGGCCGCCGAGCCCTTCTCCGTCGCGAGCGTCGCCGTCACGAGTTCGGCGGCCGGTGAGCCGCGGCGCCACGATCCGCGCGACGCGTCGAAGCGCACGTCGCGGCTCGTCGGGTCGTACTGGCGGGTCGTGCGGTTCACGTGATGGTCCCGGTGATGGTCACATCGCTCGCCGGAAGGCCAGAGCCGAGCGAGCCCGCGGTGATGGTCAGATTGACCTGCGCGTTCGACTGCACGTGGCCGACGACGGCATTCGCGATGCCCCACGCGAGGGCCTTCACGGCGTTGTCCTGGTCGGCGGTCATCGTGCCCGAGAAGCCGTTGCGGGAGTCGGCGAGCAGGTAGCTGTAGATCGTGTGCGACAGGCCCGTCGAACACGCGGAATCACCGGCTGCGAGCGGCATCGTTCGTCATCCCTTCGCGTGCGCGGCGCCCGTGCCGGTGAGGATCACGCCGCCGAGCGCGACGCCGCCGGGCGGTGCAGGGGGCGCCGCGCCCGCGGTGCCGGGCACGTAGGTGAAGAGCACCGGATACGGTCCCGCCGTGGCGACGAGCGTGCCGACGTTGAGCGAGTCCTCCTCGCGCGCGAGGCGCTTCGAGCCGCCGTTGAGGGTGATGTCGCGGCCCCCTGCGGCGGTCACCTGCACGTCGCCGTCGGTCGTGATCACCACCGTGGCGCCCTTCGCGGTGAGCGTGACGCCGTCGGTGCGCATCTGCATCGCGACGGTGATGTCGCCGCAGGCGTACAGACGCGTCTCGCCCGCGGCGAGGTCCGTGGGGCTCCGGGCCTTGTCCCAGAGCTTCACGACGAGCACCTCGTCGCCGAGCTCGACGCCGAGCGCGCGCAGCGTGCGAGCGACCACGGGACGCACCGCGACGCCGAGCTGCGTGAGCACCTGCGCGGCCTGGTCGTCGACCGTGGCGGCGCCCGCGTCATCGCCCTCGTCGCCGTCGCCCGCGAGGCCCACGCCGAGGAGCTTCGACGCGGCGTCGTACGCGGCGCGCAAGACCTTGAAGCGGACGAAGCTCATACGTCGGGGTCCGGCTCGATCACGAGGGCCCCGCGCGGCACGAGGCGCACCGCCGAGGTGTGTCCGCCGCCGCGCGAGCGCTTCATGGCGACGCGCGTCACGAGGCAGTCGGCGTGTACGCCCGTCATGTCGTCGTCGACGCGCGCCATCGCGTTCACCGCGAAGAGCCGCCCCGACTGCCCGAGGCCCTGCACCGTGTACTCGTACACGTCGAAGTCGGCCATCGCCGCGGCGATCTCGCGCCGCCCGCGCTGCGTGCAGGTGTCCTGCGTGCGGGCCTTGTCGTCGCGCAGGTACCGCGGACGCGCGGGCTGCGACCCCGCGACGCGCGGGTGCGCGAGGCCCTCGTTCTCGACCGTGACGCGGAGGCGTGCGTCTTCGCGCGAGGCGACCGCCGCGTGGCCGAACACCGTCACCGACGTGGGCACGTTCGACCCGTCGGTCTTGCGGCCGCCCGAGAGGATCGTGCCCGCGTACGAGCCGTCGGGCTGACGCCGCCGGGTGAACTGGTACTGCACCGGCGCGTCGTACGCCGGGCGGTCGATCACGAGCGCGACGCCGTCGCCCGAGGGCGCGGTGTAGAGCAGGTACCCGTGACGCCGGCAGAGCTGGTCGGCAAGCTGCCAGACCTTCTCGCCGACCTTCACGCGGAACTGGTCGACGCGGTGTGCGCGGCGAGCTCGGCGGCCCGTCGTCGTGCGTGCGCCGGGACGCATCCCCGCGAGGGCGGTGCGCGCGTCGGCGGCGAGCACGCCCACGGTGACGTTGATGCCGAGGGGTGCGAAGAGCCGCTCGAGCGCGTCGACGAGCGTCACGTTGCGGAGCGACAGGGCCGGGTCTGCGTCGGCCTTCTGCGCCACGGCGGCCTGGTCGCGGCCGGTGATCGTGAGGGGGCTCCCGCCCTTGTCCGCGGTGACCTGCACCGCGGAGATGTACCCGCGCACCTGCACGGCGCCGTCGACGACCACGTCGGCGGTCTCGTCGATCAAGACGAGGGGCCAGATGTCGGTCTGGGGCCACGGGTCTTGCGCGGCCGTGCGCCAGAGCGTCACGGTCCACGGCGACGTCGGCGCGAGCATGTCGTGCGTGATCGCGAGCTCATCCCAGGTGCCCACGCGCACCGACGCCGCGCCGAAGCGCAGCTCAACCTCGTGCACCGTCGCCATCAGACGACCAGCACCGTGCCCGCGGGGATCAAGAGCACGTCGTCGATGGAGTTCTTCGCGACGAGCTCACCCGCGCGCGACGCGTCGCCGTACGCGAGCGCCGCCACGCGCCCGAGGCTCATGTCCTCGCGCAGGGTGATGGTGCGCGTCGTGCCGTCGCCGAGGTACGCGGCGCGGGCGCTCACGAGCGCTGCCTGCGTGCGCTCGAGGGAGACGCGGTAGTCGTGGCCCGCGGCGACCATGCCCGCGGGGTCGGCGAGCCGGTCGGCGACGGAGCCGAGCACGTCGGCGAAGGTCGAGGCGATCTCGGGGCCCGTGCGCACCGCCGTGTCGAGGTAGTCGAAGGCCGCGGAGACGCGGTCGGCGAGCGACGTGGTGTCCGCCACGCCCGCGAGGCCCGCACGTGCCGCGTCGGCATCGGCCGCCGAGGTCGCAGCCGTCGCCGCCGGCGTCGCCGCCGCGAGGGTCAGCTCGAGCCCCTCGGCCTCGCCGCGCTGCTCGGTCCAGGTGACCTGCAGGTCGACGCCGTCGGGGCGCATCGGGTCGACGACCTCGCTCCACGTGTCGAGGTGCGCCGTCAGGAGCCCCCACGTCGGGTGCGTGAGAAGGCCCTCGGGCGTCGCGAGCGCCGCGCGCAGGCGCAGGTAGGTCTCCGGGTAGAGCCGCTCGGCGCCCGTCCAGCGGAGCCCGTTGCGCAGCGGGATCGTCACGCTGAACGTCTTCGGCTTCTGGCCGGTGGTCTCGACGTCGGCGCCGCGCTGGCCGTAGCCCGAGTGCTTCGCCGAGTCGTGCCCGCCGTCGGAGCGCGTGTCGGTGCCGGGGAACTCAATCCCCTCCCACGCCCACGACGAGAGCGAACGCGAGAGGTCGCTCACCGTGCGGCTCCTGCCTGCGCGACGGTCGCCGCGTGCACCGCGTCGTGCTGCGAGACGGTGACGGTGGCGCGGCTCATGGCGTCGGCGATTTGCTGCACGGACTGCGGGGAAAGCTGAACCGTCGGCGGCGCCGCGGGGGTTGTGGTGGCGGCCGGGCGCGCGTGCGTCGCCCGGTACCGGCGCAGCATCGCGGATTCCTCGTCGCCCGTGACCATCGAGTCGCCCGTGTACGACAGGACCGCGCCCGCCGTGGCGAGCGCTGGGACCGCCGCCGCGGTCAACCCGCCCTGCGCCACGGTGGTTGCGAGGCCACGCACGCCGCCGCGAGAAGCGACCGCCGCCGCGCTGCGCTGCCACGCCATCTGCGCGAGGCGACCGCCACCCACCGCGGCGATGTACGGGTGCCGCGCAGCGAAGTCGGCCGCGGCGTCGCTCGCGTCGGTGACCATGCCGGGCTCGCGCGCCGCCATCATGCCTGCCACGCGCGTGCGGGCGAGCCGCGTCGCGTCGAGGTTCTGCACGATGTCGCGCGTGCGGGCGATGTCGGCGTCGTTCACGTCGCCCGCGCCGGCGCGCACCTGCGCCAGCGCATCCCACCCCGTGCGGCCGCGCGAGTCTTGCCCCGCGAGCGCCGCGACGAGGTCGCGCTGGTTCGCGTGGAGCACCTCGCCGCGGTCGCCGGTGCGTGTGCCGCGGCCGAGGAGCGCGCGGATCTGATCGGGGTCGCCGCCCGCGATGCCCATGATCGCGCGGCCGAAGTTCTCGCCGCCCTGCGCGCCGAGGAAGTCCGCGCGTAGCGCGCCCTGCTCGTCAAAGAGCCGCGTGACCTCGCCGGAGCGCGCGCCGAAGACGTTCGTGAGCCGCGTGCGAAGCGCGCCCTGCACACGCGGGTCGTGCAGCGCGCTTCCGAGCTGGCGCACCGCGGTGCCCGCGCGACGACCCTCGATGCCACGCGGGGCGAGAACCTCGAGCGTCGACAGGGTCTGCGTGAACGCGTCGACCATCGCGCGCTGCGCGTCGGCCTCGCTCGCTCGCGGGTTTTCGCGTCGCAGGTTCGCCACGGCCGCCGCCATCTGCGCGCGAATCGTGCCGAGGTTCTGCGTCGAGAGGCTCCCGAGCTCGACGCCGCCGCGGCGCGAGATGCCGATGGCGCTGCGCAGGACGCCGTTGACGGCGTCGGGTGACCCGAGGTCTCCGAGCGCGCCCGCGAGTCGCATCACCTCCGCGGGGTTCGATTGCGTGTCGTGCGCGAGCCGGGCCGCGCCGAGGGCCCGATCCATCGCCCTCGACCGCTCCGCGGGAGTCGCGCCGGCGAGCGTCGAGAACTGCTGCTGCGACGCCTGCAACGCCGTCGCGAGTTGCTCCGGGTCGAGGCCTTGCTCGTGCGCGAACTGCCACGTCCGCGCCGACATGCGAGCGACCTCCGAGCTGGTCGCGCCGCCCTCGCCGAACGCGCCCGCGAGGGTGGCGTTGATCTGCGCCGTCTCCATGCGAGGACCCTGCGTCGCCCCGTGCACCGCGGTTGCGGTTTCTGCGATCGCCGCTGCGGCTTCGCGCGCGAGCGCGATGCGCTTGTGGGTCTCGCGCCGCGTCGCCTCGGTGCGGCGCCGCTCCGACTGCTCATGGTTCGACACCATCGCGAGGGCGATGGACTCGACCGTGCGCAGCTCGCGCTCGTTCAGGTTGCCGCGCTTGCCCGTCTCGGCTTCGACGGCCGCAGTCGCCGCGCGCTCGAACCCGACGAACAACTCGTGAAACTTCCGCTGCTCCTCGCCCTGCAACGCCAGCTCGCGCTGGCGCGCCCGCGAGATGCGCTGGCCGTTCGCGATGGTCTCTTCGGTGGTGCGCCGCGCGTTCGTGCGGTACCCCGCGTCGGCCTGCTCCTGCGCGCGCTGCGTACGCCGCGACGAGGCCGCGACGAGGCGCTCGACGTCGGCGAGCAGTCGCGCGACCTCGGGTCCGCCCTCAGCGCGGATTCTGAGTACAGCTTCGCTCACGGGTTACGGTTCGGGTGCCAGTGTCGCGGTGGCAGGACGCCCGACTCTTCGAGCCGGTACGCCGCCCATTCGCGCATCAGGTAGTCGAGGAGCTGTCGGGGGTCGGCGGGGTGCTCGCCGCCAGGCATCGCACGATGCGTCTCAGCGTAGAGCTGTCGCAGGAGGTCAACCAGACCGACAGCACCCCATCCACTTTTCCCATCGACCGCACCGCCTTGACGAGCTCGTCGTCTTCGCCGGGCGCCTGGGACTGAAACCGCTCGATCTTGAAGTCTTCGATCGCCTCGATCAGCGCCGCGCGCTGCGGCCCAGCGAGCGCGTCGCGCAGCTCGTCGGACTCCTCGCAGAACGCCATCTCGGGGTCCGCCGGGTCGCGGAGCACCAGCGCCAGGAGTTCGATCTCACGCTCGCGGCGCGCGAGTTCGGTCTCTTGCGCGAGGCTGAGGTCGAGCGCCGTGAGCTTGAACTGGCCCGTCAGGCGCTGCCGCGCCGCGATGTCGGCGGAGGACTCCTCGAGCTCGTTCGGGCACCAGATCGCGACCTTGGTGCCCGCGAGGCCCGGGAAGTCGATGACCTTCACCGGGCGCCCGCCGGTGCGAGCGATCGCGCGCGCGAGGGGAGAACCGTCGTCGCCCTGCGTGCGTGCCATCAGCCAGCGCCCTGTGCGTCGCCTTCGATCTCGAAGGAGCACTCACCCTTGCCGGGCGCCGCGCTCACCTTGAGCGACGACACCTTCCCCTTGATGGTGACCGTGTTGTTGCCGACGACGACCTTCCACATCACGTCGGCCGACGTGTCCTGCCACCGGCGAATCTTCTGGATGTCCGTGCCGATCTTGGGCACCGCGTGCGACACGGTGACCTTGGCCATCGTGGGGTCGCTCTTCACCTCGCCGGTGTTGCCGCCGGTGGTGACGATGCGCGACGTGGGGCCGCCGATGCTGACCTCGATGTTCGTCGCGTCGGCGAGGAGCGAGCCGTTGCCGAAGAGGCGTCCGCCGCCGCTGAATTCCTTGCGTGACATGTTGCTTGAGCCCTTTCAGCCGACCTGGTTGACCGACACCACGAACGAGTGGAAGTGCGGGATGATCTCGATCGGCACCGTGGCGACCGCGACCGTGTTGTCGGCGCCGTTGATCTCGACCGCGACGTCGGCGGCGTGCGCGTCGACGTTCTGCAAGAGCCCTTCGCCCTCCATCCCGCGCAGGATGCCGAGGATGTCGTCACGGATCGCCGAGGGCCAGATCACGTACGGGCTCGACGGCGTCTGGTCGGGGTCCGACGGGTTCGACGTGAGGTTCTTGTCGCCGTAGTTCGCGCCTGCGAACGCCTCGATGCGGTTCGCGGTCTCGTCGGCAACGCGCACCTTCGACGGGTCGATGACGAGATAGCTCGTCGCGCCGCTCGTCGCCGTGGTGCGCGTCGTCACGGGCCGCACCACCTCGGCGAAGCCGGGGTTGATGCGCGAGGCCGCCAGGGGCGAGACGCCCGCGGCGAGGTCCGCGGCCTGCTCCGTACTCGTCTGGTAGTCGGTCACCTCCGGCGCGTAGATCGCCGGGGCGAGCTGGAGGGCATTCTGCTTCGCATCGCGATACTGCGCGATGCCCGGGAGGCGCCCGTCACCGTAAATGTGCGCGGCGGCGTATGCCGCGGCGACCTCGCCGGTGCCGTTGTGGGCGCCCTTCAGTCGCAGGATCTGGACGCGCGGGTGGTTCGCCGCCGCCGCGTCGGCCCGCACGGTGGAGTTCGAGCTCTCGATCGACCCGCAGAACGCCGCGCGTCGCCGCCCTTCGGCGATGTCGCTCGCGCCGTTGACGTGGGTCTTCACGAGGCCGCGGTTCGTGTCGTCGTTGCACGCGCAGACGATGAAGTCGTAGCGGGCGCCGTACACCGCCGCGAGCGCCGCGGTGAAGTCGTCGGCGCCAGTGCCCGCGGTCGCCGAGTCGGTGCCGAAGCGCCCGTCGGCCTTCACCGACGCGGAGCCACCGTTGAGCGCCACGGTCATCGCGACGGCGCTCGTGCCCGCGGGCACGATCTCGCACACGACGCGGATGTCGTTGCCGCGGGGCCCGCCCTGCGCCGCGGTGAGGGTCACCGTCCCGGTCGACACGCCCCCCGTGCAGGGCAGGTCCGTGTAGAGCGCGAGCATGGTGTTGACCGCCGTTGCGACCGCGCTGGCGGTGTCGCCGCTGTTGATCACCACCTCGGGCAGCCGGCGGCCACCGATGCGCAGCCGCACCACGCCCGCGGCCGTCGCTGTGGTGGCGAACGCGAGCGTCGCCGTCGCGGACACGGCGCTGCCGTTCTCGGCGACGGCGCACACGACCACGCGGCCGCGCGGTGCGACCTTGAACCACGCGCGCGCCATGTGGGCGAGCTCGGAGCGCGCGCCGCACTGCGTGTTTGCGTCGTCGGGGCCGCTGATCTCCGTCGGCGTCGCGGCGGCCATGAGGCCCGCTGTGGTCTTGTTGCCAAGCATGACGACCGTGAAGTCGTTCGACGCGGGCTGCGGCCCCACGCCGAGTCGCACGGCGATCGCGATCACGGGCAAGAGCGACGGCGTGTAGCCGCTGGGAAGGGGGAGCGTCATGGTGGGCGTGTCTCCGTCAGAGGGTGGTGCGCGACTCGGCGAGCGTGACGGTCTCGCCGTCCGTGTCGTCGGTGCTGTCGTTCACGTGGGCATCGAGGCGCGTCATCGCCGCGCCGGGGAGGGTCTCGGTCGTGTCGGGGAGCGAGGCGTACGCGACGAACCGCACGAGGTCGGTCCGCGACACGCCGCGCTCGATCCGCCAGGGCCGTCGCTCGACCAGGGCGACCACGCCGCCGTCGAGGAGCCCCGTGATGCGGTAACCCGCGAGCACCTGGGCGACAGCCTGCGTGCACGCGAGGATGCCCGGCGTGCCGGTGCCGCCCTTCACGGTGGCGGTGTCGCCGCGCGTGTCGACCGCGGTCACGTACACGCGGAAGGCGTGGCGCTCGACGACCTCGACGTCATGGCCGAGGGTCTCGACGTACTGCAGGTCGCCGCGCGCGACGGTCGTCGACCCCTCGTGTGCGAGGAGCGCCGACGGCACGACGCCGAGGTGCCCCTCGTCGAGGTCGTCGGCGGTGACCTCACCGGCCCAGCGCCCGACGGTGCGGAACGGCGTCGCCGTGGTGGGCGTCGCGCCTTCGGCCTTGAGCGTCGCGAGGCGCGTGAAGATCGCGCTCTCGATCTCATCGAGCGTCGCGCTCACCGAAGGCCCGACCTGTCGACCGCGCGGGAGAGGGCCGTCTCGACGTCGTGCTCGAGCCGGTGCTCTTGCTGCGTGTACGTCGCCATGAGCCAGTCACCGCGGCGCCGCTGCACGTAGGTCGCGTAGTGCTTCGCCGCGACGATCTCGACGCGCAGGTCACCGCGCGAGAAGCGACCCCGCGGGGCGTACGCGCGCGTCCGTCGCGTGAGCTCGTAGGTGTAGTCGTTGTACGGGTGCTCGGCGCGCACGGCCGTGGCGATGTTCTCGCCGCTCACGCGCAGCGCGCTCTCCAGCGCGTCGTCGACGCCCTCGCGAAGCCGGTCGAGGCCCGCGCCGAGCGCGGTCACGTCGAGCTCGATGTGCAGGGCAATGGGAGGGCGCATCAGGCGCTCGTCGTGCCGTCGGCGACGTGCTGCCACGTCAGGCCAGTGTCGGACTCGACGGGCGAGAGCACGCCGCCCGCGCGCGTCGGCGCGGGTGCACCGGCACCAGGGAGGCGCCGCGCGGCGTCGGCGGCGAGCTTCTCCAGGCGGGCGCACGCGTCCTTCCAGAGCACGCGGTAGGGCGCGCGCTTCTCGTCGGCCATCGAGGCGCGGAACTTCACGCGCTCCCACAGCACAAGCTCGGCGACGCACTCGCGCACGGCGTCCTGCGTCCCCGCGGTGAGCGCGGCGAACTGGTCGGAGGTCCACGGCGCGCTGTACGCGGCGCCGAGGAGCTCATCCACTTTGGTCTCCGCGCGGCACACGGCGCGAGAGAGTTCTGTCTCGTCGCTGGAGTTCGGAGCGACGGAGCCGTCGCGGTCCGAGTCGAACACCAGGAGGAAGGCCGTCTCCTCCATCGTCGCGCGCAGAGCCGTCACCGCTCCGGTGGCGCTCGTTGCGATGTATCGAGGGGTCGTGGCCATGGTGTTCTCGAAAGGGGAGCCGCGGCGGCGCGCTGGGGTGCGTAGCGCGCCGCCGCGTGGGTGGGATCAGACGGAGGCGGAGGCGATCGCCACGCGCGCGGTCCAGGCCATCGTGTGGCTGGCCGCGCCCGTCGCCTTGACCTGCACGGTGGTGCCCGTGCTCGCGATGGTGATGTCGTACCCGCCGGCCGACTCGAGGTCCGTGCCGATCGTGTCGGGCGAGCCGACGGTCAGCGTGCCGGCCTCGACGTACGCGGTGACGCGACGGCGGTAGACCGCGCGCCCCGCGGTGCCGGAGCGGCGGCCGACGAGCGTGATGTCCAGCTCGTAGACCGTCGAGTCGGCGAGCGCCTTCGACCAGCACACCGTCGCGGTTGCGTCGGTCGTGGCGACCGAGGCGGTCTCGATCGACGCGCCGTTGCCCCAGCTCGGCGAGGTGAGCGTCTTGTTGGTGAGCGTCTCGGTGCCGGTGGTCGACGCCGGGGTGTACCCGATGATGCCGTAGCCCGAACGCTTGAGGGACTCGCCGTCGGCGAGCACCGCGCGCAGCCAGCTCTTGATGGAGTCAGGTCGGAAGCCCATGGGTCAGCGCTCCTCGATGGCGTCGGGGGAGACGCCGGTGAGATCCGCCTCGTCGGGGATCGGGTCCCCGGCGCTGAGCGTGAGCTTCGCGCCGGCGTTGTCGTGGCAGCGGATCAGCGACGCCGCGAACCGCTGCACGCGCCCGCGGACGGGCGACGGCATCGGCGCGGGGGTGCCCATGCGCTCCTGCCACGCGGCGTCGAAGCGCGCGCGCGGGTCCGCGAGGTCGTGGATGCGCCGGTCACCCGCTGCGACGAGTTCTTCGCGCAGGCTCGTCACCTGCACGGTGAGGGTGTCGACGGTAGCGTGCGCCGCGTCGCGCTCCGCGAGCAGCGCCGCGTTGGCCTCGTTCGCGGCCGCGAGCTCGCGCTCGAGCTCCGCGACGCGCGGGTCGACGGGGGTCGTCTCCGCGTCGGTGTTCTCGACCTGGTCGGCGCTGGCCTCTCCGCCATCGCCGTCGGTCTTCTTCTTCGGGGCCGCCATGGTCAGCGCTTCACGTTCGCGATCAGGTACCCGTACGTGTCGTCGACCACGACGGTGTCGGTCTGGTGCGCCACCTTGGGGAAGGTGAAGCCCGCGACGCCGGCCTCGCCGCCGTCGAACCGCGCCGTGGCGACCATGCCGTTCGCGCCCTGGCGCAGGCGGTACTGCCGCAGGAACGTGCGCATGTTGCGGTTCGGGTTCGCGTGGATCAGCGCGAGGTCCGTCGCCGAGAGGATGCGCGACATCGTCGACGGCGAGGAGGCCGGCGCGTACTGCCCGCGGTTCACGATCGCCTCGCCGATGCCCCAATACATCGCGAGCTCGTCGGCGGTGAACAGGCCCTCGTGGTTCGCCGAGAGGATCGCGCGCAGGTCGTCGTTGACCGTGATCGCGTGGTAGACCTCCAGCGACATCACCACGTGCGTCGGGGGCGCGTTCATCGCCGCGACGGCCGTGTTCATGTCGGTGATCGGGCTCGCCGACGCGCCGCCGTTCCACTGGTAGCCCGACGAGAGCGACGCGCGGTTCGACGAGTTGTAGGTCGTCGACGTGAAGAGCTTGCCGATCACGACGCGCAGCTCCTGCTGGAGATGCACGGCGCTCGCCACGCGCCGGGTCTCGTTGGCGACGTTCTCGAGGAGCGGGTGCTCGCCCGCGAGCTGCTCGTTCACGTCCGACTCGAGGCCGTAGGCCACACAGTCGTAGTTCACGCTGGAGAGCCCCGAGGGGATGCGGTTCGCGCGGCCGCGCTCGCCCAGGCTGTCGCTCACCTCGGCGCGGTCAGCGGTGCGACTCGACACGTACTGCTTGCCGCTCGACAGGTCGACGAGCTGCACCGGGGCGACGACGTCCTGGATGAACTCCGCCTCCATCGACTGCAGCGCGACCTCGTTGAGCAGCGTGCGCTGCGTCACGTCGGCGCGATCGAGAGACGCCTTCACGGCGCCGGGCGCCGCGGGGATCTCCAGCGACACGTGGCGCCGCGGCGCGCGCAGCTGCGCCCCGAAGGACGTGCGCTCCGCGCGCTGGGCGCGGATCTGCGCGGCCCACGTGCGCGGGTCGATGCCCTTCGACTGCAGGATCTCGGCGACCTCGGGGCCGATGCCGTCGACGGTGGCGCGCAGCGCGCGCTGGTGCGATTCGGTGGTCTTGATGAAGCTCATGTGATTTCCCTCCGCGCCGATCAGGCGACGATGATCTTGCGCGGCTCGACGAGCCGGATGAGGCACAGCGCGCCCGCGGTCGCGGCGACCGTGGCGGGGTTCACGCTCTTGCCGACCACGTAGTAGGTGCCCGTGGTCGCCGGGAGCGTCTTGATGCGTCCCGAGGCCGCGAGGCTCGCGCCCGCGACGGCGATCACCTCGGCGCCGTAGGCGATCTGGCCCGAGCCGTCGGACTCGACGGCGCAGATCGACCCGGGCCCGTAGCCCGTGCCGCCCTTGCCCGACTCGATGTCCTCCTGGATCACGGCGAACGCGGCGCTCGCGCCCGCCACGTCGAGCGACTCGACGGCGAGCTCGGAGCCGACGGGCGTGCCGACGCCCACGATCTTGTTCTTGGTGATCGTCGACGCGCTGGCGGTGCGGTTGACGATGTTGAGGCTGGTGTCCGGCAGGAGCCGGGTCTTTGCGACGGCGCTCATGGTGTGTGGATCTCCTTCGGTCTCAGGCGGTGAGCGCGGCGCGCAGGGTCTCGGGCGTGTGCCCCTTGGCGATCGCGTCGGTGATGGTCAGCGCGTCGGGCTCGATGCCGCACTCGGCGAGCACCGCGGCGAACGCCTCGCGGCGGCTCGCGTTGGTGGCGACGGTGCGCGGCGCGTCCTTCGTCGCGGGGTTCGCGGCGGTCGTGGTCACCTGCGTGGTGCGCTGCGCGTCCTGCGACCGCTGCGCCGACTCGGCGGCGGCCGTCACCAGCGTGGAGCGGTCGGGCCGGGGGTACGACGCCTGGAAGCCCTTCCAGTCCGTCGAGGCGTGCAGCTCGAGGGAGGCCCGCACGGTGGCGAGCTCGGGGCGCGCCGCGACGAGGTCGTCGAGGTGCGAGGCGCGGTCCGCGGCGTCGCGCTTGTCGCGCTCGGCGCGGAACGTCACCAGCTCCTCTTCGAGAACCGGCACGCGGGCGGCGGCGGTCGTGAGCGCCGTGGTGCGCGCGGCGACGTCGGCGGGCGACGCGGTGAGGGGGAGGCCGAGGGCCTTGATGGTGTCCGCGCCGAGCCGCGCGAACTGCGTGAGCTTCTTCTCCGCGTCGTCTTCCGACGCGACCGCGGTGAGCCCGAGCGCCGCGATGATCTGGGTCAGCTTCATGAACTTCTCCGTGTGGAGGGTGGAGTGCATCGTCGCCGGGTCTGTCGCGGCGTCGGGGGTCGGTGGCATGTCGTCGTTCGGCAGCGTCGCGAGGCCCTTGCGGACCTCAGCGATCACCGCCGTGGCGCTCGTCAGGGCCGGGAGGCGCAGCGCGTCGCGGATCTGGCAGACGATGTGGTCGATCTCGACGCCGGCGGCCTGCGCGCTCGCGGGGTCGTTCGCGTAGCCCTCGAGCTTCGCGAGCTCGGCGAGCACGCCCGCCTCGTCGGTCGTGACCGGGAGGTCGAAGAGGTCGCGCAGGCACGTGAGCAGGTCGTCGCGGTCGTCGATGTCGCCGTACCAGTACCCGGCCTGCACGAGGGCCTCGGGCGCGCGCTTCGACGCGGCGATCGCAGGGAGCCCCATGAGGCGCGGGTGCGCGGTGAGCGACCACGACCAGAGCATCGAGCCGAGCGTCGCGCCGGTCTCTTCGGAGACGGCGCCCTGGATGATCGTGATCGAGCCGAAACGCCACTTGCGCGCAGCGACCTCGGCGTCGGTCGGGGGCAGGTACGACACGCGCCCCTCGAGCGTCGCCACGCTGGCGCCCGCGCGCTGCATCGTGCCGACGCGCAGCTCTTCGACGTGCCCGTGCGGCTCCGCCCACGACGGCTCCGCGAAGGGCATCGTGTCGGCGTGCTCGATGGTCACCGGCACGCAGGGGTACGCGCCGAAGTTCCGCACGCACTCTTCGAAGTCACGCTTCGTGAGCTTCACGTCGCTCTCCGACATCGCGACCTCGTACGCGAGCACCGTCCAGCCGTCGGTCGTCGTCGCGGTCGAGGCGAAGGGCACGACGGCGCCGAGCACCTGGCGCCCGAAGACGTTCTTCGCGGGCGAGGCGTCGCGGGTGAAGTGATCGCCCTTCGGCGGGTGTCGTCGGGTCTTGCGGTTCATGCGGCTCCGTCGGCGGGCGCAGTGCCCGCGGGGTCTGTCTTGTCGGCCTGAGGCTTCGCAGCGGGCTCCACGGGCTTCGGTTCGGTGTCAGGGCTGAACACCACCGGCGCGGGGCAGCCGAGGCCGTAGCGGCCCGGGTTCGCGGCGACCATGCGGCGCGCGAGGTCCCCCAGGAACCCGCACACGCGGCGCACGTCGTAGCGCCAGAACGTGAGCGACTGCATCCACGCGACCTCTTGCGCGGCGCGCGAGCCCGCGACGATGTCGGTCACGCCCGTGGTGCCGTTGATGACCTTCGAGACGAGCGCCTCGATGTGCTTGATCGCCTCGAGCTGCAGCGGCGTCGACGCGGTGTCGTACTTGAGCGGCTCGACGCGCGTCGTGTCGCTGAGCACCGCGCGCAGCGACCCCGACACCGCGCGCACGGCTCCGGTGAGATTCGCGATCTCGTCGGGCGTCGCGTTGCGCGCCCCGTCGAACCTGAGCGCAGCGCCGCCTCGGTCCGCGCTCTTCGCGCCGCCGCCGTTGTAGTAGCCGATGACGCCGGGGCGGCCGAGGAGTTCGACCAGCGCCATCAGGTCGCGCCAGCTCCACTCGTACATGAGCAGGAACCACACGCACCCCGCGAAGAGGCCCTCGCCAGTCTTCTGCACGCCGAGCGGCGAGGTCTCGTGCAGGATGAACTTGTCCGGGTGCCAGCGCGTGATCGGCACGCCGTAGGAGCCTGCGAAGGGGCTCGTTGGGTCGTCGGGGTCGTGCAGACGGATCGTCCACGGCTCCGGGTCACCGAGCGCACACGCGTACGACAGGCGCCGCGGGTGCACCCACGCGAGGCGCTCCGGCGTCATCGGGCCCGCCTCGTCACTCCAGAGGATCTCGTGCAGCGAGCGGCCCCACCACTCGGCGGCCGTGACCTGCTGCAACACCGCGTCGAACTCCTGGCGCGCGCGCCAGCGGTCCATCAGCTCGATGAAGTCTTTCGCCGCGCGCTTCGCCCCCTGCGCGTTCGAGCCCTTGCCGGGCCGCGCGTCGAAGCGCGTCTCGCTGACGCTGGTCTTGCGCACGCCCAACTGCGCGACGAGGTGAGGGTTCTTCCCGCTCAAGAACTCCGCGCCGAGGTCAGTCCACTGCTGGAAGTTCCCGGCGTTCCGGTCGCGGATCAGCGCCGCCATGTACTGCGGCGTGAGCCTGTTGCCGAGGATCGCCGGGTCGCGCTCCTGGTAGGGCGCGGGGACTGTGATTTTGCCCTCGGCGACGGCCGTGCGCTTCGCCCACGTCGACGACGCGGCGTCGTACGCTGCGCGCCCTGCGGCGGCCACCGCGGTCGCGGTGCTCGTGATGCG
>ERZ650304.731-NODE-731-length-14968-cov-8.270167_pt1 | contig 14968 bp, 32 predicted proteins | sample MGYA00376240_ERZ650304 | MGnify/ENA primary metagenome ERZ650304 (study PRJEB26733, sample SAMN07839271) | wastewater metagenome | biome: small river; feature: stream; material: water | place: USA: North Carolina | collected 2016-03-01 ...
GAAGTCCCCCTGGCCGTGCCAGATGCGCGCGACCTCGACCGTACAGGGCTTGTTGCTCTTGCTGCTTCTCACATTTGTCATTGTAGACTGTCCGCTTGCACCTTTCAATGAGGAAAATGCAAGCGGCGTCAGATCGACGATGAACGGCGTTCTACGCGGTTGGATCCGCGAAGGCTCGAGCAGCGTCCACGAGCACGCACCACGCGCGTTCGACCTCGGGACTCGTGCCCGTCTCACTGTCGGCCTCCTCGATGGCGACCCCGTAGGCGTGAGCGGCATCGGCGAGGGCGACATCGGGCGCGACCGTCTGCGTTGCCGGTTCACTGAGATCTGCCATGGGGTCTTGGATCGGCAGGCCCGTCGCCTTGCGAGCCAGAGCAATGCCAGGAGCCCAGTCTTCCGCCTTGCCGTCCGAAGAGACGCAGGCGAGCACTCCGAGGTGCCTGCCCACGGCCAGGATGGCGCACACGGCCACGTCGTAAGGCCGCTGGTACGTCTTCACGTAGCGCCAGCCGGCGCCCATATCCTTGCCCCATGTCTCGAGTCCGCCCGTCCTGGTGACCTCCACGGCCTCGCACCCGCGGTCCCCCACGCCGTTGACCGACACGCGCGAGGCATTGATCACGGGCTTCCCACGCCCTACGCCGTTGGCCAGGGCCACGGGTGAGGCCGCCACGATCGAGCGGCACGCCTCCGCGAAGACCGCCCAGCGCTTGGGACCGATCGGGTGTGCGATGTTGAAGTAGTGTGAATGTCCGATGGTACACCTAGCCTTTCTGCTGCTTCTCGAGGTTGCGTGAGCGCCCTTGGCCATCGTGCATGAGTCGCGACCCTGCCAAGAGCTGCTCGAGGTTGCGATCGCCTGCCCATGCGGGCGTTGTGGTGGGAAGGGCCGGAGCCCCCACGAGGGGGGCCCGGTCGGAGGTGTCTTGTTTCATGCTGCGGCCTCGGATCGCGCGTTGGCCTCATCCACGCAATGCTGCAAGCCGAGGAGGGCCCGCGAGATCGGGGTGTGCTCCCGGCTCGGGCGGTCGATCTCCGACTTGTACCCGCGACCGGTGAGGTCACGGTAGCGGATCTCCCACACGAAGGATCCCGGCGAGGGTTCCACGAGGTCGATGCGGACGCCGTCCATGCCGGACTCGTGCATGGTGGCCAGGACGTCGGCGGCCACGATGTCCGCGGCCAGGAGCGGCGCGGCACCACGAACGCGAACGTTGACGGAGGGGAGCGGGCGGGAAGTCGTCTTGTTACTGCTGCTCACGGGTTCATTCTCCCAGTTTTCGTGCACGCTTTCAAGCTAAAAGTGCATCTAATCGACATTGGTCCAGCGCTCGATCCACGACTGCGCCGCGCCGTTGGGCACGAACTCGGGCCGGATCGGCTCGGGTGTAGCAGGTGTCTCGAAGGCCTCGTAAGCCTGGCCGTCGAGGCCGTAAAGCATCGCCCAGGCACGATCGCGCGCGATCAAGGCGGATCCTTCGGCGGGGGTTCTATCGAGCCAGTAGTGGAAGATCTCGCACGCCCGACTGAGAACCTCCCGAGCCGTCTCGGCGGTGATCGGCTTGATCGTCCGACGCGAGCGCACGGGCATCCACACGAACGGCTCGACACCTTCGACGCGCGGGACGGCGTCGAGCCACTGGGCCGCACGGAGGCAGATCCCAGCGATCTGCCACGACGTCCACCAGCGCGGATCGGACATGGCCGCAGACGGGGCGAGGTCCGCGAGTCCGCGCACCTCCTCGAGGATGGCAGCGGGGCTCATGCTGCCACCTTGGGCCCGCGGCACGCCTTGCGGTTGGCTTCCCTGCGGCGATCGGGGTGACGCCCGCCGACCTTGCCGGCCATCGCCCGAGCAACGGCGTTGTATGAGGCCGCCGCGGGCCTTGGCTTGCTCTGCTGCTTCGCTATGACCAGTGCATAGTAGGCCGTGGCAGCGCTGGCGTCAACCGCTTTTTTTCTTCGTCTCAGTATCAAAAACACGTGGACGGTGCTAGCCGATCACGGTATAGATAGAGGGCGGGGCGGAGCGCTTCGCAGGAGCAGCAGAAACGATGTCACACATGGTGAAGCGAATGGCCTATGCGTCCGAAGGCGGAACCCCGTGGCACGGCCTCGGAGCGGTACTTTCGGACCCTTCGAACCTCGACTTGTGCCGCATCGAAGCCGGCCTGGATTGGGACGTGCGCCTGGAGCCGGTGTACCTCGGCGGCGAGCCGATGGTCATCTCCGACAACGGGGGCAACGGTGACGACGTCCAGGCGCGACTGTGCGGCACCAAGGTCGATTGCGGCAACGCGGTGGTCCGCTGCGACACGGGCGAGCCGATCTCGCTCGTCGGGCCGGCCTTCCAACCGCTGTGCAACCGCGACGCGTTCGAGTGGTTCCGCTCGTGGGTGGAGACTGGCGAGGTCACGATCGAGACCGCTGGCGAGCTATTCGGCGGCAATCGGGTGTGGATCCTGGCCAAGGTCACCGATACGGCGTTCGACGTTGGAGGAGGGGACATCATCGACCCATACATCCTGCTCGCGCACGGCCACGGTGGGCCCAAGACGCTGGCGATCCGCGCAGGCATGACGTGCACGAGGGTGGTATGCCACAATACCCTAACCGCGGCGATCGCGACGAGCGACTTCGGCCGCGGGACCAACCTCGTGAAGATCCCGCACACGAGCGGCGCGGCAGCGAGCCTCGAGCACGTGAAGACCGCGATCGATGCGTACCGCAAGCACTGCGCGAACGTGGCCGAGTTCTACCGCTTGCTCGCCGCGACTCCGACGACCGATGCCGACGTCAAGGTCATCGTCGATGCGATCTACGGGGCGCCCGTGGAGCGAGAGGGCGGCAAGGCGCCGCGTACCCCTCGACTGGACGAGATCACCCGCCTCTACCACGAGGGCGTGGGCCAGGATCTCTCGACGGCCAACGGCACCGCGTGGGGCCTGGTGAACGCGATCAGCGAGTATGAGACGCACTACGCCAGCGGCGCGGCGGCGTCCAAGAACGTCTCGGGGCGCCTAAACGGCCTCGCCTTCGGGCAGAACGGCGCGCGGATCGCTCTCGCGTTCGAGTTGCTTCGAGCCAAGGCGCAGGGCGACTGACCCAGCACTCCGATCGGCCCCGGGACGCTGTTCTCGGGGTCGATGTCCATCGATTCACTTTTTTCATAGAAACGTGTAGACACCGGATCCCATCCGCGGTATAGAACCAGAGTCGGCAACGACGAAAGCAGGAAGCAGAGATGTCGAAGATTACCCGCCACGACTTCACCGCAACCGACCGCGACATGATGGCAGCCGCGATCGGCCTCGGTCTGCTCGACGCAATCGACCTTGCGTGCCTCGTGCACGAGCACGGTGCCGACGCCAAGGCGATCTTGGACGAGGTGAGCGACTACGCCGAAGCACGCCGCCACACAGACGGGCAGACGATGAGCGTATGGTGCGCGATGCGCAACTCCGTTTCATATTTCCGCACGGTCGAGCAGGGTGGCGAGGACCGCTTCGGGTTCAAGGCGGATGCCACCGCCAAGGCGCGGTCCGTGCTGGAGAAGCACGGAGTGACCATTCCTGTCTTTGGCGGGTGAGCGAGTTCTTGCCCTGGAACAGCAGCAGTGGCCATCAGGACCAGACGCGGAGCCAAACTCGCCTTCACGCGCGCCATCAACAAGATGGCGGCCATCCTGGCCGAGGAGCCCTACTTCGAGCCTCCCACCTTCCGTCACCACCGCGACCTCGCAGAGGCAGCCTCGCGATACATCGACGGCCGTGACCTCGAGATCGCGAACGCCCGGCTCGACCTCGCCAACGCGCACTACCACGTCCGCATGGCCTTCTTTGCGGAGCGCAACGCCCGCGAGGAGTACCTCCCACTCACTGCCGGTTACGCCGATCCCCGGGTGCCCTATGTGGCCGAGGCCCAGCGCCGAGTGCAAGAGGCCGAGCAAGAGCACCGCGCCGCCAAGGCCCGCATGGAGGCCGCCCAGAAGGCCCTCGATGCGCTCCTGACCCAAGATGAGGCAGCCTGACCCAGCGGAAGCGAGCGCCCACCAAGCGGGCGCTCGCTTTGTCCAGACGCCTACGGCACGGGCGGGTACGCGTTGAACAGGTAGCCGGCGTACTGGCCTGCGAGAGTGCAGAGATCGACGAGTCCCTGCCGGTTGATCCCCACCCGGATCAACGCCCCCGAGGGGAGCGCGATCGGAGTACCCGACGCATCTTCCACGATCGCCGTGTCTCCCACCGGGATGTAGATCTCGCCGTGCGGCGTGTCGCTCCCGCCTGGAGCTGGCGGCGTCAAGGTAAGCAGTGGGGCACGCATGGCGATCGAAACCCGGCCACCAAAGCCGGTCTCGATCGAGTGCTCCTGAACGAATACGGTGGGAATGTCGCTGATGGGCATGACCCACACCCTACACCGAAACTGGAGCGGTAATGACTTCCCCGAATCGCAAACTTGCCTTGGCCCTGGCGTCCGCCATCGCCATCGCCGCCCCCGAACCCCAGGTGCGTCCGCCACAGCGCAAGGTGGGCTCGACCAACCCCAACCGCGAAGCCCAGAAGGCCCGGCGCAAGGCCCGAAAGAAGAACCGATGACCGGCAGCACCACCCAGATCCTGCTCGAGACCACGCCCGAGACCGCGCGCCTCGTGGCCTACCTCGGCCACAACCGCGCCCCCGAGGGCTACTGGCCCACGGACGACCACGATGCATTCAAGGCCGCGCTGGCCGACTACGCACTCTCGCACATCAACCTCATCGACGACCGCGCGGACCCGCTTCCCGCGGGCGACGACGAGCACCACCGCTCGCTCCACGCCTACCTCTACAACCTCTCGATCGCAGACGCGTGATAGCATGATCGGACAGATCCAGGTCATCGAACCAGGCGACGCCCTGCACCGCAGGGTGTGGAACTTCAACTTCTGCGAGCCGCTCATCCGCCTCGCCCGCTACGACGAGCAGGAGCGCACCAGCAAGCGCCACAAGTGGAGGACCGTGCGGATCTGGTCGAAGTACAAGGGCGAACGCATCTGCGGGGAGTGGCTCGCCGCGGAACCCGAACCTTCCCAGGCCGTGCGCGAGCAGGCGCTCTCCATCCTGTTTGCGTCGATCCGATTCGAGCGCTGGCCGACGCCCAAGACTACCGAGTCGAGGAACCTATGAGCGAGTACCGAATCGTTCCATGCCCGCGAGAGGACTCCCCCGAGAGGGTCATGATCGAGCACTACGCGCCCGACGAGAACGCGGCGAGGGCTGCCGGGATCTTCTACGCGGCCCGTTCGACGTGGCCCCTGGGCTGGCTTCCGCTCTCCTGGCACGGGTCGCTCGAGGCCGCCAAGCGGGCGGCACTGGTCCACATCAACCGCGAGCGCGGCGAGGTCGCCAGGCACCAGGCCGAGATCGCGGCGTGGTCGGACATCGAGATCCTCGCCTGAACGCTACCCGAACGACGTTCTTTCGATCCTTGCACTTTGCAGCTTGCAACGTGCACCACGATCGGGCAGACTGAGATTCGTAGCAGGGAGCAGAAAACAGCATGAACCCCTTCGAGTTCTTCCTCTGGACCGTGGCGGTGAGCGCCGGAGCGTTCGTTCTCATCGTGGCGCTGGGTCTTGGCTTTCGGATCTGCCGCTTCTTGGGCGAGCGCTGGTAGGACCACCATGACCATCAACTACAGCGACTTCATGCGCTTCGTCCGCGACCCCGAGGTCCGTACCATCGTCTCTGACCTCGTGGCGGCCCGAGAGGAGCTGCCCAAGGTCGAGGCCCGGGTGGCCGAGATCGTCGGGCCGGTGTTCGCCCGCTTCGAGTTCTGGACGAAGCCCTACCGCTCCAAGCCGACCTCGGAGCGGATCACCGACGAGAACAACATCTACCTCGCGGGCCCGGACGCGTTCACGTCGCCACAGATGGCCGCGTGGTGGGATGCTCGTCACGAAGCACTGGTGGCCGCCGGTTACGTCCTCCCTGGGCGCGACTACTGCCCCGCGGCGATGGCTCGATGCCGCGTCTCCGACCTGGAGGCAGTGTTGCTCGAACGGGCTGGGAGCATGGTCGACCCTGCCTTCGCCAGGGCGGCCGAGTCCACGATCGAGACGTATCGAGAAGCGGTCGACCTACTCATCGAGACCGTCCAGACCGCCGTGAAGGAGGAGCCGCAGCCATGAACACCATCGACATCACCATCCAAGTCCCCATGCAACGCGTCTACGACATCGTCGTCAACGCGTTCGACAACAACTCCAGCGGGTACTGGCTCGACGTCAAGTCGTACCACCTTCCCAAGGACTTCGACGTGCGGGCCATCGAGTGGCTCAGCCCCGACGACCGCGAGAGTGCGGCGCAGTGCCGCGACATCTACTTCTCCCTGCTCGTGGTGGGTGGATGGCTCGACGTCAAGGTGCCCGACTGCAAGCCCGTCAAACGGCGGGTCTCGGTGGAGTTCGTCGAGCGCGGCCTGGCCCTCATGGCCAAGGTCTGCCCTACGCAGTTCGCCGCCCTCATGTCCGAGGACGACGACGTCTGGACGGCCGACGCGCTCATGCAGTGCATCGTGCTCCACGACGAGGTCTCGAAGCAGGGCGAGTTGATCTTCGGGTGACCATGAGCATGCACACCGCCACGGTAAACCAGCGCATCTTTGGCGGCCGTGCTTCGCTCACCGCGAAGTTCAAGCCGGAGTTCGAGCGCATGACGCATACGTGCATCGCGATCGGCATGGCGCACCCGTCGTGGACGATCCCTGACTTCTTCGCTCGCCGCTCCAGGAGGCACCGCGGGACCCATGGTGTCGCGACCAGCCTAGGCGGGGTGGTGCTCGAGGTGAGGATCCAGGTTGGCACGCGGTCCGACTTGGCCGACGTCCACGAGTGCATGCTCCACGAACTGGCGCACGCGATGGTCGGCCCGCGCGAGGACCACGGTCCGAAGTTCCGCGAGACGCTGAGGCGACTCGTCCGCGCCCACTGGCCAAGCATCAGACCATGGCAAGAGGTCGACCGTACTGATGATGCTGGGGTCTACGCGGAGGACGACAACATCGCGGCCGCACTGCGACGACTGTACGCCACAGAGAAGAAACCATGACCACCGCACGCACCATGAAGGCCGCCCGGGAGGCGATCGACTCACTCGCCGACTACGTGGGCACCGGGACTGCGAGGCGCCCGCGCCGACGCGCACCGCGACTCGAGGAGATCGCGACCCTGGTGAACGAGCACTTCCCCAAGGGCTACTCGGCCGAGGTCACCCGGTCATGGTCGAGCACCGATCGCAAGATCACCGGGACTCGCCTGCGCCACCCTGGAAAGGGGCGCCGCGGCAACCGGCTCGTCGTGAAGCGGGGCACCGATGTCGTGGTTGACCACGATTCCTCCGAGACCTACCGCGAGAATGGCGAGGCCCTGGAGAAGGTCGCCCGCCTCGCCAAGCACCCCGATGCGCATGAGTTCGCCCGCCGCTGGGCATGGTGGTACCGCTAGCGCACAGTTTGAACACCAGGAGAGCAGCAGCCATGAACACCGAGATCGCAACCACCGACGAGCCGTCCAAGGACTACAACAGCCCCGAGCACTACCGCTGCGGCGAGTGCCACGCCACGGGCGTGAAGCTCTGGCGCGAGTACAACACCTTCCTCAACCACCAGCACCTCTACTGCCGGGCCTGCGCCGTCAAGGACCAAGGGAAGACGCCGGAGGACCTGGAGGGCTACGACAGCGAGCGATGCGACCAGATCGGATGGCTCGTGCCGGCCGTGCCGACCCGCGACGGCAGCACGTTCTGGGGCTACTCAAGCGTCCCACAAGGGCTCTGCAACTGGTGGTTCTCGTTGCCTACCGCATCCGACGAGACGCTACCCGTCCATCGGACGACGCTCAAGTCCGTGCTCCGAGGGTACCACTTCGAGAAGGTCGAAGACTCCGGGACCACCGGGGTGATCGTTCGGCTCTCGGACTGCATCGTCGAGATCCACGTGAGCGCGCCAGCGAAGGCCGTCAGCAAGGCCGAAGTCCTGCTCGCACTCGTCGAGCGCGATACGACGCCCGATGGCGAGAAGCAGGCCGCGCGGTACTCCCTGGCCAGGTTGGGTCGCGAGGCCCAGGCCACCATCCGCACCGGTGACTCCACGTGGTACGTCAACAACCTTCGTGACTTCGGAGCGGTCATGGCGAGCATCGCCGACGACCACAATGAGCGAGTCACCACGGCCGCGTTGCGCCTGGCTCTGGGCGCCCGCATGCGAGAGGCAACGTCCAAGTACGCCGGGATCCGTGCCTTCACGAACTCCGATCTTGGCTACCGCTTCGAGCGTCGTGGCGTGGTGATCTGCGAGGGTAGCGGCCCGATCTTCACGATGACCGAGTACGGCATGCAGGCTAGCGCATGCGAACGTGCTCTCGACCGTCTCGACGCGGCACTGGAGCAGTAGGAAGACCACAGTCATGACCACCGCCGTCGACCACTCCCACGCCGCTCGCTCGCGGCCCGTCTTCCGCATGCCCCACCGCGGGCGTCACGACCTCGGCACCTGCCGCGTGGGAAGGCTGGTGCGCCGTGGGTAGAACACGCAAGACCGCGCCCAAGATCTGGCCGGGGCCGGAGCGACTCAAGAGCACGCCCATCAAGCGAGTCGATCACGTACTCGTGCTCGACCGGCGCGGTGAACCCGAGCACGAGACGACCGTCGCCAGCGTCGGGCAGCACTTCGTGGAGGTGCCATCGCCGACCCGCCCCGGGTTCATCTGGTTGGTCGATCCCAAGCGCGTCGTCCCCGTCCACGTCTACGGCATCGCCCTGGCTCGCACCAAGGCGAGAGCGCGGATGGAGCGGTTCTTGGCGTGGCTCGACAGCAGGCATGCTCCACGATCGTTGATCGCCTACGCGGGCAAGCACTTGAGCCCCGAGGCCGCCGTGTCGTCGATGATGCGCGCGGACGTCCGGCACTACCTGTGCAACGTGTTCGCGTGCATGGGCGCCAACATCACCCGTACCCCGTGCCCCGGATGCCAACCGGTCCTTGCGGCGTCGCTGCTCGCTTCCCCCGAGTGGGCCTCCCTGCCCTGGCAGGCCGACCCGAAGACGCCCTGACTGCGCACCATGCGGGCTAGCACTGGCGCCCACCAGCACATGAGCCCCGCAGCGCCGTGATGGCGTACAGACCGAGATCGTTGCCAGTGCGCCGCCGAGGCGCCATGATGGAGGACGAAGCAGATGAGCGACGAGCAGATCTACCCCACCCGCGGCCGCATGATCGTGGCTGCCGCGACCCCGCCTTCGAGCCGGTCCCCCTTCAACCGGGGCAAGCCGATCATCAAGGTGGACGACGACCTCTACGTGCGCGTGCGCGACTGGGTCGAGACCGCACGAGAACCACGCGTCACCGGCCAGGCCATGACCGCGCAAGAGTACGCGACCCTCACGGGGGCCGAGCACTTCATGGTGCTGCCGACGCCACTGGTACCGCTCAACGACTCCATGGTGTGGGTGTTCCGGTCCAACCACCCGCGACGCGACGCAGCGCTGGCGGAGATCAAGTCCGACGTCTTCGAGAGCAGCACCGTCTTCGATGGACCTGAGGACTCCAAGATCATCCTGGTGAGAGCAGGCGAAGACCTGCTCGAGCAGTGGTCAAGCGCGGCCAGGTTCAAGGCGCTCGGCCACGCAGGAGACGGAGCGTGGGACGCGGCCGAGTTGGAGGCCAACCTGGCCTTCGCGACGAGCCCCACCATGCGCACCGATCACCTCGGCCTGATGATCGTGATCTACGAGCACCAGCGCCGCATCACCCGAGTCGAGGGTATGATGACCATGGCCCTGCGCTCGCGAGGGCCTGCCTTCGCCGATGCCGTGGCGGCCGAGCGGGATCGCTTCCGCGCGAGGTTCCCATGAGCATCAAGCAGTGGTCCGACCACATGCAGGGCATGCTCGTGGCCAATCGCCCGGGGTCCCTCGGCCACGCGGTGCTCGAGGTTCTCGCCACCTACGAAGCCGCTCGCACTGGCAGCGCCCAGACCGACGTCGAGATCCGCGAAGGGTTCGCCAAGGGATTCGAGTTGTGGCGAGTCGAGGAGGCCCGCAAACTCGCCCTGGAGCAGGCCAGGGCGAAGGCCTCGGGCGACGACCGCAACAGGTCAGCCCGCGAGCAGCAGATGGAGTACCGCAACCAAGTCCGGGACCAGGCTGCGGACTTCCTCTCGCGCGCGGTGATCGGATCCGGCGGACACGCGACGATCCTGCTCATCTCCATCTACGACGACTACAAGACGGGCGACGAACTCCACGACCAGACGCTCGCCGCAGGGTTGGGGCTCGCCTTCGACGCGTGGGCCAAGCGGGAGCAGGAGATCGCGAACGCCATGCAGAAACCGAAGGCGCAGGCATGACCACCACGAAGCGCCGTCGAAGAACGCCAGGTCCGACCCGTGAGGATCTCGAGCGCGCATGCCCGGAACTCCTTGAGTGCCCGCACTGCTTCCGCTGGGGCGTGGTCAAGGGCTACGTCTGCAACTCCTGCGGCAAGGATCCCGGCGGTAAGGCCATGGGACCTGGAGGTGAGATCCGGTGAACGACGTGTACATCGCGAGCGATGACCAGGAGCCATGGTGCACGCTGTGCCAAGAGGTGGTGTCCGTGGTGATCGAGGTGGACGAGAAGGTCGACGCCTGCGAAGCGTGCCTCCGCGATCTCATCGAGACTCTGCGTCGTGCAGCCAACCCTTCCGAGTGGAGCACCACATGGCCGAACGAACCCGGGTACTACTGGGCGTGGGTCCGGTGGCGCCTCAGCGAGGCCTGGGAGCCATGCGTGATCGATGCCAAGCGAATCGGTGCCGGGATCACGTGCTTCACGAGCGGCGCCATCGTGTCGAAAGGTACTGACTTCTGCCCGCCGACGTTCGCTGACGCCATGTTCTGCCGCATCCCCGACCCGCCACCAGCACCCATCCCATCGAACGCGAAGCCTACACCATGAAGAAGTTGAAGATCGCCGCTGTCCGAAGCAAGGATGGCAAGTACCACGCCATCGAGATCTCGGGCGAGGGACCGAATCCGATGAGCGAGCCCCCGCCCATGATCGGGCAGACGATCGTGACCGCCACCATCCGAGGCAACGGGATCAAGGAGAGCGGGTTGGCTTGGGCGAAGACCGCCCGGGCGCTGCGCAAGTTGGTCGACGAGGCCGAGGTGCAGGCCGCCGATCGCGGGGCCCTCAAGCCCCTCTCGATGTACGTGTTCACGGTCGATGGTGAGCAGGGTTCATGGTGGGTCGCAGCCCGCAGCATGGGCGAAGCGGTCGACGTCGCCGGCCTCGATTTGGTGCGACCATGCACGACGGTGCACTGCCGCGAAGCCTACACCGACGAGAAGGTGGTGCTTACCGGACCACGACAGGTGGCCGGCCAAGACCCGATCGAGATCATGCGGTGTGTGGCCGAGTACCGATCGAGGGTGATCGGGTGGATATGGACGGAGCCAACACCATGATGACCATGACACCCGATCTGCTTGGCATCCATGCACTCGCCGCCGTGCTACGGGCGATCCCCCAGGGTCGAGCATGGGAGCACGTGGAACGTGACGTCGCCGTGGTTCTCGGCAAGGACGCCGGGGCTGTCCCATGGCGGACCGTGATCAACGACGCCTTGAATCAGCAAGTCCTCGTGCTCGACGAGACGGGGTGGCACGGCGGGCCCGATCTTGGCGACGTGCCTCCGCTCATCCCTGACTTCGAGAGGCGGGCCCAGGCGCTCGCCACGAAGGCGAACCGATGACACCGTTCAGTGTGCCATTCATGGCCGCCTGGGATCTCGACGACGACGATGCCGACGAGGCTATGGAACGCGAGATCATCCACGACCAGCACCTCGAGCGTGCGCGGATGTTGGCCCGCCAAGCGGAGCAGGCCGAACGTATCCGCGTGTGCCGTGAGTGGCTCGAGCAGCAGAGAGAAAGACAAGAACCATGAACGTCAACCTCGGTGAACGCATGAAGTCCTACGAGGCCGCGGCCACCACCACGCTGCCGCCTCGCACGCCCATGCTCATCCGCGTGGACGGCCGCGCCTTCCACACGTACACCCGGAAGAACTTCGCCAAACCTTGGGACGTGACGATCCGCGACGGGTTCTCCAAGATCGGAGCTGCCCTCCTGCGCGAGATCCCAGGGGCCAAGGTGGCCTACTGCCAGAGCGACGAGTGCACGGTGCTCGTCACCGACTACGACTCGCGCGTGGCTCAGCCGTGGTTCGGCAAGGTCACGTCCAAGATCAACTCGGTCGCGGCGTCGATCGCCACGGCGACCTTCAATCGGCACATGGCCAGCGCGCGGCCGTCGGTCTCAGCGCTCGCCACCTTCGACGCCCGCTGCTTCGTGCTTCCGCAACCCGACGTCTGCAACGCCTTCATCTGGCGCCAGAAGGATGCGGAGCGCAACTCGATCCTCGGGTACGCCCAGTCGGTCTTCGGACACAAGGCCATCCACGGCCTCAAGTGTGACGCCCTGCGCGGCAAGCTCGAGGCCAACAAGACCCCATGGGAGGAGTGCGCGACGTGGGAGAAGCGCGGATGGTGTGTGATCCGCAAGGCCACGACCATGACGGCGCGCGAGTGGTCGGAGACGTGGCACAGGCCAATGCTCGGCGACGCCGACGAGCCAGTCACGCGCACCATGATCGTGAACGACTACGAGATCCCGATCTTCACCCAGGACCGCGTCTACATCGAGCGGCACGTGTACCTCAACCTCGGAGGAGCGGAGGCATCACGATGAAGATCACGATCGCAAGTTACGACCAAGCCGACGCCATGCTGCGTTTCGGCCAGCACAGCGTCACCCACGTCATCTCGATCAACGATCCAGACGACCAGCCACCCGTGGGCGTCGGACAGTTCGATGGCCCGCGGTGCATCCTGTACTTCGACGACGTCCCGCGAGCCATCGAGGACGCGCACACCCACGGACTCAAGCCTCCTCATCCAGCGGACATGCGCCGGATCCTCGACTTCGCCCGGGTGCTCGAGGAGCACGACCACGTGCTCGTGCACTGCGCCCAAGGCCGCTCGCGGAGCCCAGCGGCAGCGCTCGCGATCCTGGCCTCTCGCGCCGCACCCTCGCCCGAGGCCGCGGCCCAGGTCATGGTCGACTTGCTGGCCATCCGGGCCTTCGTGATGCCCAACGAGGTCATGGTGTGGCACGCCGATGATGCACTCCAGTGGAGAGGGCAGCTCCACGCGGCGTATCGACGCACCTTCAAGGCAGGCACGGCGATCTGGACCCCGCCCAAGCAGGAGCAGTGAGCGCATGGCGACCGAACCGAGACCTCCCATCACGAGCCCGGCCGAAGCGATCGTAATCGCGATCTCGGAAGACACGAGGGCCTGTGTCTCGCGCCTCACGGCCGCGGGGTACACGGACGAGAAGAACATCATGCTCACCGCCTTGCAGTCGGCCATCGCGATCCAGTTGGCGCGCATGTGGGCGGTCATCGACAACGGACGCAACGGCCCAATCCAACTGGCCGGGTGGCTCATGGCCTGCCACGACGACCCGAACCGAAAGGACGCCCCGTGACCTCCGAGAACGGCCAGAAGGGCGCCTATCCACTGGGGATGGTCCTCTCGGTCTTCCACCGTGTGCAGGTCCACCTCGAAGCCCAGTGGCACGCGCAGGTGCGCGCCGAGTGGCGGGTCGACCCGGAGATCTCTTTCCACCTCGCAGGCTCAGCCCGCCGGGGAGCAGCGACCTGCGGAGATCTCGACGCCGTACTGCACGTCCACCCGAGATCTCGCTTCGGTGAACTCGCCACCCTCGAACCGCTCCAGGCATCGACCTGGCTCGCCGAGGGAGTCGAACCCCTGCGGGCCGCGGACGGTGTAGTCCTGCGCTTCGCAGGCGGGCTTACGGCCGACGTTCGGATCGTCCGCGACCAAGACTGCTGCGGAGGGGCGCTCGCGTTCCTGACGGGTCCCAGGCGGTTCAACCGGTACATGGCCTACCGACTCTTCGGTGACGCCGATCGTGCCCCCGAGATCGCGGAGATCGCGGACACCGAGCGAGGGGTCCTGCTCGATGCTCTCGGGGTGTGGGTCCCTCCCGACAAGAGGGACTCTTACGCGGCCGAACACGGTTTCTGACACCGGTGCACTTTTCTTGTTGCGTCGTGCAAACCGATCGGGCACGATGACCTCGGAGCAAGAGAGCAGATGATCAAGATCGAGAACCTCAAGCGACTGGTCGCCTTCCGCTTCCCCGGCATGCCCGCGGAAGTCACCCAGGCAGACGGTGCCTCCGCGCTCGTCATGCTCGAGGTCTCTCCCGGCCACAAGCAGGGGACGTTCATCGACCTCTCCAACGCCGTCAAGGCCGGCGAGCAGGTCTTCAACCTCTGCAAGTCCATCCGCCCGAAGGCGGCGTAGTTCGACAACCTTGAGACGAGACGGGCCGCACCCGGGAACAAACGACCCATGAAGATCTTCCTCTCCGCATCCCTCCCCGAAAACTCGACTCCGCTCGACGAAGCGGTCTTCGAGACCTTCATCTTCGTGTTCGGACACTGCGCGTCCGCAGGCGGCCACACCATCGTGTTCGGCAGTCACCCGTCGGTGGCCCCGACGCTGACCAGCATTCCGGGCCTCTCGCTCGAGCAGCACGGCCTCGAACGCTTCGCTAGTTCCATGCCGTCAACCGCGGGCGTCACCCTCCACGGCTCGACCGACCACACCACCTTGCCGGCAGACCTCGCCACCATGCGCGATGCCATGGTGAAGGACGCCGACATGGCCGTCTTCATCGGCGGGAAGTTGTCGGGCCTGGGCGGCAAGCCCGGCCTGCTCGATGAGGCCGAGCGCTACGCCGACGCCCACCCCAACGGGACCGCTCACGTCGTCATGTCGGTGGGTGGGGCCGTCCGACTGCTCTGCGGCGACAACCCCATGAAGCCCATCTGTGGCACCATGCACATCC
>ERZ650304.732-NODE-732-length-14960-cov-14.749748_pt1 | contig 14960 bp, 20 predicted proteins | sample MGYA00376240_ERZ650304 | MGnify/ENA primary metagenome ERZ650304 (study PRJEB26733, sample SAMN07839271) | wastewater metagenome | biome: small river; feature: stream; material: water | place: USA: North Carolina | collected 2016-03-01 ...
GCCTTCTCAACGGGGTATCCTTCTATCGGCGTGAACCGCTGGTCGAATGAGTCCGCCGACGTCGAATGGACCTCAAGGCCCAGGATGATGTCGAGCGGGATGAACTTGACGAGACCTGCAGAGCGGTCAACCTGAATGCAGGTCCGTCGTTGATGGTCGTAGCACGACATGATTGCCGACGCTTGCTTCTTAGTTGCCATTCTTTTTATCTCCAGAAAGTTGGTCAGCGATGACGGACAGTTCAAGAAGGCCTTGCATCAAGACCTTGGCTTCAGGCCAGTACTGTGGTCCGTAGACCTGCCAGTGAAGCTGAACTGTGCCGCTCTTCTTGCTCACGAGAGCACGCCTGCCGCCATCAATGTACAGCTGAAAGCGAATCTCCTCGTTCGTACTCTCGTCAATAATCTCGATGGCCTCCGTACTGATGGTCATTTGCATTCCCCATCGTACGGAGGCCACCCGGTGCGGTCATTGGCAGGCACACCAGCTTTTGCTTCGGCCTTCCAAGTAGCAACCATGGAGCAGTAGAGGTTGTGCTGGTCATCGGCGTCTTGAGCATCAAAGTGCCCAAGCACGCCAACCAAGATCATGAATGCTGCGGCCAAAGCCGCTTTGCCCAATGTCGTCATGATCAAGCTTCCTTAGGCAGCAGACCAGTGCGCTTCATTTCGCAGCGGTACCAAGTGGGGTAGTGCTTCTTGGAATCGTCGAGATTGAACTGTTGCTTGAGCACTTCCCAGACTTCTTGGTTGGTCTTGCCGGACAGGATCAGTTCACGAGCCGTGGCAGAGGTGCCCATCTTCTTCGGCTTGGCTTCAACAACTGGGTCTGCAGCACGGCGACCTGCCTTGACGACTTTAGCCTTGGGTTCGTCAGCGACTTTGGTCTCAGCAGGCTTGGGGTTCTTCAGAGATTCGAGGTGGGCAGCAGCGGCACCGAGTTTGCACTCGAACTTGTCGCCGACCTTTGTGATGAAGAGGTTGTAGTCGCGAGCTTGAAGGCCGAGCTTACGCAGAGCGGAAGTGGCAGAGTCGCGGGCGGTGTAGGTCTTGGTCGTCATGGTAGGGTCCTCAGCAAGGTTTGTTCGGTCAAGCACCATTGCATTGACCGTGATTAGATTTTAGTGTGCCACGATGGGCTTGTAAACACCTATTTTCAAAAATATCAAACTATTTGCGCAATTTTTTGAGCGCGTCGAACAAAGCGTTCTGCCCACGGCGCTTCGACTTCACAGCAGCCAAGACCACTTCATCGACTGTCCCACGAGCCATGATGTGGTGCACGAAGACCTTCTTGCTCTTGTTGCCCTGTCGAAGCACACGGCGGATGAACTGGTCGTAGAGCTCGTAGTCCCAAGTCAGTGAGTGCCAGCAGACATGGTTCCCCATCTCCTGAAGGTTCAGACCGTGGGCCATGGCTTGAGGGTGGCCGAGCAACACAGGCAGCTTGCCAGCGTTCCAAAGTTGCTCCAGCTCAGATGACCGCTTGGCACTCACGCCTCCGCCGATGTAAGGAACATCTTGGCCAAGCTTCTCACGCAGTCGATCGAGGTCATGCTCAAAGTCGTAGGCCACAAGGAGCGGACTGCCTTGCAGCTCATCGATCAGGTCAGCCAAGGCGTCAACCTTCTCGGTGTGCAGGTTCACCCATTCACGCTTGGACTTGGGCAGCTTGATCAGGGCTTGCACGTCAGGATCGAGGTAGATGCCACCATTGGCCACTTGCCGGCACTTCATGGAGGCAGCTGCTGCCGTCGATGCGACGATGATCTTGGCATCGAGCTTGGCGATCAGGTCTTCTTCAAGCTGGTTGTACATGGTCATCACGTCAGCCGGCAGGTCGATGCGGATGTTGTTCTCGATGAGGGCAGGCATGTCGAGGTAGTCGTCGGCCGCCATGCGCAAAGCGAGTGGGCTGATGCGCTCGTAGATCTCGCCCTCAGCACCTTCACGGATGTTCCAGCTGAAGCCGTCATGGCTCGGCACGAAGTACTTCATGCGGTAGTGGCTGATGTACGGACCCAGCGTGCGGCCTTGGTCGAGGATGTAGCACTGGCCGAACAGATCGAGCAAGCCATTGGACGCTGGTGAACCAGTCAGGCCCCAGCGACGACGGAATGTGTTGAGCACCAACTTCAGACCCTTGAAGCGGTTGGTATTGGTGTGCTTGAACTTGGACAGCTCGTCGACGACCAGCGTGTCGAAGCCCAAGTTCTTGAAGCGACGCAGATCGACCTCGACCTTGGTCTTGCCCTGAGCAGTCTTGGTCTTCTTGGCTTGCAGGAGCCAATCGAGGCCCTCAGGATTGATGACGTAGACGTCTGCATCAGACTTCAATGCCTCTTCCTTCCTGGGACCGTGCAGCACGGCTACCTTGAGCCCACCGAAGTCAGTCCACTTGCTGACCTCCTTGGGCCACACACTGTAGCAGACGCGCAGCGGGGCAATGAGCAGGACCTTGTCCAGCAGCTTCTTCTGCTTGAGCAGCTTGATGGCAGCCAGTGTGATGCTAGTCTTACCCAACCCTGGATCCAAGAACAGAGCAGATGCTGCGTGCTCGAGCAAGAATTTGACGGCCTTCTTTTGATAGGCGTGTGGTTGCCACGGCTTCGATGACTGCGGAAAAAGCTCGGATTGCATTGTCGTGTACCTCTACTTGGTAGCCAAGCTGCTTGAGCTGGCCATGGATGTATTCTTGTTTTGGCCCAGGCTCTTCGCCTGGCCGCTTGAACTCGATCAACAACGGACGACCACCGGGAATCCAGAAAATCCTGTCTGGGTACCCAGTGTCGCCCGGCGTCACGAGTTTGGAGCCGATGACCCCGAGGTGTTTCCACACCAGGTCAACGGCATCACGTTCAATCTTTGATTCTCTCATGGGAGCTTGTGAAGATCACGGCAAGGAGCACAGGCACCATTCACCAAGCGCCCAGACCACTCGCCGCAAAGCTCACAGTCACCAGGACGCCCGACAGGTATCTTGGCCGCCGCGTCACGAGTCTTCTTGATCATCGCTTCGTCCCATGGGGCGTCGCGATCAAGTTGGCGATCGACTTCGTCCATCTCGTCACCCCATCAACTGAAGCGCGTGAGTGGCCTGCGACTTGGCATCATCGAGCGCGTTGTGGTAAGTACCTTGGCGAGCCAGCTTGACTTGAGGCTGCAGGCTCTTCAGGGTACGGTAGCAGCGATTGTTCCAGAAGTCCCAGGGGATGTTCCGGCCGATGGCGGCATAGCAGCCAGTCAGGATCGCGTTGTCGAAGTCCGAACCGTTGCCCCAAACCTTGACCTTCTTGTGGCCGAACTGGGCGAGGTACTCGGTCAGCTGGTCAAGTGCCGCAGCCAATTGAACACCGCCCATGGTGGCTTCGGTCAGCACGGTCTTGGCTGCTTCGCTCTGCTTGTTCCACCAGTCGAGCGTCTCCAGGTCTTCGTGCAACTCAGCGGCGTTGCAGCTCTGGCGGTTGACCACCACATAGAGCTCTTTGCCAAGCTGTTTGGTTTTAGGGTCGAAAGCGACGGCGCCAATCGAGAGGATAGAGCATCCGGCACGGCGGCCGAGTGTCTCAAGGTCAATCATCACGTGTTCCATTTTCATCTCCTTAGTATTTGCAGGGACCATTCTTGCTGGCACTGAAGAAGCACCAGCGGCATTTGTCATTGGGGCGTGGCGCAAAGGTCGTGTCGTTCATCATGGCCTTAGTGCGCTTGGCCCAAGTCTTCTTGAGGCGATCGATGTCTTTTGGCGTGAAGATCAGCGGCTTGTCAGCATCTGGGTAGACAGTGCCCTGATCAAGGTAGGCCAGACGAGGACGGACTTCTTTGAGGTGCGGGTGCAACAGGAGAGCTGCCAGAGCATAGAGCTCGAGCTGTTCGACGTAGTCCTCATTCATCTCAGCGCGGAACTTCCCTGTCTTCCAGTCAGTCACGATGAGGATGTCGTCGCCTTCATGGTGCGCACAGTCAAGCTTAATCCGAACAACACACTTAACCCAATCGTCCCAAGCTGTCTCTTCCCAGTCTTTGGTGAAAGACCAGTTGTCTTCAACCACCATGCCGTTGATGGACTTTTTGAATTGTTTGCGTAATGCCTTAAATTCAGTCTCGAAAAGTTTCAGTTCTGGCGGTAGTCGAGTGATTTTGTTTTTGATGTACTCCTCAGCCAGTGTGTGGATGGCAGCACCACGAGCCATGGCTGGGTTCGGCGGCTCCTTGATCTTGTCGATGTGCTTCAGTTTGAACTTCAGTGGGCACTGCTTGTAGTCGCTGTACCGACTGAATGACCAGCTTGTCGCTGGCTTGATTGGAATCACTTTCTTGGTGGCCATCAGAGCACCTTGCCTTTCTTGTCGTAGTCCTGGAGTTCATCCCAGTTGGTTGCGGAGATTGCTCCCTCGCTCAGGATGGAGACGTCGAACTCTACCGACTCCATTGTCTTGCGCAGCACTTCCATCTCAGGCTTCAGGATCTTCTTCGGCACGCTGACCGTGACTTGGTCATGGACGTTAAGCACGATGCGGGCTGATGGATGCTTGATTGCATGGTACCTGATCAGAGCTTCTTTGGTGCAGTCGGCGGCCGATCCTTGAATGAGCACGTTGACCAGCTTGTAGTCGAACTCACGGATGCGACCATCAATGAGCTTCGGCTCCTCGCAGTAGTACTCACGGCCACCCCATGTGCGGATGGGCTCCTTGTTCTTAGCCCGCAACTTTATGTCGCTGTACATCTGCTTGAGCCCTGGGTAGAGCATCAGAATGGCCTTCTTCAACTTACTGGACTCCTCGACCGTCATGCCGTTGCGCTCAGCCAACTTGCCGACACCCATGCCGTAGATCAGACCAAGGTTTGTGTTCTTCACTGGCTTGCGGTCATAGAACTTGCCCATCTTCTCGAGCTCTGCCTTGGCGTAGTCGTGGAAGTCGATCCAAGGATTCTCGACGTACTTGTCCATCAGGGCGCCACCGTCGAAGTGGGCCAAGATGCGAGGTTCCTGCTGTGAGTAATCTCGATCGATGAAGACCTCGCCTTTGAATGGCGTGATGTAGCTGCGCACCTTGGGCAGTGGTGGCAACACTTCTTTAAACGGAGACTTGGGCAGCTTCTTGGTCGGTGCCTCATGGTGGAAAATGGCAGCGAACTCTTTGGGGATGTTCTGGAAGTTCGGTGTCGAAGACAGTCGGCCAGTTCGCGTGCCAACGTTGTGGTCACCAGATGGCGACTTGATTTGGTTCCAGGTCGTGAAGATCAGGCCGCCAGATGCATTGGCAGTTGCCAGCCATGGTTGCATGAAGGTGTTCAAGCAGGTATTGAGCTGGGTCCTGTACTTGAGGACGGCCAGCAGCACCTTGTCCGTGACTCCTTGCAGCAAGGCTTCTTTGTTGGTCTGGAACTTGCCTGTTGGTGTCTTGGGCAGCAGGTCAGGGTCGGCTTTGCCTGCGTTGACCATGGCTTCAACCAGTTGAGCACCTGAGTCGAGGTTGATGTCCGCATCTGCCTTGAGGGTCTTGATGATCCAAGCATCGATCTTGACTCGCCAGTCGTTGTACATGGCCACATCATCAGCCAATCGCTTGTGGTCCATCTGAAGACCTTGACGCTCCATCTCAAGCAGGATGGGCATGAGCTTGCGCTCACGGTCGTAGGAGACCAGCATGTCGCGGTCCAGAGTCTTCTTCCACAGCAAGTTGAAGATGGCCTCAGTGCGATCCACGTCGCCGTTGGCATACTTGCCAACAAGGTCACCGGGCGCGTAGGCAATGTACCGGCCGAAGTAGTGCTCAGACGACTTGCTCTTGCTGATCTTGACGCCCTTGACCGGCTGGTTGGCAATGAGCCATTCACCGACTGCGTCCTGTTCGTCAGCAGGCAGACCAAGCAACCGTGTGGCCGATGGCTTCAGACCGAGTTCCATCTGGTGTGGATCATCGAGGAACAACAGGAACATCGTGTCATGTATCTTGTCCCATGCAGGGATTGGCAGACCAAAATGCACTTCAGCCACGTCAACGTCGAACTTGCCATTCTGAAAGAGGACGCCATCTTTGTGCGCCCAGGCCTTCTTCAGCTCAGCAGCTCCGTCTGACCAGCAGCAATTGTTGCCAGTAGGATGTCCCCAGGCGTAGTATTTGGACTTCTTGCCAGGATACTTGATGGACACGCCGACAGGCATTGGAGGGTATTTTGGTCTGCCCTCGATGCCGAATGTTTCAAAGTCAACGGTCACTGGTTTGGGTTGTTTCATGATGCTCCCAGCTCCATGCGTTCGCGGTCAGCACGGACCTTGTTCAGTCGGCTGTGGATGCGCTTGATGAACTGCCTGCGCTTGCGGCCCTTGAGTTCCTCCTTGAGGAGGGCTTGGCATGCAGGCTCATCAGCATCGCGCAGGACGTCATTCAGAGCCAGCCAAGACTGGAGCGCTGGGTTCGTCACTAGTTTCTTCATAATTGTTGCTCCTGAGTCAAAAAAAAGGCCCGGCGGCCGAGGGTTAGTTCAGCACGCCGGGCAAAGGCTCCTGCAAAGGATCAGTACTTGCGTGCGGCACCGCGCTTGGCTGCAGGTTTTGCCGCAGGTTTCGCTGCTGCACGGCTGCCACGCTTCGGAGTCGGTGCGACTTCTTCTGCAGGTTGGTACGGGAAGTCGATGGTTGACTTGGCTTCTTCATGGCGCTGCATGATGGCACCCATGAACTCGTCGGGGATGTTCATGATCGGCTCAAAGACGACCTTGAACTGGGTCTTCGGATCAGGCACAACCTTGACCTTGGTCACGATGCCAAATGGAGGACGGCGCAGAGCACCAGCCACCTGCTTGACGAATGAGGCGTAGCCCTTGACCGACGTGACCGGCAGCTTCATGAAGCCGATGGCCGTCGAAGCGAAGTGGTCCTCATCTTCAAACATTACGAACTTGCCCGCTTGGTCGAAGTTGCCTGCAGGGATCATCGCCAGACGGCGAGTCTCACGAGCAGCTTTGCCGCGGCCAGTATCAGCAGAGCCCCATTCGCAGACTTCACTTTCGCTGCACAACTGGCCAGCAAACTCAGGGTCCGAGTTCTCGTGCCATGTCATGGTCTTCTCATCGCGGCCGAATGCGAAAGCAGTCGGTGTCTGAGGAGTGTCAGGATCATACTTGCCTTCGTAGTACGTGGTCTCGAAGATGCTGTCCAAGATGACGACTGCCATCTGGTTGCCAGGCAACGGAGCATCTTGCCAAGACAGGATGCCGCCTTTCGCGCTGAAGAATTGTCCGCCGCCAGTGTTGGCTTCCATGCCTGCAGCGACTTCAGCTTGCTTGGCGAGTTCCTCATCCCAGCGGACGAGAGCGGTTGTTTGTGTTTTCTTAGTAGCCATGATGATGGTTCCTTAGTAGTTAGTGACGAGTGCACGGAGTTGAAAGATCAGAACCTTGAGCCGTGCCCCAAGATCCCAATTGATTAAACTTTGTTGATGGAGACCGAGACAGCATTGAAGTGCTCGACACCCGGAACTTCCTTGCCTGCTTCCCAACGCTCCTTGATGGCCGCGTCGGTCAGACGTTTCTGCATGAGGTCGAAGCTGCCGGTCTTCTTCACGTACTTGTAGAAGGCATCCCAGTCCTTGACCTGAGGAACCTGCTTCGTCACGACAGTGACACGAGCCAGCTTGCCAGCCACGCCAGACGCTTCGGACTTGGGCAAGTTCTCGATGATGTGATTCTTGAGCGCAGTCTCTTCAGCTGCGATCTCGTCGACCTTCTTTTGCTCGGCCAAGCGCTTGTTGCGCAGCTCGAACAGTTTATCCGCACAGGCGCCGAGCGCCTTGGGGAACTTGTATTTGACTTCAGTTGCCATTTGATAACTCCTCAGCAAGGTTGATGGACCGGCTTGCGCCGGCCCGGGTTGGATTATTGAGTGATGGGGACCAGACGACCTGCGTCGCTGTAGTTGCCCAGGATCTTGACGGTGTACTGCTTGCCGCCAACTTCGACCACGTCACCATTGCGGACGGGGGCCTGGGCATTCAGGCGAGCACGTTCTTCGTCGTCCTTGGCTGTGTACTCGCCCTTGAGGCAGGCAGATTGCTTCATGAGGTAGATCACGCCTTCATCTTCGCTGTTGAACAGGTAACCGGTGGCAGTACGCTCTTGGCCACGGATGCCCTGGTAGGCGAACGCGAAGGTATTGTCTTGGTCGAAGTTGTCACGTGTGAAGTTGAGAGTCGTGGTCATGATATTTCCTCAGCAAGTTTGAACAGGCGTTATTGCGTTGTCCATGGTTAGATTATGCAATCCATTTCCATGTCTTGTAAACACCTATTTTCAACTTTGTGCAAATATTTTTCACATGTCCTTGGGGTCACGGAAGCCGAGGAACACAGGGAAGCGTGGCTTGTCTTTCACACCCACTGGCTGGGACTTGTACTTCACAAGCTTGCCAATCAGGTTGTCGCCGCGCTTCCAGAAGTTCTCGCGCTGGGCTGCGGTGAAGCCTGTTCCAATTTCAAACTCCACGCCGGTCTTCAGGTCCTTGACCATGAAGGCACCGAGCACCTGAGCTCCACGCATGCCAGACTTCTTGCTGCTCCGTTCGAGGTGGCCGAGCTCATTGCGCACTGCCTCGTTGGTGTTGGTCTGCTGCTCAGTGAAGCCGATGATCTTGGCCTCGGCGTCGACGAAGCGCTTCAGCTTCAGCAAAAACTCCTCACGAGCCGTGGACCTGCCTTGCTTGTATGGGCCATCAGGGCAACGCAACATGATGCCTTCGTAGCCAAGCTCAAGATAGTCCTGCTCGTACTTCAGCAACTCAGCCTGATTATTAACGGTGTGATGAGGCACGTCTTCGCACGCCATCTGCTTCTTGATCCGACGGCAAGCTGTGTGGAAACGACGAGCAAAACCACCATCTTCGGTGAAATCATCGAACACCCAGTAGGATACGTCAGGACGACCCTCGATGCTCATGATGCCTGAGGTGGTCTGCGTATAGACATCCTCGGCGCTGGCATCACCCACAATTAGCTCGCCGTCAAGACCGTTCAGCTCAGGACGGCCGAAGAGGTGCTGGACATGCTTGTTCGGGATCGGCTTCAACGAGCGGCTCATGGCCACGCCATCAATGATGAGGCAGCGCACGCCGTCTAGCTTGGGGCTGAGCAGCAAGGGGTAGGTAAGACGCTGGGCATCGGTGGCCGCAGCAAGCATTGGTTTCATGATGGCTTCCTTTCGCCTGTTTCAAAGGCCTCTCGGCCATCCATGGAATGATGAACCCAAGCAGATTCGTCTAGTGTTGGCTTGCACCAGCAACTGCCGTTGGCCTGATGCTCACGCAAGTCGTTCAGTGGGACAACGTGCCAGCCACCGCAGTTGCAGTCGCGGCCTTGTCGACAGTTCTGGTTGCAGCTCACAGTGGCACCTCAACAATGTCAATCTGCTGGGTGACCCTGTCCTGGAACACTGCCAGGCATGGTGGCGCTTTGTACTTCAGCACCTTGGCCAGAATGACCGGCAGTTGTTTCGGTACCAGATACGCGACCAGCTGAGTGGTCGATGGGTTCCTGGGCATGACTGAACTCCTTCTTCATGTAGTATTTCAAACTGACCCGCATCGCTGCTTCACGCAAGCGACTTGGGCTGCACAATTTCATGGCTTCAAAGCCGATGGCCAGAAGCGTCTCAAGCTCAGACCGTTCGTCGTCGCCCCAGCCGATCAGCTCAGCGATGCATTCATGCAGGCGCTTGTCCTTCAGCTTGGAGGCAGCTTCAGCCACGTACTCGAGGTCCTCACGGCTCAGGTTGCCTCGACCACGAGTGATGGCAGTTGAGCGGTTGGTGTAGTAGGTCAACAAGGCGTTGAGGTACTCACGGCTGCCGACTTGCACTGTCTTTGGTTTCTTAGCCACGGATCTTCCTCCATTGCTCAACAACCCAGATGATGGGAACGAAGACCAAAACAACCAAAGCCATGGTCAACACCTCTCCAGTCAACACCTCTCCAGTCGTCAGGTCTTCGTCCTCGTCATACATGGCCTGAACCTCCACATGTTTGGCATGGCAACTCGATCGATGACCAACCAACTGTCTGAGTAACCTTGCCAGATCCTTTGCAAGACCCACAGGGCTTCGGTTGACTGGCTTCGTCCATGGCCGCCTTGTACGCCTTGCGGATCGTGTTGAACTCCACAGAGTTGCCTCCACGGTCTGGGTGATGGATCATGCAGAGTTCCCGCCACTTCGCCTTGACCTCGTCAGGCGTCGCGGTATCAGGAAGGCCCAGAGTCGCGAAAGCTTTGCTCATTTGATTAAGTCCCAGCCGATCATGAAGAAGACCCAGAGGAGCTTCAGGAAGAAGCCCAGGACTGGCAGCAGAATGACTCCGACGACCAGACCAAGACCCCAGCCCAGAATCTCCTTGGTCCAGTCAACCCAGGTGTAGAGATAACGACTACGGCGCATTGAAGATCTCCTCGAGTGAGGGCATAACGTGGAGCAAGGCCAGTTCACACATGGTGGCAATCTCACGGTGTTCCTTTTGGGTACCGTTACTACGACGCAATTGGATGTAGTGGATCCAGCTGCGAACTGAGCCTGCCATGTAGAGACGTGAAGGCGTCAAGCCCTCAGGCAGAACGGCTCGAGCAACTTCCTTGGCGATGCCTTGATTGAGCGCGTCCTGATAGACCTTTGTTGCTTGCTCTGCCAGCCAAGCCTGTTGGTCATCCCACCACGACCGCAACTGAGCATCATGGGCAGGAGTGCTGTTCTGGCGGTTGGTCGTGTCTTGCAGACGGGGTTCACGCAGAACAGGATCGGCCACAACCTCAGCATACCGTTGACTGAACTCTTGGAAGCTGAAGGACCGATGGCGCAGAATCTGCCGGGCAATGTCGCGGGTCGTCTGGATCTCGATGACTGCGTGGGCCATCTCGAATGGAGACCAGTGTTGGTTGCGGACCAGATAGGTGAGCAGACGAGGAGCTGTTTCGTGGTTGGCCTGATTGGCAGGGTTCGAGACCCGTGCACAGTAAGCCACCAGCTCCTCGCCCGTCTGGACGCCTTCCAGCTCAATCGGCTGGGTGAATGCGATCAGACGGACTTGGCTCATTCTGCTTCACCTTCCTTGTCGGTCTCGGCGCACAGACCATTGATGAACTCGAGCAACTCAGCCTTGGCGACTGGGATGTCGGTCTGCTCGATGGTGACGTCCTTCTTCTTGGCACCCGTCTCTTCGACGATAGTGTTGCGGGTTGCCGTTGCATCGGCATTTGTGCTGGCGTAGCGCTTGCGGCCACCGCCTTGAACGAGATAACAACGCATGTGAAACTCCTTATTTACATTGAGATGAAAAAGAAAGGAGACCGGAGTCTCCTGTCTGCTTGGCAGACTGCTTACGCAGCTTCCTTGATGCCGGCCACGATGCCCTTGAGGACTTCAGCCACGGCCTTCTTGACGGCCTTGTCTTCGGTTTCCTTGTTGGCTTCGATCGCGGACTTGACCACTTCGAGGTGGGCTTTCGTTGCGGCCTTAGTGGCAGCGGTTTCGGACTTGGTGACCAGGGCGGCGACCTTCGGATCTTCCAGCAATTTGCTCATGATTCACTCCTTCAAGTGGTTGATAACGCGTTGGGAGAATTCCCTCAGCAGGTTGTATTTTACAGCCGTGCTTGCGCAGGTGTAAACATGTGGTTTCAATATTTTGCGGCTTTTTGTCCGCTTTGTTTCTTCGACCAGTCTTCCAAATGCTTCACAGCAGCTTGCGGTGCAGCTTCGGTCATCCAGAACTCGATGTTGCGCAGCGCGTACAAGCGACCTTGCCCACCGTCCGCCAAGCGAATCGGCTTACCACCGCAAATCTGACGGACTCCGGCCCGTGCCAGCTCGCGACCTAGTCCGTTGGCTGTCGTGCCAGTCTTGCCTGACGGATCGTAGAACTGCAGCAGTTCCTTCGACGTGAACAAGTCCTTGTCAACCACAATCTCGCCAACCTTGAGGACGTGGTTCGGCGTGGCCAAGAGCTGACGCACCCAACCGGCCAGGTCACTCTGCACGTTGGCGATCATGCGCTCCTTGGCAGCAGTCTTGAAGGCAGGAGCAGCCGGGTTGAAGTCGCCAGTATCTCGGTTGAGCAGGTAGTGGAAGACCGCCTTGCTGCCACCCGTGTCCAGCCACAAGTCATAGTTCATGTAGAACTCTTCCTCCATGGGACCGACCTGCACCTCATGGATGAAGAAACGGCGGTCATCGTCTTCCAAGAAGAACGAGTCTGGATGGTTGGCCGTGAAGAAGTAGTTGATGCAGTCAGGCACCACGTAGGTTGGCACGTACTTGCCATTGACTCGGAGTTCCCGCTGCGTGATGAGCTTCTTCAAGAAGTCGGCGTCGGCTCGCTTGTTGGATCCTGTCACGTCATCACCCATAACAAACTGCTTGCCCTCAGCCCACTCGTTGAAGCTGTTGTGCAAGTCCATCTGGCTAATCTCGGTGAAGTTCTGCCCGTAGATCCTGCCTAGCGTGTAGCCGATCAGCGACTTACCAGTGCCGTGGCGAATACCGTGCAGGACCGCTGAGCTGAACAGCTTCGTGCCCGGATGCTGCAGCGGGTAGGCGCACCAGTTGAGGAACCAGTTCATGGCCTCAGGTTCACTGCCCTTGAAGATGTGAGAGACCAGCTCCAAGAACGGCGTGACATCATCCTCAACCGGCTCGACACCCCAGCCCGGCCAGATGTTGAACATGGGGCGTGGCTCAGCGATGAAGCGGCCATCGCCTGGCTTGTACGTGATCTTCGTGACTTCCGTGCGGAGTGGCCACTTGAGCCATGCAGCAGCCGCACTCACTGCCTTGAAGGAGACTGAGCCGTCCTGCTTGAGACTGCGCTCGTGGTAGTTCAGGGGAGCCTGCAGATGCTCCTTGAACGCGGACGGGCTGGCCTTGAACCGAGTGTCTTGGTCGACGATGAGGCCAGGGTCTTGGACGTAAACGTACTTCTCATTGAGGCCCCAAAGCGGCGCGGTCAGGCCCAGCGGCTCGGCTTCAGTGAGCAGACCGCGGAACATCGAGACGGCTGAAGGCCCGGCATGCACGAGGAAGTCATCAAGGCCGACCTTCTCCAGGCCGGGTAGCTGAGGCAGCGAGACGAGATGGACAAAGCAGCCGCGTCGATGGAGCTCTTCACCAAGCTCACGAAGGGCTGCGCACACCATGGGGTTGGTCTTGTAGTCACTGTCGAAGCAGATGTAGACGTTGCGCTTGGTCCACTTGACAAGGTCGAGGCTGGGAAGCCAGTCAAGTCCCAGCTTGTGGCTGCGCCAGTTGTACACTCCACCCAGCCCAATGGTGGGGAAGCCTTCCTTGCAGGCCTTGGCTGCTTTGAGTTCGCCCTCAGTGAGGATCAGCGGCTGGTCGGTATCATGGAGCAAACCCTCCCAATCCTGATTGGCTGGGTAGTAGGCGACTGGCGCCGTGTTGGGCTCTTGAACGTAGCGGACCGGCTTCTTGTCGGTCAGGCTAGAGAAGTCAGACGGGGTTTCAAGGTACCGCACCCGGTAGAACGGTTTGGACCCGGGCCAATCACTGAGCGGCTTGCCGTCAGGCCCCAGGTAATCGATGCGCAAGCTGCAAAGCTGCTTAAACGCTTGGTGTTGTTGTGCTGTCTGTTGCTGACCCAAGCAGTGGATACTTAGAAGCTTGGCATCTTCGAGCGTGAGCCCGCTAGACTTGAGCTTGGTTTCCCCCAGTGATAAAGCTTTGTGGTCGGCTGCAGGAGCAGTTTTCTTTTTAGTGGTTGCCATTGTGTTTCGGTCCTCAATTCGTCGATCATAGCCGCCTCAGCATCGGCCCAACCGTGCGCTCAGCCGCACGAAAAGGTGTCCGCCCTGCTACATCACTTGCTGAGGGCGATCGACGCGGACCAAGGTTGTGGGCAACCGAAGGAGACACGACACAGCAGGGCGGACAGTCGAGATTCTAATCTGTAGCGAACGGCCTGTAAACGATGGATTACCGGCGGAGTGAAAAGCTGTTATAGATCAACCACTTAGGCTCAGAACTTGGCTCTTGGGCATTCGCTACACAACAAAGCGGTCGCTACACGCTACGCCAATCTCTATTCTCTCTTCTCTCTATCTATACTTCTTCTTCTTCTTCTTCTTCTATTAAAAAGAGACTATAGAAAGAGTAGTATCTGTAGTTTGTCTTATAAATCAACAACTTACGTTGCTACACAAGTCGCTACACAGGCTGCGCCATCAGAGTGAGTGTTCGCCCATTTAGAGGGTGTACGAGGTTTCCCACATGTGTTAGAGCGGTTTACGCCACCAGTGAAACGGTTTACGATCCACACCATCGAGATTTCCTATCTCTAAATCTTTGTGGAGTTGAACAATGGCAGGTGGTGGACGACAACCAGGTGCTGGACGGCCGAAAGGCGCACTGTCCAAGGTCACAGCAAAAGCAAAACAAGCCGCCATGGAAACCGGACTGCTGCCCCATGAGTGGTTGTTGAAGGTCAGCCGTGGCGAAGGCATCAAGCACAAGCGCTGGGTCGTCAAGTACGACGCCAAGGGCAATGAGAAGAGCCGTGAGCTCATCGAAGAAGAAGTCTATGCTGACTTCCCCACACGCATCGATGCCGCGAAAGTTGCTTCCCCATACTACGCACCACGACTTGCTGTGCAAACCGTCTCGGTCACTGGCAGCTCGGATGCCGTGTCTGACACGTTGAAGGCCATTGCGGAGAAGCTGCCAGTATGATCGACCTCGCCCACCAAAAGGACATGGAGCGCTGGTATCCGCTTACCGAGCACTCTGTTCAAACCGACTTGGTCAATGACAAGGTGCGGTTCAAGGTGGTGCCAGCAGGCCGCCGGTCTGGGAAGACTGAGCGAGCCAAGCGCTTCGTGGCGCGTGAGGCCATGCGTGAACCAGGACCCTACTTCGTGGCGGCTCCTACTCGGGACCAAGTCAAGCGGATCTACTGGCAAGACCT
>ERZ650304.733-NODE-733-length-14958-cov-4.740187_pt1 | contig 14958 bp, 12 predicted proteins | sample MGYA00376240_ERZ650304 | MGnify/ENA primary metagenome ERZ650304 (study PRJEB26733, sample SAMN07839271) | wastewater metagenome | biome: small river; feature: stream; material: water | place: USA: North Carolina | collected 2016-03-01 ...
GCCAATGAATAGGTAATGGAAAATATTTCTGAAAATTTAAAAAAATGGAGAGACTCTCTAAAAAATTCTTCTTCTAATAAAGAAAAGATAAAAAAAATATTTTCAGAGGTCATACCAAAAGCCAAAGGCTCTCTAAAATACAAAATAAATAAAAACACCCTGATTCTAAGTTCCAAATCAGTTGTTAGGGATTATATAAAAAATAAAAAGGATGATTTAATTTTAGAATTTAAGAAAGAAGGTATTTTAATAGAAGATATAATATTTTCTATTCTAGATTAATTATTATAGATTCTTCTTTTTTATTAAAAACAGAATCATACACAACAACCTTTAGATTAAAAGAAGAAACTCCGTCAACAAAAGAAGAAGGGACAAATGAAAATTCTTTACTATTAACACTTGAAACAAAAGTGTTGTCTATAAAATAATCTGCTTTTTGAAAAGGGTATTTACCAGAGTAGGAAAGTTCTATGTTTAATAATGAATTTTTATTTACAGAAGAAGAGAAGGTGTCCTTGAAAGAAATATCTGGGATATTTTCTGGTGTATGGATGTCGTCATAATTTTCTGGAACATCATTCTCGTCATAAACTGGATATTTATATTTATTTTTTTCCCACCAATCCCTAACCCCAAACTCCCACCTTTCATACTGAGAGTCACTGTTTGGATTTAAAGGAGCGGGACCATTTGGGTCTGTTTTATTTATCCAATGAAGAATACTGTGAACGTCTGTAACAACAATCTCACCAAGTGTTTCTGTTGGAGTATATTCCGTTGCTAGTTTGCCAGAAATTTTATCTATTAGATAAGATTTACCCCCCAGCCAAACACCACGAAGAACTGGTTTAGAATCAAGTCCTAATATTGAAGGAGAAGGAAAAACCTCGCTTTCTTTTTTTGAAACAGCAAAAGACGTTATTTCATTCCAAATAGGACCAGCCAGTCCAGCTCCTCCTTTTTTCATTGGTTTATTGTCGTTATTTCCAACCCAAACACCAATTGTGTAAGAAGGAGTGTAGCCCACAGTCCAAGCGTCCTTATTGTTGTTTGTTGTTCCTGTTTTTACAGCAACAGAATGCCCTCTTATTTCAAGAACAGACCCACTTCCAAAAGTTGGTATTCTCGCTTTATTATCAGAGAGTATGTCTGATATTTGGTAAGCAACATTTTCTGGTAATACTTGTGATTTAGTAAAATCTTTTCTTTCTTCTAAAATTTCACCATTAATATTTTCTACTTTTAATACAGCGCTTGGTTCTACAAAGTTTCCATTATTAGCAAAAACAGAATAAGCGCTTGTTAAGTCTAATAGTTTCACCTCTCCTCCTCCGATAACAAGAGTTAGTCCATATCTAGAAGGATCTGTAAGTGTTTTTATTCCCATTTCCCTCGCTGTTTTTATTGCATCATTTATACCAACCAAATAAAGAGTTTTTACTGCAGGGATGTTTATTGACTGAGCAAGAGCGTCTTTTATTGTCATTGGTCCTCGATAGGCATTGTCATAGTTCTGAGGGCTATAACAGTCTCCAGCTGAAGCTCCTGGTTTTGGATTTCCATAAACATCACAGGTTGTTTGAAATTCTGTTTTCACATCAAAAAGGACTGTTTCAGGGGAGTAACCTTCTTTAAAGGCTGTTGCGTAAATTATTGGTTTAAAAGCAGAACCTGGCTGTCTGGTTGCTGTTGCCACGTTAAATTTCCCGTCGATCTTTTCATCGAAGTAATCTCTTGAGCCTGTCATTGATAGAATTTCTCCTGTTCTAGAGTCTAAGACAACACTGGCCGCGTTGCTTGCGTCATAAAGACCCTCGTTTTCGTTTGCCTTTCTTTTTACGACCTCCTCTGCTTTTTCTTGTATTTCATAATCAAGAGTTGTGATAACTTTTAATCCACCAGAGAGAACCATCTCCTCTCCATATTTTTGTTCTAAATATTCTTTTACATAAAAAACAAAATGAGGTGCTTTTATGCCAGTTTTTTCTTCCGGTAAAAAGACAACTTCTTCAGATCGAGATGCTTCATACTCTTCTTCTGTTATAAAACCAAGATCCAACATCTTCTTTAAGGTAAAGTTCTTTCTTTCTTCTAGGGCATCAAGGTGTTTTCCAAATGGGGAATAATAACTTGGTGCTTTTGGGAGAGAGGCCAAATAGGAGGCCTCCGCTATTGTTAATTCTGAGGCTTTTTTACCAAAATATGTTTCAGAAGCCTCCTCTATTCCATAGATATTTCCTCCATAAGGGGCTTCGTTTAAATATATTTCAAGAATTTGCTCTTTAGTTAAAACCTTTTCTATTTTTACAGCTAAAACCCATTCCTTAACTTTTCTTGTTATAGTTTTATCTTTTGTTAAAAGGGTGTTTTTTATTATTTGTTGAGTTATTGTTGATCCTCCTTGAGAAAAACCTCCGGTTGTTATATTAACCAAAACCGCTCGAAGAAAAGAAAGGGGTCTTATTCCGTGGTGTTGATAAAATTTATCGTCTTCAAGAGCAACGGTGGCGTTTTTTATATTATTCCCCATTTCAGCGTACGGAATAACGGTTCTTTTTATATTTCCATGAACATCATAAAGAAGAATTTCCCCTGTTCTGTCGTATATTTTTGTTGAACTAGCCACTACCCGCGATTCAAAAGTTGAAAAATCTGGGAGTTTAAGAGAAAGCACCCAAAAAATCACAATTGATGTAAAGAAAAAACCAAGAGCTAGTAATAGTAGAACAACAGTGCTTCTTTTTATCTTTAAATTCTTCATATTAGTAAAGAATAACACAACAAAAGCCTCTCGTGGTATATTATTTTTATGGAAAAAGTGGAAGATTCTAAAATAAAAGAAATACTAGAAAGGGGAGTGGAAGATGTCTTTGTTAAAGAAAGCCTTGAAAAGAAATTAAAATCCGGAAAGGTTTTAAGGATTAAGCTTGGAATTGATCCAACTGGACCAAACATTCACATTGGTAGAGCAATTACTTTAAGAAAGTTAAGAAAATTCCAAGACCTAGGACACAAAGCGGTTTTGATAATTGGAGACTTTACCGCCCAAATTGGTGACGCTTCAGACAAACTCTCAAAGCGACCAATGCTTTCAAAAAAGGAGATAAAAAATAATTTAAAAAATTACAAAAAACAAATAGGTAAAATAATTGATCTCAGAAAGGCTGAGTTTAAATTTAATTCTAAATGGCTTTCTAAATTAAAATTTAATGAGGTTGCTGAATTGGCTGAGGTTTTTTCCGTTCAACAGATGTCTAGCCGAAGGAATTTTAAAGAAAGACTTGATAAAGGGGAAGAGGTGTCTCTTCGTGAATTTCTATACCCAATAATGCAAGGATATGACTCTGTTGCAGTGCGAGCAGATATAGAGATCGGTGGGTTTGATCAACTTTTCAACTTAAAAGCTGGAAGATTAATGCAAAAATATTTTGGACAAGAAGAACAAGATATTATGACATTTTCAATGTTAGAGGGAACAGACGGAAGAAAAATGTCTACCAGTTGGGGTAATGTTATAACAATTGTAGATTCTCCAAGTGAAATGTTTGGTAAAACAATGACACTAAAAGATGAGCTGATAACAAAGTATTTTCTTTTATGTACCGATTATTCCAGAGAAAAAATTTCTGAAATAGAAGAAAAAATTAAAAATGGAGAAAACCCAAAGATTTTCAAAATGGAGTTAGCAAAAGAACTTGTGCGAATTTATCATGGAGAAAAAGAGGCGGAGAAAGCCGAGGAATTTTTTGTTAAAACTTTTGAGAAAAAAGAAATACCAGAAGAAGTTCCGGTTGTTTCTTTTGGAGAAGAAAAAGTTTCAGATACATTAATAAAAGAAAAAATAATATCTTCAAGGTCAGAATTAATCCGCTTAATAAAAGAAGGGGCAATAACAAATCTTGATAAGGACGAAAAAATAAAAACAGAGGAAGATCTAAAAACAAAAGGAACTTACAGGATAGGAAAACATCGATTTATAAAGATAAATTAAAAAACCCCCACAAGGGGTTTTTTAATAAGACTCTTCTTCGTCTCCGTCTTCTAAAAATAGACCAACTTCCTCCTCTTCTAGAAGAGGATCCTCATCTTCTTCTACTAAAGCATCATCAGCAAGCGGGTCTATGTCAAGGAGTTCGTCGTCGTCTTTTATAGACATCCCAAACATCCCCTCAACATCCTCCTCCTTTTCTTCGTAGTCCGACATTTGTAAAATAAGTTATTTTTATAAGCGACCGCTATCAAAAATATTTATCAGATATTTAAAAGTTATGCAAATTTTAGGAGGCCTTTCTGTGGAAAGAGCTCGAAAGAAGGGCTGTTATTCCTATTGCAACAGCATCAATTTCGTCATCAGACTCTGTTTTTTTGAGTCCAGAAACTAAAATTGGAACCATTTTCATTACAGATTTTTTGTCAGCATTTCCATACCCAGTTACCGCTATTTTAATTTCTTGAGGTGAAAACTCTAATATTTCTGAGCCAGACTCAGAAGCAAGGGACAATATTATTCCTCTAACCTCAGCCACCTTCAAGGCTGTTTTTTGGTTTTTTTGAAAAAAGAGTTTTTCAAGAGAAATAACTCCTGGTTTAAATTCTGAAATAAGACTTTTTATTTTTAAAGAAATCGCCCCAAGTCTTTCTGGTTGAGGAAGTTTTTTATCTGTTTTAAAACATTCAGAATAAACAACGGTTGGGTTTTTGTCTCCCTTTTCTAAAACCGCGACACCAAGTCTTTCGTATCCAGGGTCAAAAGCAAGAACTCTCATTTTATTCTGCGTTTGTTATTACTTCGCTGACGTCTTCTAATTCTTCTAAATCATCTATAAGTTTTTCTAAAGATTCAGAAAAAGAGTCATCAACCGGAACAGTTGTTTCCGGCACAAAAGAATTATTTTCTTTTTTAAAAGCCCACAAAACAGAGCCAATTCCAGCAAGAGATGTTCCGTTTTTTGAAAGAACAAATTTTATTTCTTGAGCAGAACGATTTTTATTATCAGTTAGAGCTTCTATAACCAAACCAACTCCACCCGGTCCATATGCCTCATAAATTATTTTTTCGAGAGACTTTGTTTCGTTTGCCTTTGAAATTGCTCTTTCTATATTTTCATTCGGCATGTTTGCTTCACGGGCCTTTTCAATTGCTGCTCTTAGGTTTGGAGCTGTTTTGTCTCCACCAGATAGTCTTGCTTCGACAGAAATATTTTTTGATAGTCTAGAAAAAAGCTGGCTTCTTTTTCCATCCGCCACACCCTTCTTCCTTTTTATTTGTGACCACTTAGAGTGCCCTGACATACTTAATCTTTATTTGGATAGTCATAAGAGAGGTGCTCGTAAGCCCTTTTTGTTGCAACTCGACCCCTTGGAGTTCTTTCTATAAAACCTTCTTGCATTAAATAAGGTTCAATTACTTCCTCTATTGTTCCTTCTTCTTCGCTTGTTGCAGCGGAAAGGGTTGAGAGTCCTACTGGGCCACCGTTGAACTTTTCGATCATAGTTCTAAGTATTCCTCGGTCGACTTCATTTAGTCCAACTTCATCAACCCCAAGCAAAGAAAGAGCTTCTCGAACACATTTTTTATCTAAAGGGGTTTTGTTTACCTGGGCGTAATCTCTACATCTCTTTAAGAAATAGTTTGCAGTTCTTGGTGTTTTTCTACTTCTTATTGCAATTTCCTTTGCCGCTTCTTCTGGAATTTCAATTCCAAGAATTTGAGCCGATCTATTTATTATTTTTGAAATATCTTCTATTGAATAAAACTCAAGTCTAAAAACACCACCAGAAAATCTTGAACGAAGAGGGGAGGAGAGAAGAGATATTCTTGTGGTTGCGGCAATCAGCGTAAAATCAGGTAGATCTAGTTGGACGCTTCTTGCTGACGGTCCTTTTCCTATAACAATATCAATAACACCGCTTTCCATTGCTGGATAAAGAACCTCCTCAACCATTTTGTTTAGTCTATGAACCTCATCAATAAACAAAATATCTCCAGGAGATAGGTTTGTTAAGATTGAGGCGAGATCCCCGACTCGTTCAATTGCAGGACCAGAAGTTGATCTTATTTGTCTACCGGTTTCTTTTGAGATTAGGTGAGCCAAAGTTGTTTTTCCCAGTCCCGGTGGTCCGTAAAACAAAAGATGTTCTGCTGGATGACCTCTTTCATCGGCTGCTTTAATTAGAATCCTTACGTTTTTCTTTATTGTTTCTTGCCCAACATAATCATCCCATTTTCCAGGGCGAAGAGTCTGGTCTAGGTGACCATCTTCAACCGCTGTTTTGTTGTTTTTATCGGCTATTGACATTTTATTTTATATATGATAACCTGTTAGGGTAAATCATTTGAACATTAAAGATTATAGCACGGTGATATTTTGAGACGGTTTTTCCACTCAATCCACACCAATTCCACAAAAACACAGGTTTTTTACTCTGGCAAGTTTCTTAGGAATGTCTATAATTAAAAAGTAAACATTTTAAAAAAGAGAGGTATAAATCTCTAAGCAATCAGGTTTTCCTACGCGGCTACCCAAGGGACGCTCCGGTTTCGACTAGAGCCATCGTGCGATATGTCGCCACTTACAAGACTTAGTTTTGTAAGGATTGTTTAGAGATTTATCCTCTTTTTTATTTTCTCTTTGAGAAAAACCGTTAATTTTATTTTTTAAGTCCCGAATTCAAAAACACGATAATCCCGCTTCTGCGGGATTTCTCATCTCCGCCAGATGGGGCTGGCGTCCGATAGGTTTTTGAATGCGGGGCTCGGAGTTTTGGGAACAAGATAAATCAAACCTCTTCTTCAAGATAGACCACACTTCTGACTTCTTCTAGTGAAGTTATTCCAGTAAGCGCTTTTATAATACCGTCCTCTCTCATATCAAGAATTCCTTGTTTTTTTGAAATCTTTTTTATATCACGCTCGCTAGGGTTTTCGGGAATTATTTTTTCTATTTCTTCGTCCGTTAGAATTGCTTCAAAGATTCCAATTCTTCCTTTGTAACCAAGTCCGCCACATGCCTCACATCCAGGTGCTTCATACAAAACAAAAGGTGATTTTATTTTTTCTTTCCAGTCACCAACATCTTTTCCATTTTCTACTGCCTCAGAAATTATTTTCCTAACAATATTTGAGTCCTCTTCTTTTGGTGTTACTTCTTTTTTACAATGAACACAAAGTTTCCTCACAAGTCTTTGGGCCATTGAGATTGTTAGGGAAGAAACAAGTGTTTTTGGGTTAACCTCCAAATCAATAAGTCTTGGAATTACCCCTCCTGCATTGTTTGTGTGAAGAGTTGAGAAAACAAGATGTCCTGTTAGAGAAGACTCAACCGCTGTTTTTGCTGTTTCTGGGTCTCGGATTTCTCCAAGCATTATTACATCAGGATCTTGTCGGAGTGCGGCCCTAAGTCCGTCAAAGAAAGAATAATTTTTCTCTACCTGTGTTTGAGTTATTCCTTTTAAGTGATATTCAATCGGGTCTTCGATTGTTATGACCTTTAGTTCTGGGTTGTATATTTTTTGCAAAAAGGCATATAAAGTAGTGGTTTTTCCGCTTCCTGTTGGTCCGGTTATAAGAATCAGACCATTTAGTTTTTTCATTGAGTTTTCAATGTGTTGAAACAGTCTTGGTTCAATTCCGATTTCTTCAAGCTTTACACGAATAGAACGCGGATCAAGAAGACGCATAACAATAGATTCTCCGTATGCACCAGGAACAACAGAGGTTCTTATGTTTATTTCTGTTTCATCAAAGAAAATACTAAATCTTCCGTCTTGAGCAGATTCTTTTGTTGTTAGTTTTAATCCAGAGAGAAGTTTTATTCTTGTGTTAAGCGTTCTGTATGCTTCTTTTGACAGATACAAAACATCAACAAGAACTCCATCTAGTCTGTATCTTAGTCTTGTGTTTTCTTCTTCTGCTTCTATGTGAACATCTGAAGCTGAAAGTTTTATTGCCCCAGCCATTATTACTTCTAGAATTCTGGAGGTTGCCATAACGTTTCCTTTTCCGTCTCCTTTTTCAATAACAGACCGCACGTCGGCGATTGTTTTTAATTCATCTGACATTTCTTTTAGGGTCTTTGCTGAAATATCTATTCCACCAGAGCGAACTTCTTCTGCGTGAGAGAGGTCTTTATATCTCTCCCAAATTTTTTCAAGAGAAGCCATTGAAACCATAACCATGACAACGTCGTGGCCTTTTTGCTTTAAATCTTCCACTACATCAGAGATTCCCTCTGTGTTTGGGGAATGAACAGCCAGATAAACCTTATTACCCAAAGTTCTATATGTCCCTATGTTTAATTTTCTTGCAATTTTTTCGTCAACTAAAGAAATGGACTCATTTCCTATTTTTTCAGTCATCAGGTTGGCATAGGGTAGGTCATATCTCCCGCTTGCTAAGGCTTCTATTAGATCCTCCTCCTCCTTTCTTCGAAGGTCTTCTATTTTCTTTTCTTGTAGGTCGTTGTCGAAGTCTTGTGTCATATGTATAAAATTATCGCATATTTCTGAATTTCGTGCTTATTTTTTAAGGGGTTTTCCGTGGATTTGACCACAAAAATGAGCTTGACAAAAGAGGTCAGGTGTGATACTATCTATTCAAATTGTAACTTTATGACAAAGACAAATGTTCATTCAAAAAATGGTTTTTTCTTTATTATTATGTTAATTGCAACGGTTGGATTTTCCCAAAATTCACCTTGCCTTGATCGCAAAACAACGGGTTACACCGTTGCTGAAATTTCTTCAGCTTATAAAGACGGGGAGTTTAACTGTGATGAAAAACAACACGCCATTGATGTGGCCGTTGTTATTCAGGCTGATGCCGACGCTCAGGGTGTTAAATTTAAACCCGAGTATGGTGGCGGTCCTGCAAAGTTTGACGGAACTCAACCGGGAATCATGGATTCAATCCTAAAGTATTCCATTGAGATGGATGGAAATTTTGTTTCTAATTATGGTTGGGATTCGGAAGTAGGCAAGCATACTATTTACTCAAGAGATAAATACTCTGGAGAAAAAGGTATATATTTTGACTACAACCGTACACCGTATTTTGAAGGAAATTACAAACCGGCGAGATACAGTTCCAACATTTGTGCAAACATACAGGCTGGTGAAAAGCAAACAGTTGCTAAAACAACCACAACAACCAGTGGTAATACAACCACCACCACAACGACTGAGAAAACACCCGAGGGTGATGTAAATGTGACAGTAACTAACACAATTAGTACTGGCGCAAATACAAACACCAACACAAACAGTCCGGCTTTAACTCCGCCGCCTTCGAATATGTTGCCAACCCAAAGCTATACGCCAGGGTACACATATTCTGTAGCTGACGGTCAGTACTACCCCCAGGGAAATTCCCAAGGGCAGTGGTGTGAGGATAACTCAGGTCGAATGATCTGGGTTGACTGGGTTAACCTTTTCCTGAATGCGGCTGACTTTGCCGTGGACATCTGGAGCTTGTGGAAGTTATACAATATGGCAGGAACACCGGAAACGGTGATACCGCCAGCCATATACAATTACTACACCACATATGAAGGCGACGAAATCACCAATAATTATTATGGTGATGACGGTGATCCTGATTTACCCGGTAACGGTGATGATGGTCCGGATCTTCCTGGTAATGGCCCTGACCTTCCTGGAAACGGGAGCGGAAAAATGGCTAATCCTTCTGGTAAAACAGCAAATCCGTTTGGTATGGGTGAATCTGTTACTGTTAATCAAAACGCAGGGAATATTTTCGGTGCAGGAACTTCGGTTTCTGGTACTGGAATAAATACCGGTGCAGTTTTGAACAACGGAATAACTTCGGTTACTCCGTTGAATACAGCCGTTAATGCAGGAAATATCTTTGGTGGTTCAACTTCGGTTGTTACACCAAGCATTGAAGGCATTGAATTAAATCAAAACGCAATCGCAGGGAACGTTTTCGGTGCAGGAGTTTCGACTCCAAATACTGGAATAGTTAACACAGGTGCAGTTTTGAACAATGGAATAACCTCGGTTACTCCGTTGAATAATTCAGTAGGTATTTCCAATCCATTTGGAGCTTCCGCCGTTGCTATAGTGGAAACAGGTAATTTGTCTGGTTTAACCACTGATGCCAACGGGATTAAAAATCCTGTAAACAGCGGTGCCCAGATAGTGTTAAATCCTTCAACCAACTTGCCCGTAACAAATGTTATCGGACAGAATGGCGCCATTGCAGTTAATGGTGTTCCCGCTACAAACGGGGTTCAGATCATTAATGGAACCACTGGAACTGTAATTTCAGGACCGAAAGGAAATGGAATTCAAACGATTCAGACCGATGGAGTTGCAGTTGCTGCTAATGGCAATGTTATCGAGGGCAACGGAATAAAACCCGTTACCTTGATAGAACAGCCAACGACTGCAACAAACGTGTCTAATGGAACTCAGGTTGGTACAAAAGGTATTGTTGCAAACCAACAGTATTCAATTGGAACAATTCTGAGTGGTGGAGCAACAACCACCGGCACAAACGGAGGAGGATTGATATTAAACAATACCGGTAATACCGGAATTAAAATGAAGTCCGCAGGTGTGGGAACCGGCGGATTAGTGAAAGGTATAAAAATACGATAAAGAAAAACCATTGTTCCGGAGCGTTGGCGCACAAGCGTACGTTCCGGACAATTTTTCTGTCTTGAATTACGGCAGTCATTGAAGACGGAACGATTGTAAATATTATTAACGTTCGGAAGAACACGAAACGAAAGTTTCAAAAAAGTCGATATGCAAAACAAATTTAAAAAATTATTTTTTGCTTTAGCAATTGTTACAGGGGGTATTTTCGTACCTTTCTTTGGTGTGTCAGCTACTGCGCTTGCGAGTACAACTTTCAACACAGATGACCAAGACTACCCAACGATCCTTGTTTCAAACTACAGCGAAAATCCAGGATGTGAAGAAGCCTGCTGGGAGACATCTATTGATGCTGACCCGGGAGATACTATTGCTGTCCTGATTTATTTCCACAATACTGGAAATGAAACAGCAGTTGATCCATTCCTAAAATTGTCTCCAAAAGAGACAAGTGATGGAGATAGCTTCACCTTTACCGGCACAGTTGATGCGGATAACGCCTCACCTGTATCTGACTCGGCAACAGTTCATCTTTCAGAAGATAGTTCAATATCTTATGATGATGGATTTTATCCAAAGCTTTATATGTCTAACCCAGCAACTAGCCCGGTAACACTACCGTTCGGTCAAGATGGGGATGAACTCTTTACAACAGGAGGTCTTGAATTAAATGACATATTAAAAGATTCAACTTGCTCGGGAAATTCTTTTTGTCACCAAGGATCACTTGTTGTTCACTACAAAGTGGCAGAAGTTGAAAACGAAGACGAAAATGAATGTGATGACGGAATAGATAACGATGATGATGGAGAAACAGATTACCCAGATGATGCTGGTTGTTCATCTTCTTCTGATGATTCAGAAGATTCAGATGAGGACGACGGAGATGGAAACTTTTCTGTTGACACCCTAGACGAAGACGATGTTGATACAGATTCAGCAAAACTTTTCGGAGAAGTTAACGATATCGAAGATGACAACTTTACTGTCGAAAGATGGTTTGAGTGGTCAGAAGATGAAAACGATGTTGAAGACGGAGATGGAGACACTCTTGATGTGTCTGGTGATACAGATGAAAACGGAGAATTCTCAAAAACTTTAGATGGTTTGGATGAAGACACAACTTATTACTTTAGAGCTTGTGCTGAAAATGAGGACGGCGATGAAGAATGTGGAGATGTTCTAAAATTCACAACAGACGAAGAAAACAACAATAATGACGATGACAACGAGTGTGAAGACAACGTTGACAACGATGATGATGGCGATGAAGATTATCCAGATGACGAAGGATGTTCATCTTCAAACGATGACTCTGAGGACTCAGAAGGGGACGACTTTGCCAGCTTTGACGCTGAAACAACTTCACCAAATAGCATAACTCAATCTAGCGCAAGACTAAACGGAGTCGTTGCAAACAATGATTCTGGAGATTTAACTGGTTGGTTTGACTGGGGTTCAACAATGGGCCTTGGAAACAAAACACCAGACATAATTCTCGGGAGCGCTGATTCAGTGAATTACTTCAACACAATAGTCGGACTTAGTGCTAATACAACTTACTACTTTAGAGCTGTTGCTGAAGACGAAGACGGAGCTCTAAACTATGGTGAGATACTATCGTTCCGAACTCTCGCAATTTCAGTTGCACCTCAGCCACCAGTGGTAATTGTTTCAGGAACTGGAACAGGTTCACCATTTGTGATGCTTGAAATAACAGCTGATGACGAGACTGCCTATGTGGGCGAACCAGTAGACTTTACTGTTACCTACAAAAATATTAGTGGAAAGGTTCTTGAGAATACTGTTCTTGAGGTATCACTTCCAGACGAAATTGATTTTATTGATACAACTGAAGGAGAATATTCTGTTTCAGATCATTCAATAATCTTAGAACTTGGAGATCTTGAAATTAATGAAGAAGATGAATTCTTTATTGATGGAGAAGTAACAAGAAAAGCTATCCCTAGAGATTTACTTGTAACAGATGCTGTAATGGCGTTTGAAAATCCAAGTAACGGAGCAACTGAAGATGCGACTGCCTATGCGCTGATTACAGTTCGTGACCGAAGCAATCTTGTGGGTCTAGCATTCTTTGGAGCAGGATTCTGGCCAAACACTTTGATTGAATGGCTACTCCTTATCGCAATAATTTTCGGACTAGTTTATCTAGCTAGAAAAATAAGCGAAAAGAAAAGTGTTCTAATAGAGAAAACAACAGCTACTGTTGAATCTCGTGGAACAAGCCCAGACAATCTTCCTAGATAATATCTAAGTAAAATAACAAAACTCACCCCAAAAGGGTGGGTTTTGTTATATATTGACAATCATATATCAATATGATATAATTCATTTATGAATAAAAAAATCCTTATAAACAAAGCCTTTCTTGCTGTGGGAATTTTGGCATTTTTTGTCCCAGCTCTTGTTAGCGCAAACTACATTCTTTCTCGTGTAGACATAACCCTTGAGACGAACGATCGAGTTGAAAGAGGGGAAGAGATGTTTTTTGAGGGGGTTATAAGAAACACTTCATCTCAAACACTTGAAGACGTACTTGTTAGAGTCCCAATCGAAGACGGTTTTGAATTTGTTGATGCAAATAACGGTGGAAAATATTCTTATTCTGATAACTCAATAATTTTTGAGATTGAGAACCTTTCAGCTAAAGAGTCAGAAGAGTTTTCTTTTACACTTCTTTCTACTAAAGATCTTGGACGAAATGGATCACTCGAAGCAAAAGCTGTTTACACTGGACCAAATGAAGAGCAAGGTGATGCAACAGCTTTCGCTATTTTAGAAGGAAGAGGAATAAGAATGTCAGACCAAGCGGCACTAGCTTTGTATGGAGGAAATTCTTTTCTCCCAGACAGTCTGCTTGATTGGGTAATTCTTATACTCATAATTTATTTTGGAATATTAATTTGGAAGAGAATAAAAGACGAACAACCTGCTTAACAAAAAACCTCGCATATGCGAGGTTTTTTGTGCTAGATTAAACTTGTGAAAGAAAAAATATACAAAGAAACAGATTTGATTAAATTGGCTGAGGAGGTTTTTTCTGTATTAATTAAGAATAAAAAAGAAGAAAAGGCCACAGTTCTGTTTTTAGATGGTGATTTGGGTGCAGGCAAAACAACTTTTACAAAATCTTTAGCTAAAAAGCTGGGGGTAAAAGAAGATATAACTTCTCCGACTTTTACAATTATGCACAAATATAAAACCAGACTTGGTCCTTGGGAAAATCTTTTCCATATTGATGCATATAGACTCGGAGACAAAAAAGAATTAAAAGTTTTAAATCTAGATGAAGATTTTAAAAACGGAAAAAACATATTTATTTTTGAATGGCCTAGCAACATTGAAGGAGAGATAGAACCAGATCTCAGAATCAGCTTTTCTCATATAGAAAAAGAGGGAGAAAGAAAAATTTCCTTTTAACTACTTGTTTTAAAGAGCCCTTGGGGGCTCTTTTTTGTTTATTCAATAAAAAGCTATACTCAATATATGAGTGTAAAAAGCCAAAATAAAACAGTTGTTCTTCTAGATGTGCACGCCATAATCCATCGCTCCTACCACGCCCTGCCTGAGTTCAAGACTGCTTCTGGGGTTCCAACTGGGGCATTGTATGGCCTTTCAACTATGGTTTTCAAGATAATTACAGAGTTTAAGCCAGATCGGGTTTATGGCTGTTTTGATCTTCCAGGAAAAACAATTCGACATGAGGCATACAGTGAATATAAGGGAACACGGGAAAAGCCAGACGAGGATTTGGTTTCCCAAATAAAGGAATCTAGGAAGTTGCTAGAATCTTTTGGAATAATTGCCGTTTCAAAAGAAGGTTACGAAGCCGACGACATGATTGGTACCTTGGCAAATAAAATAAAAAAAGAAAAAAACACTAAAGTAATCATTGCCTCTGGAGACATGGATACTTTGCAACTTGTCGATGGAGAAAATGTTTTGGTCTATACCCTAAAGAAGGGAATAAATGACACAATTTTATATAACGAAGAAAAAGTTTTTGAAAGATTTGGATTTAAGCCAGACAAGTTAGCTGATTACAAAGGTTTAAGAGGAGATCCTTCTGACAACATAATTGGTGTTCCTGGTATTGGAGAGAAAACCGCAACAGATCTAATATTAAAACTTGGTTCTATTGAAGATATTTTTAAATTTATAAAAAAGAACAGCGAAGAGGAGTTTGTTAAGAAAGGTTTTTCAAAGAGAATAAGGGCTCTTCTAATAGAACATGAAGAGGATGCTAAGTTTTCAAAGGCTTTAGCGACAATACACACAGATGCTCCAATTGTTTTTGACCCACTTGCTAAGGGT
>ERZ650304.735-NODE-735-length-14943-cov-7.288152_pt1 | contig 14943 bp, 17 predicted proteins | sample MGYA00376240_ERZ650304 | MGnify/ENA primary metagenome ERZ650304 (study PRJEB26733, sample SAMN07839271) | wastewater metagenome | biome: small river; feature: stream; material: water | place: USA: North Carolina | collected 2016-03-01 ...
AGATCTACACAGGCGAAGACACTCTTTCCCTACACGACGCTCTTCCGATCTGGAGGTCGTGGCCGGGGTCGATGTCGTCGTCGAGGTAGCCGGCGAGCGCGGCGACGAGGACGAGGCCGATGTCGTAGACGCCGTCGCCGACGATCATGGGGCCGTGTGGACGTCGACGGTGCCGGCGGCGGCGAGGTTCGCCGGGCCGGTGAGGGCGAAGTCGACGGGGTCGCCGTCGAGGAGGACCCACTCGACGTAGTCGACGCCGGCGACGTTGTCGAGGAGGGCGATGAGCTCGTTCTCGCGGACGGTGTCGGACCATTCCCAGGCGTTCGGGTCGAGCCATGCGCGGACGGCGTCGGCGGCGGCCTCGAGGACCTGAGCCTCGTTGTAGCCGGGGCGGATGGTGACCTGGGCCTCGACGGGGACGGCGGTGACGGTGGCGTTGATGACGTGGATGCTGAGCGACGCGAGGGCCTGGGCCTCGAGGGCGTTGTCGACGGCGGTGAGCTGGGGGCCGGTGAGCTCGGCGCCGTCGCGGGCGAGGACGGCGACGGTGACGTGGCCGGCGCTGTCGGGGGTGTCGGTGTCGGCGTCGTAGAGGTTGAGGGTGCGGGCCCGGTAGACGGGGGCGACGAGTTGGTCGCCGAGCTCGAGGGCGCGGGCGGTGAAGTGGTCGGGGAGGACGAGGGTGTCGGTGAGGCGGGCGAGGACGGGGGTGGCGCGCTCGAGGAAGGCGGCGCCGTCCTCGGGGCCGGTGCCGCCGGCCGGTGACGTGGTGAGCTTGGCGGAGACGGCGGGGACGGCGTCGAGGATGATGAGCGTGGTGCCGACGACGGCGCCGTTGGGGGTGGTGGTCGACTCGACTGCGGTGATGGCGGCGACGCCGGCGGTGTCGCCGGGGTCGACGACGAGGTCGGCGTCGAGGGTGAACGTGACGGGCTCGGTGCCGGGGTCGATGTCGAGGCGGAGGCGGGTGCCGGCGGGGATCGTGTGGCCGAGGGCGTCGACGACGGTGAGCTCGGCGTAGGCGGTGGCGGGGGTGCCGAGGCTGCGGTCGAGGTCGAACAGGCGGAGGAGCGTCTCGAGGACGGCGCCGGGGAGGCGGTTGATGGCGTAGATGAGCTCGGCGACCATGACGGCCGACGTCTCGAGGAGCATGACCTCGGTGGAGGCCTCGCGGGGCTGCCAGCCGGGGAGCCTTGAGGCGAGCGTGTGGACGGATGCGGCGGCGAGCTGCTCGCTGCTGACGTCGAGGAGGGTGAGGTCGACGTAGGGGGTGGCGTCGGGTGAGGGCATGGTGGCGGGGTCCTAGCTGAACGTGACGACGCTGGTGGCGGTGCCGTCGTCGGCGCGGCGGGTGGTGACGTCGACGATGGTGCGGGCGGGGCCGTAGGTGCCGACCTGGGCGGTGAGCTCGGCGATGTGGAGCTCGTCGAACGCGGGATCGGTGAGGCCGAATCCGGGGGCGAGGATGCGCTCGCCGGGGCGGGTGGCGATGAGGACGGCGATGTCCTGGGCGTGGTGCTCGTCGGTGCCGTCGACGACGGTGGCGAGCTGGCCGTCGCGCCGGAGGCGGAGCGGGTGGGCGAGGAGGTCGGCCATGGCCGCCATTCTGGCCGAGGAGCGGGCGGGGCGGCCGTGATGCCGTCGTGGTCGACGTCGCGGGAGCCGTCGGCTAGTGCGGCCGCGGAGCCGTCGCGCCGAGCTCGAGGTCACGCGTCGCCGCTGGCTAGGTGGGGAGGACGGTGCCGGGGAGGACGATGAGGCCGCTGGTGCGGTCGTCGAGGCTGGCGATGACGACGGTGCGGTCGACGAGGGCCTCGAGGGCGCTGAGGTCGACGTCGGCGACGAGCTCGTCGACGGGGATGCCGGGCGGGAGGAGGAAGGGGAGGGGGCCGAGCTCGAGGTCGCCGCCGGTGATGCTGGGGGCGATGACCCAGGCGGCGAGGTCGCGGACGAGGGGGCCGTCGTCGCGGGCGGCGCCGGCGGCCGTGGGGGCGATGCGGACGAGGCGGGCGGTGGCGATCATTGGCCGGGATAGTAGGTGTCGGGGTTGACGGCCTTGCCGTTGAGGCGGACCTCGAAATGCAGGTGTGGGCCGGTGCTGTTGCCGGCGCCGGCGGCGCCGCGCTTGCCGCCGCTGTAGCCGATGAGCTCGCCGGCGCGGACCTCGTCGCCCTTGACGTGGCGGGCGAACCGGGAGACGTGCGCGTAGCGGGTCTGGAAGCCGCCGGCGTGGTCGATGCTGATGAGGTTGCCGTAGCCGCCATGGCCGCCCTCGTAGGAGACGAGGCGGCCGGCCTTGGCGGCGTAGACGGGGGTGCCGACGGCGACGGTGATGTCGACGCCGGCGTGGGTGTGGGGCTTGCCGTCGGCGCCAGTGTGGCCCTTCTCGGCGAAGTCGTGTCCCCATTTGCCCTTGCCGGCGAGCGGGTGGAACCAACCGCCGGCGTTGGCCGACGGGGAGCCGACGGGGGAGGCGGTGGCGTCGGGGTCGATGCTGGTGTCGACGGCGCCGTCCTGGCCGGTGTTCGGTGGGTCGGGCGGGCCCTCGGCGGGCGGGTCGATCGGGGTGGCGGCGGTGAGCTCGGCGGTGCCGGCGACGACGTCGACGTCGAGGGCGGTGACCATGTAGCGGCCGTCGAACGTCGGGAGGCCGGTGAGCTCGAGGGCGGTGCCGGGGAGCCAGCCGCGGCCGTCGCCGAGGAGCTCGGCGTCGAGGGTGAGGCTGAGCTCGACGGTGGCGATGGCGCCGGTCGTCTCGGGGTAGGTGCGGCGGGCGGTGCACGCGAGGAGGCCGCGGGTGCCGTTGTCGCCGACGGGGTCGTAGGCGACGGCGCGGACGGGGAGCGTCTTGATGAGCCATGAGGGCTTGCCGTAGTAGAGGACGCCGGCGCACTCGAACGCGAGGAATCCCTCCTCCTTCGCGAATCGGGCGATGGCGTCCCACCACGTTTCGGCCTCTTGGCCGGCGGCGGCGTTGGGGTCGGTCGTCTCCTCGCCGGTGACGGGGTCGACCGTCTTGGGTGGGTCGGGGCGGTAGCCGAGGACCCATAGGGCGGCGCGCTGGTGGGTCTGCTGGGCGACGACCTTGAGGCCGACAGTGTGCGCCATGACGGCGACGAGCTCGCTGGTCGACGTGTTGGCGAGGAGGATGGGGCCTTTGCGTTCGCGGAGCGTGTTGACGTCGGCGGCGGAGAATCCGGCGACGAGGCCGCCGCGGCCGGAGCTGCCGGCGGTGGCCTCGAGGGTGGCGAGCTGGACGGTGAGGTCGCCCCATAGGACGAACGTGTCGGCGTCGAGCACCCGCGACGCGAGGATCATGTGGCCGGGGTCCTCGAGGGTGAGCTCGAGGAGTGTCGTCTCGCTCGAGCTGGTCGAGAGGCGGCCGGCGATGACGGCGTCCTCGACGTCGGCCCATAGGCCTTTGCCGGTGAGCTGGACGTTGGCGAGGCCGACGCCGACGGCGGGGAGGCTGGGGAGGTTCCGGTCGGGGGCGGGGCCGGCGAGGGCGCCGCCGGCGGATGTGTGGGCGGCGATGCTGCCGGGGGTGCTCGAGCTGGTGCCGAACGCGCCGGCGAGGGCGCCGGCGACGGCGTCGCCGAGGGTGCCGAACGCGCCGCCGGAGCCGCCGCCGGAGCTGCCGGAGCCAGAGGCGGCGACCTGTCGGCGGGCGGAGGGGATGAGGTCGACGCAACCGGCGCCGGCCGACGTGTGGGCGTGGGTTCCCCATGGGGAGGCGCCGACGGCGGTGCAGACGGCGACGGCGTTGTTGCCGGCGCGGAGGGCGGCGACGACGGCGGTGTAGTAGTTGAGCCGGATGGTGGCGACGGTGGCCTCGAGGCCCTGGGCCCTCGAGACGTAGACCTTGATGTTGCCCTGGCTGCCGGTGTTGCCGGCGCCGGGCATCGGCTTCGTCGTGTTGAGCGGGTTCCATGCCGCGTTGTTGACGTTGTGGCCGCCCTCGGCGCGGGCCCAGGCGACGACGGCGGTGAGGTTCTCGGTGGTCGTCGGCCAGCCGCCGAGGCGGAGGAGGTCGAGGGCCCAGCCGACGAGCTCGATGGGCGGCGAGACAGACACGCGCCGGCCCTACTTGGGGACCTTGAGGACCATGCCGGCGCGAATCTGCCGGGGGTCGCGGAGGCCGTTGAGCTTGAGGAGGAGGGGGACGGCGGCGGTGGTGCCGTAGTAGGTGAGGGCGAGCGACGAGGCCGTCGGGGCGGCGAGGCCGAGGAGGCCGAGGCCCGGGACGGTGATGAGCTTGTAGGCGACGGCGTCGGGGTTGCCGGCGACGATGGGGGTGCCGCCGGAGACGAGGGCGCCGTTGACGACGTGCTGGGCCCGGGCGAGGACGATGCGGAGGTCGCTGGCGGCGGTGAGCTCGAGGGTGACGTTGGCGGCGGTGATGGCGTTGGTGCCGGGCTGGCGGCGGAAGGGGGCGACGACGAGGTTGGTGATGCGCCAGGCGTTCCCGACGAGGGTGCCGTAGTTGGCGACGTAGACGGGGTCGGTGCCGCGGGCGAGGACGGTGAGCGCGTAGATGTAGAGCTCGACGCTGTCGTCGGGGCGGCGGGTGTTGACGATGGCGGCCTCGAGGGTGAGTTTGGCGAGCTGGGGGCCGGCGTCGATGAGGAGCGGGGCCCGGCGGCCTTGCCGGTCGACCTCCTCCCATCGGTGGCTGAGCGGGCCGAGCTCGGCCTCGACGGGGGCGTGGGGGAGCTCGACGCGGACGCCGGCGGCGGTGGCGAGGACGAGGCGCGGGTGGCCGCCGGGGGTGGCGGGCTTGGCGGCGGTTCGGACGGTGACGGCGGCGGGCATGGTGGGCCTTCCTAGCGGCGCTCGTTGCGCTCGCGGACGTAGCGGCGGATGCCGCGGGCGACGGCGCGCTCGACCTCGACGTCGCTGGCCGGGTTGACGACGGTGACGGCGCCGGCCTGGAAGATGATGGGGGCCTCGACGACGGCGGGGGCGGTCGAGCTCGAGGCGCGGGGGCGGGGCGTGTCGCCGATGGCGGCGTGTAGGTGGCGGCCTGAGCCGGTGCCGTGGTGCTCGGCGAATCCGCCCATGGCGCGGAAGTTGCGGGCGTAGGTGTTGAGGTTGCCGCCGACGACGTCGAGGGCGCGGCCGGTGCGGTGGTCGCTGTTGCCGGAGCCGAGGGCGTGGCCGCGGATGGTCGACGTGATGCGGCGGCGGCCGGGGGTGGCGCGGTCGGCGGCGGCGTGGGCGGCGAGCGTGTTGCCGAGGGCGTGGCGGCCGGCCCGGCGGCGAGCTCCTCGTCCGCCGGCGTGCGGGCGGGGCGTGTCGCCGATGCCGGGGAGGGCGCCGACGACGTCGCCGACGAGGCCGGCGCCGGGGATGTTGCCGACGGCGTCGGCGACGCGGCGGGCGGTGCGGACGAGGCCGGCGAGCTTGTCGGCGATCCACTTGACGGCGGACTTGAGGCCGGAGAACGCGACGGAGCCGATGGCCTGTAGGACGTCGAGGACGCCGTCGACGGCCCGGCGGACGGGGCCGACCTTCTGGTAGAGGACGACGAGCGCGCCGATGGGGCCGCCGAGGCCGACGGTGGCGATGGTGCGCCAGTTGTCGAGGAGCCAGCCGAACACGGCGCGCACGCCGCGGCCGATGCTGTCGACGATGTTGCGGAACGACTCGCTATGCCGGTACGCGTAGACGAGGCCGGCGGCCAGCGCGGCGAGGGCGACGATGACGATGCCGATGGGGTTGGCGGTGAGGGCGGTGTTGAGAATCCACTGTTGGGCGGCGGCGGCGATCGTGATGACCTTGTAGGCGGCCCAGCCGGCGGCGAGCATTTCGATGATCGGGGTGAGGGTCGAGGCGTTGTCGGCGAGGAATCCGGTGACGTCGACGAGCGACGACGACGGGGAGAGGACGCCGCCGATGACGGGGCCCAGGTCCTCGAGGGCGGGGGTGACGCCGTCGCGCCAGATGGTGAGGAGGTTGCGGCCGACGGTGACGATGTTGCCGAGGACGGTGGCGAGGAATCCGCCGGCGGCGGTGCCGTCATCGAATCCGGCGACGAGGCCCTCGAGGCCGCCGGCGCGCCAGCCGTCGCGGAGCCGGCGGCCGAGGTCGATGATGCGGGTGATGGTGTCGCCGACGCCGTTGACGGCGTTCTCGACGCGGCCGTTGCCGCCGACGATCACGTCGAGGACGGAGGCGAGGGCGCCGTAGCCTCGTCCGCCGGCGGCGTCGCTGACGGCGACGCGGAGGGTGTCGATGTTGGCGGTGAGCCGCTGGGTGACGGGGGCGAGCTTGCCGTCGAGCCAGTTGACGACGTCCTGGGCGACGGGGACGAGGCCGCGGCCGAGGTTGGTGGCGAGCTCCTCGCCGCGGCCCTTGAGGGCGCGCCACTTGTTCGCGAGGCTGTCGCTGGTGCGCTCGAGGTCGCCGTTGGCGTCGCCGAGGCCCTTGAGGATGAGCCGTTGGCGGACGGCCACCTTCTGTGACTCGGTGAGCTCGCCGCGGAGGCCCATGCTGGCGGCCTCGGCTTTCATGGTGGCGTCGCTGAGGAAGATGCCGAACCGGCGGAGGGGCTCGGCCTCGCCGGCGAGGCCGGAGCTGAGGGCCTGGAAAGCCTCCTCGGGGTCGACGTTGTAGAACGACGAGAGGTCTAGGCCGGCCTGGGCGAGCTCGGTGCTGAACTTGGGGAGGTCGCCGGCGGCGATGCCGGCGGCCTTGCCGAAAACGCCGAATCGGCTGGTGACGTCCTGTAGGGCCTTGGTCGTGATGCCGTAGGCGGCGTTCGTTTTCTTGACCCAGGCGTCGACGGCGGAGGCGTTGGCGCCGAACACGGTGGCGAACTTGCTGGCCGTCTCCTCGGCGTCGGATGCGAGGCTGAGGAGCTTGCCGCCGACGGCGACGGCGCCGGCGGCGAGGGCGGCGAGGGCGGTGGTGCCGACGGCGACCGCGGCGGCGAGGCCCATGCCGAGGAGCTTGCCGGCGCCCTTGGCGACGCGGCCCAGCCGGCCGAGGCCGTCGCCGTAGCGGCGGGCCTTGCGGTCGGCCCGGGCGGTGGCGTCGCCGACGTCGTCGACCTTCTTGCGGACGTGGGTGAGGGGCCGGCTGAGCTCGTCGTCGAGGCTGGCCCTGATGGTGAGGTCGTCGTCGGCGATGGCGGTGACCTCCTCGGGCGGGGCCTAGTGGCGGCGACCTCGACGTAGCGCGGCCTGGGTGCGGGTGTTGGCGGCCTTGTCGGCTCGCTCCCGCTCATTCTGTACGGCGCGGAAGGCCGCGAGGCGGACGGCCATGCGGAACCGGCTGCGCTCGTCGAGGACGAGGACCGGGTCGATGTGGAACGTCTCGCCGACGAGGCCGGCCGTGATGATGTCCCCGCGCTCGGCGAGCTGCTCGACGCGGGCTAGGAAGGGTCCGCGTCGACGGCCTCGTCGCCCCAGCCGGCGGCCTCGAGGATGCCCTCACACTGAGCGTTGACGTAGCCGTCGGTGCCGAAGAATCGGCGGGCCGTCTCGGCGGCGCTGGGCGTGCCGTAGAGGGTGCTGAGGTACGAGCTGCGAACGGTGAGCGGGGTGCCGTCGGCGAGGTCGGGGTCCTCGACGGGGGCGCCGCCCTTCTCGAGACGGACCATCGTGGCGGCGATGAGGATGGCGCCGAAGTGGATGGGGTCGACGCGCTTGCCCTTCTTGGCGCGCTTGCGGAACCGCTCGAGGTCCTCGCCGGTGAAGTCGCGCCGGTAGACGGCGACCCAGCCGGGCCGGCCGTCGACCTCGAGGCGGGTGTGGCCGTCGCCGAGGTCGACGAGGAGCTCGCGCTCGAGGTCGGCGAGCGGGGAGCCGGGGGCCTCGGTGGGGGCGCCGAGCTCGGGGCCGTCGTCGTCGGCGTAGTAGCCGGGGCCGTCGTGGTCGTCGCCGGCGGGGTCGGTGAGGTCGAACGCGCCGACGTGGGCGGAGGGGTCGGTCATGGCGGGGATGCTCCTGGGGTTGAGGACGTCGCCGGCGGGGAGCTCGGCGACCGGGGGCCCTCGAGCGGGTGCTCGAGGAGGACTAGGCGACCGTCTCGACGGCGAACTCGAGCTCGATGGTGGAGCTGTCGCCGCTGGCGGCGTCGTGCTCGGGGTCGGCGAGACGGACGAGGAGGGCGTTGGCGTAGACCGTGGGGGCGCCGACGGGGATGAGGTCGGCGTCGGTGGGCTGCACCGTGACGGTCGAGCGGTACGAGCCGACGAGCGGACGGAGCCGCTTGGCGAGGGCGCCGTCGCGGGCCGGGCGGAACGGCCGGGAGACGGTGACGTTGTCGGTGGTCGCCGGGCTGGCGAGCTTCTCGGGGTGCTTCTTGCCGCCGTCGTAGACGTCGCTGGTGTCGGCGGACGTCTCGCCGCCGGTCTTGGTGGCGAACGTGCCGGCGATGCCCTCGATGGTGACGAGGAACTGGCGCTGTGCGGCGACGGCGTTGGCGCCGGCCGTGTTCGTGGGTGGCATGGTGGCGAGCTCCTCGAGGGGCTAGATGGGGCCGCCGACGGAGGCCCGGCGGACGGTGATGAGGACGACGGACGCGGTCGGGGTGGGGCGGACGCCGAGGACGCCGATGATCTGGCCGGCGGCGATGGTGGCCGGCGTGTTGACGCTGGGCCCGGTGTCGACGGTGTAGCCGGGGTCGACCTCGATGCCGGCGTCGTCGAGGCCCGGGTAGAGGGCGCCGGCGGTGGCGTACTCCTGGGCGATGCCGGTGAGGATGCCCTCGAGGCGGGCGAACGCGTGGCCCTTGCCGTCGACGAACGCGAACGGGAGCTCCTCGGTGCGGGTGTCGGCCTCGCCGGCGATGGCGTTGACGACGTCGCGGGCGGTGAGCATGACCCAATCCGACGCGTCGCCGGCGATGCTGCGCCAGCCGTAGAGGCGGGTGGTGCCGGCGATGCGGCGGACGGCGTTGCCGCCGGCGGCGTGGATGAGGGTGAGGACGGTGTCGCTGCCGGCGATGCCGGTGCTGTCGCTGGTGGCGGAGACGAGCGGGGCGGCGTTGGCGACGCTGAGGCCGTTGACGCCGGCGGGGGCCTGGTGGGGGCCGACGTTGGCGATGGCCCGGGCCCGGGCGCCGACGGCGAGCGTGACGGCCGGGACGACGATGTCGACGCCGGTGATGACGCCGCGGCGGGGGACGTAGCCGACGACGTAGCCGATGCCGCTGACGAGCTCGTTGGCGGCGGCCTCGCCGTGGCGGGCGGTGAGCTCGACGAGGAGGCCGCTGCGCTTGCCGGCGAGCTCCTCGAGCTCGGTGACGAGCTGGGCCTCGGTGCCGGCGGCGAGCTGCTTGTGGAGGAGGAGGATGCGGCGGGTGCTGTTGAGCATGGCGCCCCAGCCTTCGACCGTGTCGGCGGCGGTCGGGGCGTCGCCGGAGATGAGGGCGTCGACGAGGGCGCCGGAGGCGTCGACGAGGACGCCGGGGCCGAGCTCGACGGGGAACGTGGCGGCCTCGAGGATGCCGGCGGACGTGATCGAACCGAAACCGGTGGCGCCGCCGGCGAGGTTGTCGGCGGCGGCGGTGACGGCGATGCCGCCCTCGCCCGCGACGGCGACGACGACGGCGCTGAGGAGCGGGTGGCTGTTGATGGCGGCGACCGCGGCGGCGTTGCTGGCGAGGTTGTCGAGGACGATGTCGCCGCCGAGGGCGTCGTCGTCGGCGCCGACGGTGACCTTGATGCCGCTGTCGGTGCCGTCGTCGACGGCGACCGTGACGAGGTTGGCGAGCTCGCCGACGTAGCGGCCGGAGACGGTGAACGCGGGGTCGTCGTCGTCGTCGACGAGGACGAGGGTGGCGGTGGCGGCGGCGGGGCCGACGACGCGGCGGACGTAGAGGCGCTCGAGGCCCTCGTCGAACAGGGACGCGACGGCGGTGATGCCGCCCTCGATCTGCGAGACGGGGAACCCGCCGGCGGCGAACAGGGCGAGGATGAGCTCGAGGTCGCCGTCGAGCGCGCCGAGGCCCGGGTACTGAGCCTCGAGGTACTCGCTGAGCGACTTGCAGAGGGTGACGGTGCCGGTCGGGCCCCACAGGCTGACGCCGGCGAGGAACGCGGACGCCGCGGGCGGCGTCGCGGTCGAGGCGCCGGCCTGGCGGGCGGCGGTGGTGACGTAGCTGCCGGGTGCGGTGGTCATGCGGTGGTGTGCTCCTCGGTGGCGCCGGCCTCGTCGGCGGGCGGGTCGGTGGGCGTGAGGGTGGCGAGGTACTCGAGCCGGGCGGCGGCGGCCTTGCCGATCCGGCTGCGCGGCGAGGCGCCGGCGGCGAGCTCGGCGACGCGCTCGGGGTCGAGCTCGAGGTCGATGGCGGCGACGACCTCGTCGACGGGCCGGTCGGCGGACGGCGGCCCGGCTAGGGCGACCTCCTGCTCGCTGGCCTTGCGGTTGACGTAGGCGCCGGCGGGGAGCTGGTCGAGCTCGACGTCGACGACGGCGGAGCGGCCGGAGGGGACGACGGTGCCGGCCACGCGGAGGGGGCCGGGCGTCGTGTTGTGGACTCGGACCGCGGGCATGGCCGTCATTCTGCCGCGCGCTAGTCGTCGAGGGCGGGATGGCCGAGGATGGTGGTGGCGACGGCGACGCGGGCCGGCGGGGCGGTGCGGACGGGGACGAGCTCGTCGAGGGTGACCTCGAGGTCGAGGTAGGCGGCGGCGACGGGGCCGTCGTCGTCGGCGACGACGTCGCTGTAGGACTCGCGGAGGGTGCGCTCGTCGATGGTGACCGTGACGGCGTGGGGGGCGACGTAGGCGTCGTCATCGGGCTCGAGGTCGGGGGTGCCGCCGAGGGCGACCTCAACGGCCTGGTGGTCGAGGTAGACCTCGCGGACGGCGAGGATGAGCCGTTTGCGGGCCCGGTCGGTGGAGGCGCCACGGCGGCCGGGGGCGGGGTCCTCTTGGCGGGCCCGGGCCCAGCCGAACGTTCGGACGGCGTAGCGGGTGAGGTAGCGGGCCTGGCCGGCGTTGGCGGTGGCGTCGTCGACGTCGACGCGCACCATGCCCAGCGTCTCGCGGGCGATGACGAGGAGCGCGGGGTAGCTGTCGAGGGGGAGGTCGAGGACGTCGAACGGTTCGACGAGCTTGGGGACGAGGTCGCGGCGTTCGGCGAGCGGGAGGCGGACGGCCTCGAGGCGGCGGGCGAGCTCGTCGACCTTGGCCTCGATGTGGTCCTCGAGGAGCGTGGTGAGCGCGAGGGCTGCGCCTTCGGGGCCGAGCATGGCCGCGACGCTACGGCGCCGGCGGCGTACGACGCGTGACCTCGAGGGATCGGCGACGTCTAGCGGAGGAGGTCGGTGCCGCCGACTGTCTTGGCGCGGGCGGTGGCGTGGCCGGTGACGATGTACCGCTGGACGACCTTGACCCATTCGCGGCGGAGCGACTCGGGGAGCTCGACGGGGCGCCGGCGGGGGAGGCCGTCGCCGAGCTGGTGGAACCGGCCGTACTCGATGTCGGACCCGATGACCATGCGGCGCGGGAGGAGGACCTCGACGCCGAGGGGGCGCTCGGTGAGGCTGCGGTAGAGGCGGTCGGTGCGGCGGAGGATGGTCTTGCCGGGGTAGTGGCGGGCCTTCCATGCGGCGTAGCGGGGGCTGAGCGGGCGCCAGCCGCCGGAGCCGTAGCCGCCCTCGGTGCGGAACTGCCTGCGCTCGGCCCGGGCGAACGATGTGGCGATGACCTCCCAGGCGGGGCGGGCGTCGTCGAGCGCGTCGAGGGTCCGGTCGATGGTGCGGTTGAGCTGCTCGTCGCCCCAAAAGCTGAGGCGAATGTTGACCGGCATGGCGCCAGTCTCGCCCTAGTAGGCGGCGTCGCGGCGGAACAGGGGCGGCGGGAACGAGGCGGCGGCGCCGGCGGAGGCGACGCCGGGCGTGGCGCCGGTGCCGGCGAGGAGCTCGTCGACGTCGCTGGCGAGCTCCTCGAGGCCCTCGAGGAACCGGGCCCATAGGACGGCGCCGTAGCGGGCGTCGGGCTGCGACGTGGTCCGGTCGGGGTGGGCGGCGTCCTCGGCGTAGCTGGCGGCGCCCAGGTGGACGAGGCCGCGGGCCCGGGCGGCGATGCTGGCGACGGCGTCGACGTCGAGGCCGTCGAGGGCGCCGAGGCGGCCGGCGACGCGGTCGCCGAGCTCGTCGAGCCATCGGCCGACGTCGGCGACGCTGGGGGAGCCGGTGTAGGTGATGGTGAGGTTGGGGACGAGGGCCTCGACGCCGGCGAACGTGGCGCCGTAGCGGTGCGTGGCGACGACGAGGACGGTGGCGCCGTCGACGTCGAGCTCGAGGTCGTTGCTGACGACGGCGAGCGTGACGACGACGTTGCCCTCGAGGCCGGCGGGGACGTCGACGACGACGGTGACCTCGTCGTCGTCGAGGCGGGCGTCGGCCTGGTCGCCGTCGACGGTGGCGGCGAGCTGTAGGTCGTCGACGTCGAGGTTGACGGGCCCGGTGTCGGGGTCGATGACGCGGAAGGCGACGGCGGCGCCCGATGGCGGCGGGGAGACGGCGGAGAGGATGGCCTCCATGGGGCCTAGCTCGCGGCCTTGGTGGCGGCCTTGGCCTCCTCGGCCGTCATGCCGGCGGCCTCGAGGACGGTGCTGCGGCGCTTGCCGGCGGAGCGGGCGAGCTCGAGCTCGAGGACGCGGTCGGTGTCGCCGGGGAACTGGCCCAGGTGGGCGACGAGCTCGGGGGCGCCGAGGGCGGCGAGCTCGTCGGCGGTGAGCGGCGAGGCGTCGGGGTCGCCGTCGCCGGCGCCGGGGAGGAAGGCCTCGAGGCCGCCGGCCGGGGTGGCGGAGCCGTCGCCGAGGTCCTCGCCGGAGCCGTCGCCGGTCGCCCGGGCCGAGGCGTCGCCGGCGGGCGGGGCGGGCGGGTTGCTGAGGGCCTCGAGGTCCTCGCGCTCCTCGGGGGTGACGTCGGCTGCAAGAGTGTCGGCGGGGTTGGCGCCGGCGATGTAGCCGAGGACGCCGAGGCGGATGGCCTCGCGGCGCGGCATGGTGACCGTGTCGCCGGCGTAGGCGTTGGCGTGGCCGGGCGCCTTGCCGGGGGCCTCGGGTGGGGTCTGCCATGCGGCGTGGCCGGCGAGCTTGACCTCGACGAGCTCGTCGAGGTTGGCGCCCTCCTCGGCGGCCGAGGCGAGGGCCTCGCGGATGCGGACGGTGTCGGGCTTGAGGGGTGCCATGGTGGGCGGTGCTCCTGGGTTGCGGGGATGGTGGAACGGCGAGGGCCCGGCGCCGGCGGTGAGGCCGGGCGCCGGGCCCTTGTGTGGTGTAGCTGGGCCGGCGCGGCCGTCGGCTAGGCGCCGGTGATGAAGATGCCGGCCTTCGGGTCGGTGATGTAGGGGACCGTGACGCGGGCGGCCTGGACGATGTACCGCTCGTTCTCGGGCTGGTCGATGACCCGCGTGTAGAGGGGGAGCTCGTCGCTGTAGGAGCCGATGAGCTTCGACGCGCACAGGAACGGCCGGCCGGCGGTGGCACGCGGCGTGACGTACCAGTGGTCGATGCGGAGGAGGCCGTCGAGGTCCTTGGCGCCGATGAGGTTGTTGGCCGTGTTCTCGCGGGGGAGGGCGGCGCGGATGCCGGTGTTCTTGCGGACGCCGAGGGCGTCCGTCGGGTGGATGATGGCGGTGTCGATCTCGTAGCCGAGGTCGGACGTCTCGACGACGGAGCGGGCCGTCTCGGCGTCGCCGATGATGTCGGTGGTCACGGTCGACCAGTCGGCCGACGCGCCCTGAGACGGGATCGTCGTGGCGACGCGGGCGGCCTCGAGGGCGGCGATGGTGACCGTGTCGACCTTGCGGATGACCGTGTTCTTGAGCCGGGTGAGCATCCGGCCCAGCTTGTCCCGACGGTCGCGGCGGACGTCCTCGTAGGTGAGGATGCCGGCGCCGCCCCACTTGACGACCTCGGCCACCTTCGGCGCGACCTCGCCGACGTCGAGGATGGGGAACGCGCTGCCGGGCTCGATGGCCTGGACGTCGCGCTTGGTGAACAGGTCCGTCTCCGTGAGCTGGTCGTAGACCACGGAGCCGCCGGGGGCGTCGGGGCCCTTGCTGAGCACCTGATCGGTGATGAACCGCTGGGACGTGAGGGCCTCCATCGACCGCTGCACGATGGCCGGCGACTTGAGCCACAGGTTGACGGTGATGTCGACGCCGTCGATGGTGGGCGGGCCGGCGGGGTAGGGGCTGCTGGTCGGCATGGTGGCGGGTGCTCCTCGAGCTCGGTGCTGCGGGTGGTCGGTGGGTCGGGTGGGCGGGTGGCCTAGGCGGTGATGCCGGCGGCGTCGAGCGTGGCGATGACCTCGTTCTGCTTCGCCGCGAGGTCGGCGATGGCGTCGCGGATCGCCGGGACGACGTTGGCGGCGATGTCGTCGCGGAGGGCGTCCGCGCTGGCCGGCGTGTCGGCCGGGAGCGGGATGGCCGCGATGGTGTTGTTGCCGGCGGCGCCGCCGCTGTTGTCGGTGAGGGCGGTGATGCTGGCCTGGCCGCCGGCGACGCCGCTGTCGTCGGCCTGGGTGCCCTTGACGAGCTCGACCATGGCGTCCTCGTCCTCGGCGGCGTCGTCGAGGGCCCAGGCGACGACGACGTCGCCGGGCCCGGCGGGGACGACCTTGCCGTCGGCGTCGGACGCGAGCGGCGTGTTGGCGTCGATGGCGTCGCCGGCGGTGACGGGGTAGATGCCGCCGTCGGGGCGCCAGACGAGGACGGTGGCGCCGTCGGCCTTGTCGCGGGCGGCGACGCCGAACGCTCGGTTGCCGGCGCCGCACTTGGCGACCTTGACCTGGCCGGCCTCGGCCGCGCCGGCGATGGCGACGAGGCGCTTGCCGGTGACGGCGCCGGAGGCGATGGCCGTGATGGCGTCGCCGGGGGTGTGGAACGGGATGAGGTCGTTCTCGCTGGTCATGGTGGCGGGTGCTCCTCGAGCTGGTGCGGGTGGCGGTCGGGTGGGCGGACGGTGACAAGTGGGTGCG
>ERZ650304.736-NODE-736-length-14898-cov-5.151654_pt1 | contig 14898 bp, 17 predicted proteins | sample MGYA00376240_ERZ650304 | MGnify/ENA primary metagenome ERZ650304 (study PRJEB26733, sample SAMN07839271) | wastewater metagenome | biome: small river; feature: stream; material: water | place: USA: North Carolina | collected 2016-03-01 ...
CAGGTGGCTGCTGTGGCATGGGGCAAGGCGTCTGAGGTCGGCGCGGATGTGATCGCGGAGGGCGTGAACCCTGACCCATGCGGACGGCCTGACGACGACGGCGCAGGCTTCTGGCGCATCGGAGAAGTTCGCGGCGACAGCTTCCCGATCGCGCGCTACGCCGTGTTGTGGGAGTCGATCAACGGCCTCAGATCCTGGGAGGCCAACCCCTGGGTGTGGGTGGTCGAGTTTCGGAGGGTGACGCCATGAGCAAGTGGGTCGGCGGCCTGGCTGAGTGGATCGATGGAGACACGGCCTACCTGTCCGTGGCCTTCACCTGGCTGCTGGACAAGGCGCACGCCCGCGCAATCTGGTACCGCGCGCTCGGCTACAAGGTCCGGGCCGGTGGGCCGGCACTGTTCCTGGTGAAGATGCAGCACGAGCTCGCGGAGATCGCCGAGGTCGGCGGCAGCATCCCGGACGCGATCGCGCGGCACAACCCGATGGCCACGATCGCCAGCCGCGGGTGCCCGGTGGGCTGCTGGTTCTGCATCGTGCCGGCCATGGAGGGGCGCGAGTTCACCCTGCTGCCTGACTTCCCGGTGCGCCCGATCCTTTGCGACAACAACCTGTCGGCCCTGCCGGCCGAGTACCAGGACCACATCATCAGCCGGTACAAGGCCGAGGGCGTGCCGCTGCTGGACGCCAACAGCGGGTTCGAGCCGCGCACGTTCGACGGCGAGGTCTATGCGCGCTGGCGGGCCATCAACCGGGGCCCATGGCGCTTCGCCTACGACGACGAGGCCGAGGGCGAGGATGTGCGCCGGGTCATGCACATGCTGCGCGACGAGCCACGAAAGCGCAAGCGCGTGTACGTTCTGATCGGCAACGAGCCCTTCGAGGCCTGCATGGCGCGGATCCAGCGCGTGATCGACTGGGGTGGTGAGCCACACGTCCAGCCGGTGATGAAGCTCAATGCCCTGGAGCGCCGGCCATGGGTGCGCTTCGATTGGACCGAGCAGCGGCTGCGCGATGTCGCGCGCTGGGCCAATGCCTGGGTGTGGAAGAAGGCGACATTCGCCGAGTACGACCGCGCCAGGCACAACGGGCGCCGGTTGCCGGACCTGGAGACTGCCGGGCTGTTTGACGGGGACCGGCCATGACCGCTGACGAGGCCGCCGAAGTCCTGGGCGTATCATCCCGGCTCGTCTACCAGCTGGCCGCCCCACGCGGGCTTTTTCACGCCCGCAATACCCCCGGCTTCGGTGGCTCCAAGCCGCTCCCGTGGGCATCATCCGGCGCAATGCAAACACCAACGTCAACACGTTGACATTCATGGCACGCCGCAAACCCTCCGAACCCATCGACTGGCCACCCATCCAGCGCGAATACTGCCTGGGCCAGATCACCGTGCGCAACCTAGCTGCCACCCATGGGGTGGACGCATCGGTCATTGTGCGCAAGGCCAAGCAACAGGGCTGGATCCGCGACAAGCGCCAGGAGGTCAAGACCCTATCCGAGGCCCAGCTGATCGCCATCGGCCTGGATCCGGAAGGCAAGGGGTCGTCAACGCCGACAACGCCGGACATCCAAGCAGCCGCCACCGCGCGCACCAACGTGATCCTGGCACACCGGCGCGATGCGGTGCGCACCCGCTCCCTGGCCATGACCATGATGGAGGAGCTGGAGGTCATGACCCGGGCCCCCGTGCTGCTGCGCGACCTGCAGGAAACCCTGCGCAAGTGCAAGGCCGGGGAAGACATCCCGCCCGACGTGCTGCAACACGCCGACCACCTGCTGGGCCAGGTGATGACCCTGGACAGCCGGGCCGGCACCCTCAAGACCCTGTCCGAGACGCTCACCAAGGTGGTGGGCATCGAGCGCGAGGCGTTCGGCATCGGCACCCCGGACGACGGCGACAAACCGGCCAGCGGCGACACCGTGGCGCTGACCGGGGCCATGTCAGCCCATGCCAAGCGCATGGAGCAGGCGTTTGCCAAAGCCACCGCGGCCATCACAGCAGGAGCACACTCAGAATGACACCCAAGATCCTGGTGGTGGGCGATGTCATGCTCGACCGCTACATCCACGGCACCGTGGAGCGCATCAGCCCCGAGGCGCCCATCCCCATCCTGCGCCGGGCCCACATCGAGCACCGAGCCGGCGGCGCGGCCAACGTGGCGGCCAACTTGGCCAGCCTGGGAGGCGATGTCATGCTGGTGGGCGCGATCGGCGCCGACAAGGACGGCGACACCCTGGGCGAACTGTGCAAGACGATCGGCCGGCGGTTCCTGACGCTCAACGCACCCTTCGGAAAGACCACGGTCAAGGCCCGCTACGTCTGCGCCGGCCATCAGCTGCTGCGCGTCGACCAGGATGGCACCAAGCCAACCCCGCGCGCGCTGGAGGACATCGAGCAGGCGGTTGCCGGCCACATCGGCAGCGCGCAGGCGCTGATCCTGAGCGACTACGCAGGCGGCGTGCTCGCCGACCCGCAGCCGCTGATCCGCCGCGCCAACCGGGCCGGCGTGCCCGTCCTGGTCGACCCAAAGGGCACCGACTGGGAGCGGTACCGGGGTGCCGCGCTCATCAAGCCCAACCATTCCGAGCTGCGCGAAATGGTGGACTGGGATCCCAATGACGCCTCAGACATGCGGGCTGGCATTGACATGGTCCTGCACGAGTTCGGCATCGACTCGATGCTGGTGACACATGGCGCCGGTGGCATGACCCTGTTGCACAAGAGCGAGCCGAATGGGTCCAGCGGCCAGTGTGTGTGGCACCACCAGCCAGCCAAGAGCGGCCCGGTGGTGGATGTCACGGGCGCCGGGGACACCGTGCTGGCCGTCGTGGCGTATCTGCGCAGCATTGGCGTCAGCTGGCCCGGAGTGCTCGACATGGCGGCAACTGGAGCCGCAGCAGTGTGCGCCCGGCATGGCACCAGCACCGTGACGCGGCCGGACCTGCCGCACTTGTCCGTGGTGGAGATGGCCCACGCCGCCACCAAGTCTATGAACCAGCTGACGCAGGCGGCAGCATGATTCACCCACATTTCCGGACCGTGATCCAGGCGCTGGGGGATGCGCACCGGGCCACGGTATCGCTGATGGGCAACCAGGCGGTCCTGGAGGCGATTGCCAGCGCCGGCAGCCACATGGGCGCAGCCCTGCGCGCCGGCCGCACCATCTACAGCTGCGGCAACGGAGGCAGCATGGCCGACGCCATGCACTTCGCCGAGGAGCTCACCGGGCGCTACCGCAAGGACCGCGGCCCGCTGGCGGCCACCGCCATCAGCGACCCGACGCACCTGACATGCGTGGCCAACGACTACGGCTTCGAGCACGTCTTCTCGCGCTACATCCACGGCCACGCCTACGCCGGGGACGTGCTCCTGGCCATCAGCACCAGCGGCACCAGCGCCAACGTCCTGCGCGCCATCGAGGCGGCGCACCGCTGCGGCATGACCGTGGTCGGGCTGAGCGCGGCCGGATTCCACGGCGCCCTGCATGCCGATGACTACGACATCGCCACCGGGCCGGCCGGCAGCACCACCGACCGGGTGCAGGAGCTCCACATCAAGGTCATCCACATCCTGGTGCAGTTGATCGAGCGCGTGGCGCTGGGCGTCGAATGAGCACAGCCACAGCCGAAAAGACCCCCGCCGCACTGGCCCAGGCCATGCTGGACCGGCACCGGCCGGCCCTGATGGCTGCGCCGTTCGAGATGCTGTCCGAGCTATGGGGCACCATCGAGGCGGCATACGGCATGGCCGGCATTGCCTGGCTTGGCCGCAATGACAGGTACTTCATGCTGGTGCGCTTGCTGCACCGGATCGACGCTATCCACCCATGGCTCTACGCCCGCTGCCGCGAGGTCGAGCAGGATCCCGATGGCTACCTGGACCTGTGGGCCCGCGAGCACTACAAGTCCACCATCATCACCTTCGCCGGCATCATCCAGGAGATCGCCCGCGACCCAGAGATCACGATCGCCATCTTCAGCCACACCAAGCCGGTGGCCCGCAAGTTCCTGGCGCAGATCAAGAAGGAGCTGGAGAGCAACGCCGAACTGCCGGCGGTCTATCCGGACGTGTTCTGGGCCAACCCGAAGCGCCAGGCCCCGCAGTGGTCCGAGGACAAGGGCCTGATCTGCAAGCGCCGCACCAACCCGAAGGAGAGCACGATCGAGGCCCATGGGCTGGTCGACGGCCAGCCGACCGGCGCGCACTTCGCGCTGCGCGTCTACGACGACGTGGTGACCCTGGAGTCCGTCAACACCCCCGAGCAGGTGCAGAAGACCACCACGGCGTGGGAACTGTCCGACAACCTGGGCGCCCGGGGCGACAACGGCCTGCTGCGCGCCTGGCATGTTGGCACCCGGTACAGCTTCGCCGACACCTACCAGACCATCATCGACCGGGGCGCGCTGAAGGTGCGCATCTATGCCGCCACCGACAACGGCCTGATGGATGGCCAGCCGGTGTTCCTGTCGCCAGCCGCATGGGCCGACAAGCGCCTCAAGCAGTCGGATGCCGTGATCGCCTGCCAGCAGCTGCAGAACCCCGCAGCCGGCACCCAGGCGATGTTCCACAAGGACTGGCTGCGCTTCATCGACATCCGCCCGGCCACGCTCAACGTCTACATCATGTGCGACCCGGCCAACAGCAAGAAGAAGGAGTCCGACAACACCGCCTTCGCTGTGGTCGGGGTGGACGCGGCCGGCAACCGCTACCTGCTGGACGGTTTCCGCCACAAGATGGGCCTGAAGGAGCGATGGGAGGCGCTGCGCGGCCTGCGCCGGGTCTGGATGCGCCAGCCAGGCGTGCAGATGGTCAAGTGCGGCTACGAGCGGTATGGCATGCAGGCCGACCTGGAGTATTTCCAGCTTGAGATGATCCGCGACGGCGAGGCCTTCGAGATCGTTGAGCTCTCCTGGACCAGCGACGGGGCGAAAGCCAAGGACGACCGGGTGCAGCGCCTGCAGCCCGACTTCAAGAGCGGCCGGTTCTACCTTGCCATGGTCTGCCAGCGCAAGGTGCCGGCGCTGGACAAGGCCGGCCGGCCGGTGCTGGGTGCCGACGGCAAGCCGATCATGGTCATGGAGCCCTACGAGACGGCCAATCAGCGCAAGGTGCGCGAGGGCGGCCAGGCCTTCCGGATCTTCCAGCCGGTGCGCGCGCGGGACCACGAGGGCAACGTCTACAGCCTCAACAAGGGCTTCCTCGATGAGTACCTGACCTACCCGTTCAGCGCCAAGAAGGACCTGATCGACGCCACCTCCAGGCTTTACGACATGGACCCGGTGCCCCCGGTCCTGATAGACGAGACGGCCCTGGAGCCCGAGACTTTCGTGGACTGATCACCAGGAGCAGCAACCATGGCCACCGCCCCCCCCAGCCAAGACCCCAGGACCGTCGTGCGCACCAGCACCGCGCTGTGGAGCGAGATCGTGCGCGGCGTGCGCGGCACGGATGACGTGCTCACGCCGCACGACCCTGCCTACCAGTGGAGCAACGGACGCACCCACTACGAGGTCAAGCCCTACGGATGGACCCAGGATGTCACTTAGCCTTGCCGACTTCCGCCAGCGGGCCATGGTGGATGCCTATGTGCCACCGGATGGCTACGACGGCCTGCCCGACTCCATCAAGGCCATCGTCAGCCCCAAGGAATACGCCTGGCTGTCGGATCCCGAGAAAGCCCGCCTCGTGCAAGACCTCACCGAACCGGACCCCGAATCATGAACACCGAACACATGGTCACCGCCGACCCCGTCCTGCGCGCCAATGACGAAGTCATCGCCAAGGAGGTCGCCGAGCTGCTGCTGGCTACCTACCCGGGCTATCTGTGGGCAGTCTCCATCGACAGCCGCGACAGCGTGGGCATGCTGGACGTGCGCAACCTGAGCCTGAGCGGCAAGTGGGGATTCCGCTTCCCGCTCAAGGAGTACCTCGACGGCCTGGATACCCGCCGCAAGATCATGCGCGCCGGCGGCGAGATCCTGGAGCGGTACCGCATGCCGCGCCGGACCTTCAGCGCCGACCACTACGCCCACATCCCAACCGACCGATTTGGAAACTTCAAGGCCGACCTATGACCAACAACCCGCAAGCCACGTCCACCACCGCCGGCCGGGACTACCTGGCCCTGGCGCGCGAAGCCTTCAACTCGTCGACCACGTTCTTCGACTCCTCCATCCGGGCGCCGGTGGAGGCCGCCATTCGCCAGTTCCAAGGCGTGCACCCGCAGGGCAGCAAGTACCACACGGACGCCTACCGGTCGCGCAGTCGCCTGTTCCGGCCCAAGACGCGCACCAGCGTGCGAAAGAACGAGGCGATTGCATCCGAAGCCCTGTTCTCCACCAACGACGTGGTCGACATCAGCGCCGAAGACGAGGACAACCCGATCGTTCGCGCATCGGCAGCCGTCAAGAACGCGCTGCTCAACTACCGGCTGCGCAAGAGCATCCCGTGGTTCCAGGTGTCCATGGGTGCCTACCAGGATGCCCAGGTCGTGGGCGTGTGCGTGAGCTACCAGTATTGGAAGTACAACGCCAAGAAGGGCATCGACCAGCCCTGCATCGACCTGCGACCCGTCGAGAACATCCGCATCGACCCCGGTTCCGACTGGTGCGACCCGATCAACTCCAGCCCGTATGTGATCGACATGCTGGCCATGCGGGTGATGGACGTTCGGGCCCGGATGAACAACCCGGATCCGACGACCGGGCAGCCGCGGTGGAACAAGCTGGAGGACGCGACGATCCTGGCCGCCCAGCAGTCCTATAGCGACACGACGCGCCAGACCCGCGAGCGCGGCCGCACCGACTCCAAGGACCAGAGCGGCCAGATCAACGAGTTCGCCATCGTCTGGGTGCACCGGGTGATCATGGAGATCGACGGCGAGGACGTCGTCTACTACACCCTTGGCACGCACGCGCTGCTGTGCAACCCGGTGCCCATCAAGCAGGCGTACTGGCACGGCAAGCGGCCCTACGTCATGGGGTCATGCGTCATCGAGACGCACAAAATCTACCCGGACGGCCCGGTCACGATCGCCAAGGATGTGCAGGCCGAGATCAACGAGGTCGCCAACCAGCGCATCGACAACGTCAAGTTCGCCATGAACAAGCGGTACTGGGTGCGGCGCAATCAGCAGGTGGACATCCGCTCGATCACGCGCAACGTCCCCGGCTCGGTCACGATGATGAACGACCCCGAAAAGGACGTGAAGGTGCAGGAGACGAATGACGTCACCAGCAGCGCCTACCAGGAGCAGGACCGGCTCAACCTGGACTTCGACGACGTCACCGGGTCATTCAGCCAGGCCAGCGTCAACAGCAACCGCAAGCTCAACGAGACGGTCGGCGGGCTCAAGCTGCTGACCAACGACGCGAACCAGATGAGCGCCTACCAGCTCAAGACCTTCGTGGAGACGTGGGTCGAGCCGGTCCTCACCCAGCTGCTGCTGCTGGAGCAGCACTACGAAACCGACGAGCTGGCGCTGCGCCTGGCAAGCAAGGAGGCCGCCAAGCTGATGGAACTGTCCGACGCATCCATGATCGGCGATGCCCTCATGGAGGAATTGCTGGACGCCGAGGTCACGCTGACGGTGAATGTCGGCATCGGCTCCACCAACCCGCAGGACAAGATCAACGCCTTCATGAAGTCCATGTCCAACCTGCGCGAACTGCTGGCCGATGGCGTGCTCGAGCGGTACAACCTGGATGTGGCCGAGGTCATCAAGGAACTGTTCGGCAAGCTGGGCTACAAGAACGGCACCCGGTTCTTCAAGTCCGAGGACGGGCTCACGCCGATGGAGAACGCCATGCGCGCGACCATCCAGGAACTGCAGGCCAAGCTGGCGCAGAAGGTCGATCCGGCCCTGGTGGACGCCCAGGTCCGCAAGCTGGACGCGGAGATCGAGAAGATCACAGCGTCAATCCCGGCCGAGATGGCCAAGACCTTCAAGACCAACATCGACGCATTCTTCGCCAGCCTTCAAGGCGCGCAGATGCTGGCAACGGTGCCGCAGCTGGCCCCCAGCGCAGACCGGCTATCCCAGGCCGCAGGGTACGTGCCGCCGGTGCCGGCCGGCGTCGATCCCGATCTGGTTGCACCCGGCGCGCCGGCCGCAGGGCTGACCCAGAAGGCGATCAAGGACCGTCGAACCGGCATCGAGTTCACGCCTGGCGGCGCGGTGGCCGGCGACACCACGCCCACCACGCCGGCCAGCCCTGAGCAGGCACGCAGCGCGGTCGAGGGATCGAATCAGGGCATTGAGACTGCGCGGGCCGATTGATGAGCGCCGAACAACTCTCGCAGAACTCCGAGATCCGGGACCTGTTCAAGGCGGTTGAGCTCGGGCTCGACGCGCGCCAGTTCCTGGAGTCCGCACTGGGCAAGTACGTGGCGCAGCGCGCCATGGACGAGATGTACGCCGCCACCCAGGCCCTGGCCGAGGTCGATCCGTTCGACCACAAGGCCATCGTCAAAGAGCAGCTGCGCCACCGAGTAGCCTCTGCCGCGCTGTCCTGGCTGGCCCAGGCCATTGAAGCCGGCTCGCAGGCAGAAACCACGCTGATGGCGATGGACACCACCGATTGATCACCAACCGCAACCCCCAACCAGGAGCCACCATGCCACCCCTCGACACCGACACGACCAGCAATGACGCCACCGGGCACGTCCCGTCCGAGCAGGAGGTCGCCAATTCCCCCCGTATGCAGGCCATGGCCGCCATCCGGGTGCGCCGCGACGACGACAGCGACGACGGCGGCACCAACGACCAGCAACTGGCGCTGCAGACGGAGACGGCCCCGCGCGTGCTCTCCGATGGGCTGGACAAGACCCTCGTGCGCGTGAAGGTCGACGGGGTCGAGCAGGAGATCCCGGTGGCCGAGGTCATCCGCTCGTACCAGAAGGATTCCGCCGCGCAGGCCCGGCTCAACGAGGCCGCGCGCATCCTGGAGGAAGCCCGCCGCACCGCCGAGGCCGTGGCAAAACCCCCGGCTCAGGTGGAAAAGCCCGCGCCTGGCGCAGACACTACCGCCAGTCCGACGCCGGAGACGGTGAAGGGATTCGTGGATGCCCTCTTTGAGGGTGACACGGAGAAGGCGGTGGAAGCGTTCACCAAGCTCGGTATCACCACAGGGCGCGCCGATGGCGCCACCCTGGACCTTGAGCAGGTGCAGGCGCAACTGACGCCGGCAATCAAGCAGCAACTGATTGACGACAGTGCTTTGGAGAGGTTTGAGAAGGCGAACGCCGATCTGGCGGCCGACCCGCACCTCGTGAGCGTGACCAATGCCTTCATCCAGGAGGAGGTCAACGGCGGAAAGCCGTATGCCCAGGCCCTGGAGGCCGGCGGGCAGCGCACACGGGAATGGCTGGCCTCCATTGGAGCGGCAAAGCCTTCGCTTGAGCGGTCCACGGGTGCTCACCAACCATCAAAGCTGGAGCGCAAGGCAGGTATCGATGAGGTGCCGGCCTTGAACAGGACTGCGAACACCGCGCAGGACGCGCCAGTCACGACATCCACGGTCATTGCCGAGATGAAGAAGGCGCGCGGCCAGGGGTAGCCAAGCTCCCCCGCCTGCCCAGCGTGGTGCCAGCGGTCCCCAACCTTGTAATTTGGGGAAAGCATCATGGCAACAGGTCAAATTTGGGTAACCAACTCGCTGGGCGGGTATATGTATTCGGACAACCTCTCGAAGGTGCTCCGGACGGCAGTGCAGCCCATGGTCAAGTTCCGCCAGTTCGCGGACATCAAGGACGCCGCCCTGCAGGAGAAGAAGAAGGGCGATGCGTTCCACTGGGACGTCTTCTCGGACGTGACGACCCGCGGCACCACGCTGACGGAAACCACGACGATGCCCGAGACGAACTTCACCGTCACGCAGGGCACCATGACGATCACCGAGTACGGCAACAGCGTGCCGTACACCGGAAAGCTCGACGACCTCTCGGCGCTCCCGGTCAAGGAGATCATCAACAAGGTCCTGAAGAACGACGCGAAGAAGGTCTTCGACATCGCCGCCTGGCGCCAGTTCAACGCCTGCGCGCTGCGCGTGGTCCCGGCCACCTCCGGCACGGCGACGGACGCGATCACGCTGACGACCAACGGCACTGCCACCGGCACGAACAACATCGCGCTGCAAACCGGCCACGTCAAGGCGATCGTGGACATGATGAAGGAGCGCAACATCCCGCCCTACATCAAGGACGACTACGCCTCGCTGTCGCACCCGTCCACCTTCCGGGCGTTCAAGAACCAGCTGGAGGCGCTGCACACCTACACGGAGACTGGCTTTGCCATGATCCTGAACGGTGAAATCGGCCGCTACGAGAACTGCCGCTTCATCGAGCAGACGTCCATCCCCAAGGGTGGCGCAGCCGACAGCACGACGTTCCAGCCGCAGACCGACACGGCCGACGCCTGGGACAACGCCAAGAGCTCCTGGGCGTTCTTCTTCGGCGACGACACCGTGGCCGAGGGCATCGTGGTGCCGGAGGAGATGCGCGGCAAGATCCCGAGCGACTACGGTCGCAGCCGCGGCATCGCCTGGTACTACATGGGCGGCTTCGGCCTGGTCCACACGGCGGGCAACAACAACGCCCGCATCGTCAAGTGGGACTCGGCCAGCTGATGGCCATCTGCCGCCCGGGTCGCTGGCCCGGGCGGTGCTGATCTGCAACCTTCACCTTCACCAAGGAGCCCATCATGGCTTACGACTCCCCCGAATACGCTGTGCGCCGCGACCAGTCGCACCTGACCGTGGCCGGTGCCACCACCGAGAGCGCCCGCATCATGTCCTTCCAGCGCCTGCGCTTGAAGAAGGTGCACGCCCAGGTGGTGACGGCCGGCACGGCCACGACCCACGCGCTCAACATCTACCACGGCACGACCTCGATCGGCGCGATCTCCATCGGCACGGCGACGGCACACTCGCAGTTCAGTTCTGCGCTGCTGGACCGCACCGTCGAATCGCTGGAGCGCCTGGCGGTGCGCACCGGGGCCGACGCCACCGGCGTGTGCCTCGTGAGCTACGAGTACGAGATCCTGCCGGACGCGGTCAAAACCGCCTGATACCCCCGCACTGCGTTGCACCTCGAAAAGGCCGGGCCTACCATGGGCTCGGCCTTTTTTCATACCCTCACCAGGAGTGCAACATGGACGGCAAGGACACGACGGGCGGCATGTACCGGCCCAACGGCAAACTGCAGGGCGACACCAGCCCGATGCCCAACAAGGGCACCGGCACCGGTGTGACCGACACCTACGGCGCCGATCTGGGGCAGGATTCCTGCAACTGCATCAGCGAGAACATCTCCAGCGCCACGCGCTCGGACGGCATGGAGGCTGCATAACCATGGCCTCGAAACTCGATCGCAGCCGTCCCTACGGCACAGTGCACGGCGGCTCCGGCGTCGTGGTCTACGAGCAGGACGGCAAGGAGTTCGACGGCGCGGGTAACCAAGTCGTCCGCGCCGAGCCGGTGCAGGTCCAGGCCTCCGGCCAGCAGGCCGGCGACCCCGGCGCCGAACCCTCTCCCGTCACCAAGGATGCCCAGGGCAACCTGTTCCGCGACGGCGAGATCCTCGACACCGAGGACATGACCGTGGAGACGCTGCGCGTTATCGCCAAGGACATGGGATTGCGCCTGCACCCCCAGACCGGCAAGGCGAAGGTGCTGGCGGCCATCACCGAAGCGGCCGGCCCGGTGGACCAGCTGGCAACCCAGATGGGTGGCTGAAGGTGGTCTGGCGTCCGGAAGACCCGCAGGGGGGTGAAGCCCTGAAGTGCCGCTGGGATGTGGTGCCCTACATCCGCGGCAAGGGCATCGACATCGGTTGCGGGCCGACCAAGGTGCTCCCCCATGCCATCGGGATCGACAGCCTCAAGGACACGGAGTTGTTCGGCGTCGAGATGAAGCCCGACATGGTCTGCGAGGATGCCACCCAGCTGGCCATCCCAGACGCGGATCTGGACTTCGTGTTCTCGAGCCACCTGCTGGAGCACATCGAGGACACCCGGGCCGCGCTGCGCGAGTGGTGGCGCGTGCTCAAGGTCGGCGGCTACTTGGTGCTGTACCTGCCCCATGCCGATCTGTACCCGCGCATCGGTCAGCCGGGAGCCAATCCGGACCACAAGCATGACTTCCTGCCTGGCGACATCCGGCTGCACATGCAGGAAGTCGGCGCGCGCGGCGTCACCTTGGTGGTGGACGAAGGCCGGGACGCCGGCACGGAGTATTCCTTCCTCCAGGTATACCGAAAGACCGATGACGGGAGGGTGGACAACATCGCGGGGATCGGGGGACCGGCCATCAAGACCGTCTGCGTGGTCCGCTACGCCGGCGGCATCGGCGACATGATCCAGGCCAGCGGCATCCTGCCCGAGCTCAAGCGCCAAGGGTTCCACGTCACCATGATGACCACCCCGCGGGGCCAGGAACTGCTGCGCGAGGATCCCAACGTCGACGACTGGGTGATCCAGGACAACGACCAGGTTCCAAACCACCTGCTGCCCGAATATTGGGCGGTGTGGGAGCGCAAATACGACCGGTTCATCAACCTGTGCGAGTCGGTGGAGGGCACTCTGCTGCCGATCCCGGGGCGCAGCGCGCACAAGTGGCCGGACAACCTGCGCCGCTCTATGCTCAACCAGAACTATGGCGAGTTCGTGGCCCGCATCGCCGATCTTCCCTACGAGAGCGCGGCCAGGTTCTACCCGACACCGGCCGAGGCGTCCGAGGCCGATCGGTACGTGCACAACCTGAGCCGCGGCAAGCCGGCATTCGTGGTCCTGTGGGTGCTGGCTGGCTCCAGCCTGCACAAGACCTACCCCCACATGGACGACGTCATCGCGAACATCGTGGAGGGCATGCCCGATTCGCATGTGATCTTCATCGGCGACGAGCTCTGCCAGATCCTCGAAGCCGGATGGGAAAAACATCCGCGCGTGCACTGCCGCAGCGGCAAGACCACGATCCGCCAAGACCTGGCGCTGGCCCAGCGCGTGTCGTGCGTGATCGGCCCGGAGACTGGCGTGCTCAACTCGGTGGCCTTCATGCCGGTGGACAAGGTGGTGATGCTCAGTCACAGCACCCAAGAGAACCTGACCAAGCACTGGATCAACACCTTCACGCTCGCGCCAAATGCACAGCACGCGCCGTGCTACCCGTGCCACCGGCTGCACTACGACTGGACGCACTGCCACGAGGACAAAGCCACCGGCACCGCCGTGTGCCAGGTCGCGATCTCGCCGCGCATGGCCTTCGATGCGGTCGGCCAGGCATACGTCAAGTGGAGGGAGCGCGTCGAGTTCCTGTCCAAGCGGAGGATCTGCGCATGAATCTGGACACCCTGATCAAGATCGCGGCCACCCGGGCCGACGATCTGGCCGCCGGAACCCTGTGGAGCCGCGCCGAGTGGATCGAGTTCGCCAACGACGCCCAGAACGAGGCATGCCGGCGCGCGCGGCTGCTGGTCGACTCCACCACGCCCGACGTGTGCAACATCACCCTGGTCGATGGCACGGGCACCTACGACCTGCACGACAGCATCATCTTCATCCGCCGCGCGCGCCTGCTGGACGCCGACGGCACCGGGCTGGCGGTTCTGCGGCGGGTGCACGCTGACGACCTGGACCGGGAGGCCGGCCCGGGCTGGCAGGAGGAGGTCGGCCAGCCCAGGGCCTACGTCACGGGCCTGGACACCCACCAGCTGCGCCCGTTCCCGATCCCCGACACCAGCGACTGGGAAGTGCAGCTCACGGTCACGCGCACGCCGGTCATCCCCGCCAACCATGAAACCTACCCGATGGAGGAGGGCGACGATGTGCCGGAGATCCGCGCGCGCTGGCACCTTGGTCTGGTGAACTGGATGCTGTACCGGGCTTTCAACAAGCACGACAGCCAGGCCTACAACCCCAAGGCCGCGCAGATGTTCCTGGCGGACTTCGAGGCGGAGTTCGGCAAGAAGTCCAGCGCGATCGACGAGGCGTGGCTGGCCCGGGAGCAGGATCTCACCGAGGTGGAAGGCAACTTCTGATGCCAAGCCTGCACGTTGTACCCCAGGGCGATCTGCGTGAGCACGATCCCCAGCCTACCTGCTGGTGCAATCCTGTCGAGGACGACGAGGAGCCTGGCCTTTGGGTGCACCAGTCCATGGACGGCCGCGAGGCTTTCGAGACTGGCCAGCGACTGCCATCGTAGATTACCCCCGGCAGCAATTGCCGGGCACCAAGGGCGTGGCGATGATTCGCGCCCATGAAACCCTCCGATCTCCAGGTCGCACGCTTCAGCGGGCTCAACACGGTTGAGGACCCGCTGAACATGGGCCTGAGCTGGCTCACGCAGGCCGACAACGTCAACATCACGAGCGCCGACAAGATCGTGCGCCGCGATGGCTACGACCTGGACATCGCCGGCGAGATCCTGGGCGCCTACGCCACGATCGACCACCGGCGCCTGTTCTTCATCGACGGGACCAGCCTCAAGTCCTACGACCACGGCGCGCTGGCCGGCATCACCAGCCGGGCGCGCATGCACTGGACCGAGGTCAACAACCAGGTGTTCTTCAACAACGGCGTGGACCGCGGCATCGTGACCGCTGACAACCAGGTGATCCCGCTGGACTGGCCCGTGCCGGCAACCCCGGCGCTGTCGGCCGTGTCGGGATCCCTGGCGCCGGGCCGCTACTCGGTCATGTGCACCTACCTGTTGCCCGATGGGCGCGAGACGGGAGCAGGGCAGTCGGCCAGCATCGACATCGAGCAGGGGCAGGCCCTGCAGATCAGCAGCATCCCCCAGGCCGCGGGCATGGTGACCCGCACCTACATCGCGCCGGCCAACTCGACCGTGTTCCAGCTGGCCTACGAGGGCTACCAGACTGCCCGGCGCTGGGACTACTCGCCG
>ERZ650304.737-NODE-737-length-14881-cov-8.658438_pt1 | contig 14881 bp, 16 predicted proteins | sample MGYA00376240_ERZ650304 | MGnify/ENA primary metagenome ERZ650304 (study PRJEB26733, sample SAMN07839271) | wastewater metagenome | biome: small river; feature: stream; material: water | place: USA: North Carolina | collected 2016-03-01 ...
ATTGGGAGATTTTGATTACCACGTTCTGCCATATAGGCTCCATTGCTAAGTTTGAATTAGTTTGATCTTGCGTTTTTTGAAAGGAACTACACCAGGTACGACAGTACCGCGTTCATTAAGTTCCCTGAAACCACTTGCTGAGAACCGACGCTGCAGCAAATGGTAGTATTTGTTGTCTCCGATGTACTTGTACACCTCATCCCAGTTCTCGACGTTCGGATAGACTTCCTCGTCAATATGAACTTTCGCAAACTTGCCGGACGCAATGCGCGTGCCTTCGTTGTCCATTTGGCTAAAAAGAGCAGATTCTTTTGCTTCATACTCTTGTTCTAGTTGCTTAGCTTGGTCCTCCAGCGCGCGAATCTGAGCACGGATTTTAAACATTTCGTCGATTGTTCCGCCAATACTAGCCATGTTTGTCTTTCATTTTAGCTTCGAACTCTGCTGCTACCCATTTAGCAGCAATGTTTAGGCGTTGTTTGTGCTTGTTCCACACCTTATCGACGCGCCGACGACTCCACCCCTCGCAGCTCATGGTTCGTAGCCGTTTTCTCATATCGTTTTGTGAGTCGTACGCTGCTTGGTAAAAATCCTCTAAACCGCGTATGAACATAATGGTATCCGAGAGTTGTATGGCCGCTACGCAGCGTACGCGTGGATCGGCGGCACATACGCCATTAGGGGGCCTAGTTAATTGTCTCGGGATATCCAAGTGCATAGCAGTCCTGGTTTTTCGAAGAATGCCGCGAAACACTTTAACTTTAAGTTTTCGTTTCATCGAAACTTTTCCTTAAAATTATCGGCGACCCACGTCGCGGCGTCGAGTAGGTTTTTCTTGTGCTTGACGAACGCTTTCTCTGCTCTTTTTTGTGAGCGATAATCGAAAATCCTTTTGGATTTTTTAGTTCCTTCTTTGTATTTTTTGTCGCTAAAGTCGTGGTCTCCGCGTATATACAGTTCGTTCTCGCGTATTTCTACGTACGAAAAGCTAAATAGGCTGCGGTTCGCTTTGCAGCGGCTGTTACTGGGCGAGTACCACAGCTGACGGCTTATGTCTACGCTTATTTTGTGTCCGGATAACGTGAGCGCGCCTCGGAACACTACGAGCTTAAGCTTTTTTTCCCCAGCAATCTGGGCAGTTTGATTCATCATAGAAAACCCCACGTTGCTTCGTTACTCGGCCACTTCCAGAACACGTTCCGCATACTTTTGGAATAAGTAAGTCGCGCGCTCGTCGAAGTTCGGAGAATGCTTCAGGGCTTCCCCCGCGATCCGGGTGGAGTTCCATAGCTCGTCGTTTGTAGGCTCTGTGTATTGTGTCATTGTCGTGTTCTTGTGTATTTTGGAGACCAAGAATAGCCAGTGCTTCGTACCGTGTCATTGCTCATACTCGTTTTAAACGTATTCCGTCTAATTCTACGAACAAAGCTTTTAGTTGCCTAGTTATTTGGTCAAATACCGACTCGGCGTACGCCACTTTTGTGTATCTTTCTACGAATGTTTTTTCTGGATGTCGTATACTGGGTAGCCATAATCCGGTAATGTCGCCGGAATTAGTTATATCTATGTAATCTTGCATAATATCGTTCTTGTGCGATCCACCAAAGAACCTCAGCCTGTCACCGATCAAATCGGCTTGGTTTACAGCGGTTAGCGTCACTTTTCTACCCGTCCGTGTAACGTGTAGGTGCAGAACTTTTACTTTGAGAGTACGCGGCTTTTTATTTCGAGTAGCACGTGTCATATTCACACTTTACTGAGAGTGGTAGTGTTGGCGCCCACTCCGGTGGTGTGGACATTATTCGCGTCATGTCTGCTTTGCACTGCTCTGCTTGCTCTGCGGGGCATACTACGACGATTTCATCGTGCGTCATTGTGACGATACGGTAGCCGGCGCGGTGTATGGCGAGCATTTGGTCAGCTATGATTACGCGTGCAAGGGCTTGTACTAGGTTCTCTACGAACAAGCCGCCGTAGATACGAGCATGTCCGTCGAGAGTGCGATATGACATACCATCTTCTCCGCTAGATAGTTCTGGGTATCTTAGGAACATGCCGTTCGGCAGCCGTACCCAATCCTTACCAAACTGCAAGCACTTGTACTCGAAGCCAACCGTGTTGTCTGGCGTAAGTACCATACGATGCAAGAATCCTTGTGCCTTCTTCCACATAGCTGCGATGTGCCGGTACTCGAAGCGATACGTGTTTTTCGCACGAAGGTATTCTATGTCCGGTAGCGTGATAGCTGGGCCCATAGCACCTGTTTCTAGTGTATCCTTGAGTCGTTGTTCGCCCATGCCGTAGCCAAGAGCGAGAACGCAGTTATGGACTACGACTGGTCCTTTCGATGTCAGTGCTAGGAACCGGTTGCGCGGACCCACCGACAAGATATCGTAGACGACGGACTTCTTCTTCGAGATCTGCGATTCTTCGCTTGTTTGCAAGGTTGGTACTTCTAGAAACGAATCTGATGTACCCAGTAACAACCAGCTTACCGCTCCGGTACCCAATGCTTGGGAGAGGGTATTTTTGTCTTGCTCCAGATATCGCGCTTCCTTCCATTCGGTCCCGCACAATACTTGGTGATCCGGAGTCATGTAGAGCCCGGATACGTTCAACGTTTGCTTCGTGCCGTTCATAGCTAGTCCGCTGTGGCATACCCACTCCTCACCATCCCATAGTTTATCGTCCGTGGTAATGGTCTCGATAGGAACCCAGCCACGAGAAGAGTATACCAGAGATCCTTCGGCAAGACACACCTTTCCTACGAACCGTTGCTCGTCTGTTACTTGGTTCACGGGTATGTTGTACAGCGCGGCTGCCATAATGCGGTAAGCGTCGGGGCCTTCGCCAGCATCGTACGCGCGAAATACGTCTAGCAAGCCGAGTTCGTCCGAAAGCCACGCGTTTAGACGTGCTTCGATCTGCGCGCTGTCAGACACTACTACTACGTGTCCTGGCGGGGCGAGTAGGCTACGTCGTAGTTCGCCGCCTCGTGGTAGGTTCTGCAAGTTCATTTTGTTGCCGCCTGACCATCGGAACGTGTGTGCTCCGCAGTAGTTCAGCAGTATTGGCAACTTAGCGCCGTTTTCGCCAGCTTTTAGGAATCGTTGTGCGCGTGTTTCGCCGATGGTACTTTTTACTCTAAGACGGGCTTCGACGAGGTTGCGCACACGTATGTCCTCGTGGTTCTGAAGAGCCATAAGTCCGCGATCTGTAGACGCAAATGCGTATGCTTCTTTTCCCGTTGTTTTGCTAATTTTTGTAGGCGGCTCGACACCAAGTTTACGTAGTTCGTCAGCGAATTTATTCGCACTTGATAGCGTGTCGGCTTTCACCCCGCTGATGAGCAGCGATGCTATTTTTTCTGCTACTTCACGGTCAAGCTCTGCTTGCACACGATCCGTATCTACGAGCAGCACTGGGTCGCAGAATCCACGGATCGTTATGTCAATCAGCTGCAGCTCGTTGTCAGTAAGGCTGTCATACATCTTCCAGAACACACCGCATGTATCCTCGACGTCGTCTACGCAGTACTCACTGAGGCTTTTGTAAAGCTCGGAACTTGGATCGAGGTCACGAATATTCTTGGTGTCTGAGAGCGCTTTGGCTCGTACTTTACCGGCGAAGCCGAGCAACGGGGCTATGTACGCTAGACCATGACGTTGCGCCGGTCCGTTGACAGCGCGGCTCATCGAAAGTGTGTCGAGGTATACGGCGGGGATGATGCCGTAGTGCTCGGCTAAGATAAATCCATCGAATGCGGTGTTCTGGCAAAGCAGTGCGTGCTGGGTCCAGTCGATTGCTTGGAGAGCGGCTTTTGCTTCGTCGCCGCTATACACTTTGGTCGGCTGTTGCCCTACTTTGATACCGACCAAATGTACTTTGAACCGCTCATCTCGTACGTACTCCGAAGTATTCATGGCCTTGTCGGTAAGGCTGTACTTATCTCCGTAGTACGTTTCAAAATCAATAGTAACTACATTGTTCTTGTTTATCTCGTTGATCTGCAAAGTGCTCATTAAGGATAGTCTCTAGATGTGGATTATCTCGTTCGACTTCTGGGAGCGATGGGGGTTCCAAGTCGTCAGCAGCTCCTGCGTGGAATCGCTCAGTGAATCTTGAACGGACTGGCATCCCCTTGCATAGGCGGTCGATCGTTGCTTTACTCAATGTTGGGCGGTGTTTGCTCATAGAACGCTTCTTGCAAAAGCTCAAGTAAGTTGATTTGCTTGGTGTTTTTTTCGGTCATTCGGCCGAAAACTCTGCCTTCTATTGTACCTGGTGCAATCAGTACGATCGTTTCTGTTTTTTGTGTTTGTCCTGCGCGATAAATGCGCCTGTTTCCCTGCAACCAATGTTCTAAGTTGTATGTAGGGCCCACCCAGATGGTTGATGTTCCTTTGGTTAGCGTAAGTCCGTGCGCCACACTTTGCGGGTGCCCCAAGAACACTCGGTAGAAACCATTTTGAAACAAACGAACTGCTTCTTCGCGGTCAGCGTCAGATGTATTGCCGTCGACTACTACGTGCGTAATACCGCGTGCTTTAAATTCTTTGATTAGCTCTTCGCGTTGGTGTGCCCACTGGAAAAACACTACGCTATGTTGTCGCGCTGCTACGAGTTCACCTACTTGTTCGTATCGACTAGTATCGATTAGCGAGTATGTACCATCTTCGTTGTACACCGCTCCGGACGAAATTTGCAGCAGCTTCGTTAGCACGCCGACTGCGTTGATCGCTGAAACAATTTGGCCGTTAGATAGTTGAAGCGAAGCGTTGGCAGCCATGGTATCGTAAGCTTCGCGTTGTTTGTCTGACAAGAAATACGGTACTGAATATTGGTTGTTCGACGGTATGTCGATGCAATCTTCTAGCTTATGCCGAATAGTCATATCGGCAATTAGTTTGCCTACGGCTTGCTCTGCGCCAGGGCGTTCTTCCCATTTGACCATAGCTGCGCCAGGGCCTACTTGTACAGGTTGGCACACCGAACTACGAAAATGGAAAAACGAAGTGCCTAGTCGTTTACCATCATCGAGAATGAAAATCTGGTTCCAGATATCGGTGATGCCGTTTGAATTTGGCGTGCCGGAAAGACCGTAACGGTACTTAAAGTACTTTTTGATTTTATTTATGGACTTTGAGCGCTGGCTCGAGCTGTGTTTGAACAGCGATATTTCGTCGATAATTAGCGTGTCAAACTGCTCGAAAAAGCTAGGAAGTTGCTTTGCATACCAGTTAACGTTGTCCGTGTTCGTGATGTATACGTCCGCGCCCATTGCGATCGACTGTTTGCGAGTAGCTGCTGTAACCACTGAAGTTCGGATCCATGGGGCAAATTTGCGAAAATCCGATTCCCAAGCGGACCGGAGAAGCGACTTTGGCGCAATGATAAGGCACGCCCCACCGCCAGCCCGCCTACGGGAAGCAAAAGCTTCAATTTGGGTGCGCGTCTTCCCAGTACCCGGATCAGAGGCGTCGAGTGCATGCGGCAGACTTTCTAGAGCGGAGATTGATTGCTCTTGGTGCTTGAATAGCGGTAGTTTCGACATTGGCTAGTATCTTTTTTCCGGCAATTAGGCCAGCAAGGTATTGGAGTTCGTACTCCGGGGTCTTGCCTTCGAATTTTAGCTGTACGGCCAGTGCGGCAAGTTCTTCGAGAGTGCGGTCTTTGTACTTAGTAAACATGTGGGTTGTCTATGTGTCGTTGCAAGATTTCTTTATTTATTTTCTGTGTTTTGAGCATTGCGTGCATGTGCTCCATAGCCCATTTGAACTGCCGCGACTCTCGAAGCATTCGTCGGTTAAAGTTTGGAGTTACTTTGTATGGGCTTGTGTACGACAGAGCTTTGGACATGTACGCTACGCGAAAAATATTGTTTGACGTTATCGTAGGGATCCACAATAATCCGATTACTTTCAATTCGCCATCGTACGACAAAACGACACGTATGCTTAATACCTCAGCGGGCATTTTGACTTTTAGCGACTTCATTTTGTTAGCTTTGCTGTAACTTGTTGTGTTATGAACTGACGATTAGCGGCTCTTATAGCTGTGAAGCCTAAAGCTGTAAGTGCCGCAATCACTGCTGCGGCTACATAACCCTCGTTGCTTAGTACTGCGCTATACAGAGCTGCGTTAGCAATAAACACTAAGTACTCTGTTTTCATTACACACCTTTCGTACAGTGTCCTGTGCCCCCCAGTTCTGTGGATTTATATGGGCACCAACGACAACTGTAGTAGTTTGGGTTCGCTGGAAATTCCTCTGCTTCGGTAATTTCTAGGCCGCGCTTGTTAAACGCGCGATAAAACCGCATACCTTGTTCTTTAGGGTACGATACTTGAGTAATTTCGTCTTGGTCCGTGTACCAGAATTCGACGTCAATAGTCTCTAGTTCCGGGTATCGCATGAACGCGGCTAGCTGGTACAGCTGACCTTGTTCTGCGTGTTTGATTTCGTTGCCGTGCTTACGCCCGGTTTTGTAGTCGATAACTACTCCGTGCGTAGGGCTTAGTCGTACGAACGCATCGAGTTTTACTCGGACCCACGCGTCGGTCGAGTTCCAAGCCGTGGGTAACCAGTCTTTGGTATATGCCCACTCTCCCTCAAGAGACACTTTACCACTTGCATATAGAGTTCGTAGGGTATCAAGCTCTTGGTGAAAAGCACGTAGTTCTGGTAGTAGCTCAACCCCACCTTTAACGTAGAGCTCAGCCGCTTCGTGGATGCGGGTTCCTCGGTCATTGGCATGTTCGGTTTTACCTGGCGGTAGTGCTCGGACTGGCTCAGGTATTTTGTCGATATACGACAGCTTGGCCTTTAGTTTGCATTGTTCGAAAGTACTTAGGCGGGAGAAGCTCCACGTTTTGATTTTTTCATTCATGCACCCGATTTTAACACGCCTATATCGACGTAGTGCAGGTCGGTGCCCTCATCGTGTAGTCGGTGCTGGGTGCATAACGACTGTTCACAATCGTCATCTCCGTTTTCGAACGCGCACTTAGAGCACCACCCCTCTATCCCTACGCTCGACGGCACTAGCACATAGTCTTGGCCATATAAGTTTGTGTATATAGTACTTTTGTGAAAGCGTACTCTTAAAGTTTGCATTTTATTTTAGTAAGCCCCAAATACTATAGTCGCCACAATCGTATTCAGAACACGGTACTGCTGCAAGAAAGCAGTTTTCGCATGTGTACATTTGTTTAGGATCAATGTGAATCAACGTATACTTTTTGTGCTTTGCTATTTTTTCTTTCGGAAACTTAACAGTTAAAGTTTACTCCACACTACTACCTCGGTTTTTGAAACGTTGCCGCATGGTGCACTTAAGCAGTGTGCCCCGTATGGGATATCGTCCCTAAATAAGCATTTACCGCACGCTATACCTTGTTTCGGTGTTGGCACATACCGCATAACAAAGTTTTCATCGTTGTAACTGTAAAGTTTGTTCGTTGGGAAACGTACCGCTAAAGTTTTTTCCATACGACGTGTAGTTCTCCGCAACACATACTTTTTTCGCAGTTTTTATGTGCAGTTTGGTAGTCAAAGTCTTTGTGCGTACTCCAAAAAGCGCATTCCAAACACAGTCCCTTATGAGTTTTTGCGCTTACAGCGATGTATGTGTTGTCTACGATCGTTTTTGCTGGAAAACGTACTGCTAAAGTTTTCGCCATATGACAATTCGTGTTCCTTTTGTTGTACAAATGTAACCGCAGTCTACTAGTTCGCAATAGTGTCCGTAAATACCTTCTACAAACACACAACTTTGACAGTTGTAGTAGTTTATTTCGGCGAACTTTGCATCGCACGACTTCATAGCGAATATCTTGTCGTCTCTTTTAAGTACAGTGTTTTTTGAAAATTTAACCGTCAACGTCCTGATGGCTCGCCCCGATGAGGATTTCGTAGACCCAGGTTTTTTCGTCATATTGGTGCTCATAGATTAGTGCGAGGCTTCGGGGGTCGTTGAACACAGTACGAAGAGCTTCGAACTTTGTCGAAAAATACTGCAGGCTGGGATCGCTGGACACAAATTGGCTGTGCGCTAAGCGTTTACGGCCGCAGGTCAGTTCTTGGTAATGTGGTAGCTCTGCCCAAAAAGACTTCGGACCAACTATGAAGCGGCCTTCGGTCGTCATTGTTTGAACCACCTGCTGAGATATTCGAACCTGTCATATAGCCACATCAGTCCGAACACGCAGACTACAGCGAAAATAACCCCTAGGATCATTAGTGCTGGGTAGAGGAAGATGACTAGTGCGATGTTTTCTAGGGTTATGTTTATTAGTCGGTCTCCATCACGAAGTGCTCACCCCACGGCGGAACAACGTTATTGTTGTTGATCGCCCACATAGCTGGGTAACCCGGTTCTTCGGGGAACGGGCCGTAACCGTCTGTGAGATATACGAAGCACTTCGGTACGATTCGGTTTTCTTCAAGCCAGCGGAACGGCGGGTGGAAGTCGGTACCGCCCCCACCGTGCAGCTTGAACGTTACTTCATCGTCCGGAGTGAAGACGTCAACGTGATTGATCTCTGCGTCGCAGTAAATCACGTAGATCTTGCTCGGGCGCGCATCTTTGATGATGCCCTGTACTTCGCTACCGAATGCGTCGAGCTCTTTTTGGCCAATAGAACCCGACGTGTCAATAGCCACAGCGATTTCGCCGGTGCCTTCGGAAATACGCGATGGAAGGTAAAGACCTTGAGCGACGAAACGACGGTTACCACGTGCCCACGAAAAATCGTCTTGGGCTTTTTCCGTCATAAAACGACGAAGAATCGCACGCCAGTCGATCTTCGGTTCCATCAATTCGCCGATAAGGCGCTCAAGGCTACCGGGGAGTTTGCCGGCTTGTTTGGCCTGATGTGCAGCTTGTGCTACTTGTTGGCGCATTTCGTTTTCGGCAGCGCGTTGCTGAGCTTCCGAAGCACCGGCTGCTTGGCTTTCTTCATTGTCTTCTACGCCGCCATTAGGGTCGTCGCCTTCGGAACCTTGGCCTTGACCTTGACCTTGACCTTGACCTTGACCCTTGCCGCCTTTGGGGTTATCCGGAAGCAGTGTGTAGATATGCTCTGCCACCATATCGGTGTACTTCGGATCGATTTTGAGGTTCTCCGGAAGAACAAAGTTTGCTTCTTTGAGGATGCTGTGGGTAGCGTAGTCGCATGCTTCATTCCATTTTTTGATGTCGCGATCACCACGACGCAGCGGGTGCATCATGGCTGCGTGCATTACTTGCGCTGCCAACAAACCTACTGTTTGGTCGTGGCTTAGTTCTTCGATGTACGAGGGGTTGTAGCGAATTACGTGGCCGTCACTTACGCAGTGTTTGATAGTTTCGTCTGCTTTCATGTCCATATGAAGGACAAGAGAGCCAAAAAACGGCTGCTCGATCAAGAGGTCGGTGCGTGCGCGGATGATTTTTGTTTCGACTGGTGTGTATTGGCTCATTTTGCGTGCTTTGTGAGTTGGAGAGTTGTGAGAGCTAGCTTAGCGTTGTCGTCAAGTTTTAACGGCGCGCGTTTGCGAGTTAGTTTTACTGCGGGTGCAGCAAGTTGTTGCAGCGTGTGTTGATCAAGATACTCTTTAATGCCAGGCCATACTTCTATGATTTTGTTTAGTGTGGTGGCTTCGCGAAAAAGACTGTGTATTGACTTACGAATTTGTTCACGTTCTGCTTCGAGACTACGAATTTCGTTAACAAGTTCGTATACTTCGTCGTATCCAACCATGCCCGGAGTTAAAACGTTTGGCGGTATTCCGGATCCAAAACCAAGCGGCGTAACACGCCGAGTGTAGTTTGTGTACCACGAATATGTGCTTTTGTCTTCAGCTACGATGTTCACAAAAGCCGAGCGACTTGTGTGTACCCATTTTTCGCCGAGAAACTCTGCTGCTTTTTGTTCTTCTGGAGTCGTGACAGCATTTAGAAGCGGTTGAACAACGTCGACTTGTTCGATGGCTGTTGCTAGTTTTTGTATCTTAGCTTTGTAGATGTTGCTTACTTTGTATAGCACATCGTTGAGCATACTTTGATTAATTCTTACGGTTGCCAAGGAGTTTCTCCTCTATTTGTAGGGCTGTGTGTTTATCTCGAAGTACTGCGAAATGTTTCTTATTTTCGTTCTCAAACGAGGTCCAAGGTAGACCGAAGATAACTTTTCGATGTAACTCAGAACCGTCTTCTGCTTTTCGAAGGATCATCATGTAACCCTCTATAAGTGTCGGTATGATGGGGTTACCTACTTCGTTGTACAAACGACGTAGATGCGTACCACCATATGCCAATGTCCAGCCTTCTTTGTGGGCTTGACTAAGTTCTTCGTCTGTTAGGTTAAGCATATTAACCGGGGCCGAAGCCCCGGAGTCCTTACGTTAGATCAGAACTTCGCTGTTTTTCACAGCCCATTCGATGTAGTGCTTGGATTTGGTCAGCTTACGGTCGCGAGTGACTGCGTCACGAACACACAGTACTTGGAACTCTTTTTTGACACGTTCCATGTACGTCATGATGGCGCCGAAATTGCTGTCGCGCACTTTGGAAGCCAGACCGGTGGACAAAGCGTACAGCGTAGCCATTTCGGTCGGGACCGGCGTTGTTTTGGGGTTCAAGATCAGAGCATCGAGATCCGGCAAATTGCGGTAGTGCTTCAGGTAGCCCATCAGCTCGCCGGCAGGACCTTCGCCGACAGTACCAGCGTACAGATCGAACTCGATATCTTTCGACGGATTTGCTTTCATGAGGTTCGAGAGGAACGACCACGAACGCGGCGTCGCAAATGCATTCGAATCCTTAGCACGAGCGACTTTGTCTTTAGCGGCTTTTGACGCGGACTCGGTGTCGAATTCGTTCAGCAGCTGCGGACGGAACCGGATAAAGCCGAGTACGGCCGGATGGATGTCACCATCGGTAAGCGCCCACTGACACCAGTCGTCGTTGTTGACGTCGTAGTTGATGTGGGTGAAGCGGTTTTTCAACGCGGTTGACATGGTAGTGACAATCGCTCGGTCGGTCGCCCTGTTACCTGCGGCGACGATGCTCCAACCTTCTGGAAGAACGTAGTCACCGAGCTTGCGATCCAGCACCAGTTGGTACGACGCTGCTTGCGTAGCTTGAGCTGCGGAATTCAGTTCGTCCATGAACAGGATGCCTTTGCCTTCGGTCGGCAGGAATACCGGGGTGTTCCACTTCGTTACGAACACATTCTTGTTTGCTTCGCTCGGGCCTACGGACGGTACGCCACGCAAATCGACAGGATCGAGCTGCGAAAGGCGAAGATCGATCAAATCGATACCGAGTTGCTTAGCGACTTGGCGAACAACGTCGGACTTACCAACGCCGGGCGAGCCGTGCAAAAAGATCGGTTGTTTGTTTTGAACGCAAAGGGTGACAGCTTTGACAGCGGCGGAAGGGCGCATATAGTTTACTCCGTTATTTGTGATTAAGTAGCTTAGTGAAGTGTGGGTGGTTTTGCTTTGACGCCTGTAGATTTCTCTACGCGTTTTTTGACGTCGTCGAAACCAACCATTGCTTCGTCCCATGAGGCGAAAGATCGGCGTGCTACGATTTCGTCAATTTCTGAATGGCGAACGACAACCTCCCACGGACGGACCGGTTCGCCTTTCAAAGATCTTCCAGTAAATACTGCAGAGATGCATAGCTCCGCTATATGTTCATGACGCCATACTGGCGGCAAGAAATCTGATTGTTCGCTGTTTGCTTTATCGAGTTCTTCAACATGTTCTCCGACAGCTTGAGTGAAAGCCTCGGTTTCTTCGTACGAGCACGGTACAACTTTTTTATTGTTGTCGAGCTTGTAGAAATCGAATTTTTTTTCAGAAAGTTTTTTGGCGTTAGGCCGGCTTAGGTACTTGTAACCGTTGCACAAAACTTCGATTACGAGGCCAATAAGTGCAGCTCCAATAAAACTTTGCAACGTAAATTGGCCAAAAACTAGCCAAAAAGCAAGATAACTTAGGCAACGAAGCCCGAGAAACACGTATTTGAGGTTTATTGCGATTACGCGGATTGACATTTCTTTCTCCATAATTCAATGTCTTTGAGTATCATTTGACGTTTGAAGCTTTCGCTTTCGCCGGTTAGTTTTTTAGTTACTAGTTGTTGAGTTGTTCGTTTGAACAGCTCTTCGACTTCTTCGGGAGTTGCTTCCAAGAACATTGGGTGGACAGCGCCGCGCTTTTCTATTTCTGTTTGGGCTTTTACACCTAACCAATAACTTCTAGCGTATGGATATTTTTTGCCATATTTTTTCTCGTACTCAGAGTATCGAAAGTCTTCTATTTTTTTGTTTTCGAAGTCAGCAAAGTTTTGATTTCGAATACTATACAACTCAGCGTCTGTGCAGTTTGAAATTTCAAACTTTGCGCTGTGCGAAGTACACCGCCATGTAGCGCCATAATGGTCTTTATGTACATACCATTGAATGTTAGCTGTATCAATTTTTGGTGGCTGTAGGTTTATTCGATATTTAAACAGTTCTGTCATGTATAGTTTTGCCATACGTTATACCTGGTTTTGTTGAATGGCTTGCTGTGCAGCGGCTATAAACATTGGATTAATTTGCCAAGTTTGTACCTTAATGCCACGACACGATCGGTTTGTCTTAGCATGCCACACAGATTCAAGCTCCATCTTATGGTGCTTGAGGAGACTTGTAAATTTGTTGGGGTGTTCTGGCATATCGCCCACGCACCAGTTCATTATCACGTAAAGTTCGTCGCGTGATAGCGTGGCTGGCGGGTTTGCAAGAAGCTCTACCATAAGTGCTTTGAACGCGTTGTACCGGTACTGTACCGACATGTCCATGGCTAGTACTGCGGTGCGCTCTACCATTTGGTCCCACAGAAACTCCAAATCTCCGGACTGTACAGCTTGGATTGTGCTGTCGAGTGCAGTTGTGCCGATGTTAATTACTTTGCTTCGTGCTTCGTTAACTAGTGGCGTACGTGCTAAGTCGCGATCAGCTGGATACGCCATGAGGAAGTCGTAGAAATCTTGTAGTTCGCTCGTGATCGAGTCGATTTCTTTGGTTGTTATGCATAGCTTTTCCGTTTGATAAGTACCAACGTTGAATCGTCGGTCATCTGCTGGTACGTGTACAGCTGCGCTTTTATTCGAAAAGAACATCATGTTTGCGTAACTGCGTGCGTCGAACGCAGGCTGGTACATCCTACGGATGGAAACGTGGGACTCTGTAATGAAGTTCTTGAGTTTGGAAGCAATTTTCGAGTGATACAGACTTCGACCTGTTTCCATCTCGTCGATGCATACCAATAAGTTGTTTTCCATGTACCCGTTGAAGTCAGATTCGAGTTCTTCCATCCGCTTCATTGTTGTGTTCGTTTCTCCTAGTATCGGCGTAAGTATCCTGTGAAAAAGAACGCCTTTTCCGGTCCCTTCTGTACCGTGAAGTATCCAGGCTGTTCCGCATTTGTCGCGGAATTGGACGATACAGGCGCACCAGTTGAGGAATCGATCCATTGCTTCTGCATCGTTCCCCACTGCGTGAGCAATAACTTTGAAGATTGTACTTGGTACGAACGTACTGACCCGTCTTGCCGATACACCAGTAGACATAAATCTTGATGGCTTGAACGTATTAACAGTTTTGGCGCTAGTGTCGACGACACTTGTACTTTGAGGGTTGAAGACGATGTTCCAGTCGGGGACATAGGGTCCTAGCGTTTGGCCATTTTGTTCGAGGAAGTGAATTAGCTGGGTCTCGGACTTAGCCGGCGCGATGTTAAGTACTCCGTTTGCTGCGTCGTAAGTACCGTTGTAGTAAACGGCAGACCGAAAATCACGAAAAGCCAGGTACGTAAGTCCTGTTTTACTAACTACCAAGGCTGGTTGAGCCGCTTTAATCTTCGCCCAATACTCTGGAAGGAGGTCCTGCGTACGATACGAAGGCTCTCCTTTAAAGTTGTGAATGAAGAAGGGGTTAGCTTCGCTATGGTAATAGGCCCACGAATCCCCGCCATTGAGATTAAGATACACAAATCCCCGTTCTGTTTTACTCTCAGTGACGATAGCGGTATCCGGAGCCGCGATGTATTCGACGCCTGCAGTGTACTTGTACTGAGTTGCTCGGCGCTTCGGGAGTTTGGCATTTGTACGAAGTTCGTTGATCTTAGCGTCAGATAACTGGCGTACGGCTTCTTTCGATGGAATTGGATACGGCAGTGTAGCGGCGCGCTTACTACGTTTGTGTAGCGTAATACGTTGCTCCGGACCAGTGGGCGGATACGGGTCGCTCACTGAGGAGTCTAGTTCCGGCGGAGCTATGTACAGCAGCTTGTCATTTTGGCACGTCGTTACGTCGAGCGGCCAACGAAGAGCATTCGCGGTCTTAGTGAGCTCGAGTTGTTGGGCGATGGTCGGAGTTGTTAGGTTGAGATGCATCAACCAATTTTTGAGCATCGCTGGATGGCACGGAGTACTTAGCAACATAAAAATATGGCATCGAAAGCCGGCCGAGTTCTCGATCCCCATGGAGCTAGACCATTGGAGAACATAGTCTACATCTTCGAGGCCAATGCTGCGTAGGAAGAGATCAACTGATTGATAGTTAGTGATACCGTCAAGGTCGAGGCATATCCATTCGGTCTTTTCGTCGGCATCAGTACTTCCAGCGCGCGATTCGCACGAAAGAGGACGTCCCAGTTTTCCTTTAACGAGGGTTTCGCCAAGAGCCGCGTGTTGTGTAATCTTGCTTGCAAAATCTTCGATTCCGTTGCATGTTTCTTCATATGACGTAACTTCGTAGACGTTTGGGTAGCTGTGCTTAATGAGGGTTCCGTCAGCTGCTCGTTCATAGCGTTTTCTGATTGGTTTCTCAGAACGAAGGAA
>ERZ650304.738-NODE-738-length-14829-cov-10.047854_pt1 | contig 14829 bp, 10 predicted proteins | sample MGYA00376240_ERZ650304 | MGnify/ENA primary metagenome ERZ650304 (study PRJEB26733, sample SAMN07839271) | wastewater metagenome | biome: small river; feature: stream; material: water | place: USA: North Carolina | collected 2016-03-01 ...
TGCTACAAAATACCTGATTATTTCTCTAAATTTAACTTCAGAAATTTTTGAACACGAACCATGAGAGTATCTTACCACATCTTTAAATGTGCTTTGATTGTCTAGCCCCAAATTTTAAATTGAATCTTGCAACATATTTTGTCATCAAAGACAAGCTAATATTACAATATCTAACCAAGATCAATCTAATACTAAAAATAATATGGAGTTATGATGAACAAAGAATCAAATCAGGTGTAACTAGCTGCGAACAAATGCGGAATCAGAACTAAAATAAGTTTGTAAAATACTACAGGCGGCCAATTGATCAAGCTTGCCCTTTTGTTCACGCCCATGAACACCCTGCTCATTTAAAAGCGAACTGGCATGCGCTGAACTAAAATCTTCGTTAATTATCACTACTGGCACAGCAAATTTACGCTCAAGACGTTTTACAAAATTATTAATCGTGTTGACTAATTGGATTTTTTGTGGGTTATCAGAGATATGTGGACAGCCAACGACTAATAATTTTGGCTGCCATTTAGTGACTAACTCATTAATTTGATCAATCTTAGGCCACATTCCTTCGGCAACTATGGTTGCAATTGGGTGTGGGATTTGCAATGCGCTATTACCCATTGCAACCCCAACTCGAGCTTCACCATAATCAAATGCAAGAATAGTAATTGCCTCAGGCATTGCCTGCGCCACGAAAATCAAAAGTTGCCAAATTAGTTACACCAGCCAATCGTAATGCCTCAGCATAGCGGTTTTTGGGATCAGTAATTGAAAGCAAATGACGCGCAGAATCATCTAAAACCAACCAGTTATTAAAACGAACTTCATTTTCCAACTGCAGTGTTTCCCACAAACAAAACCCAGCAGTTAACATTAATGGTGTAGTACTCTCTTCTTGAGCTAACTGGCGAATTTTTTTCTGGCTACCAGTTAAAACAAGTTTTGAACTATCATCACTAACGTGCAACAAAAATCCTGAGTCTAATTTTACTGGACCACCTAAATTCATTGGCACATTTCTCCACTCTTTGGGGTAATGCTGAAATTCAAAATTTGCCAATTTCTTTTGCTCATCCCCCAGCGTTTTATTAATAATCACACCAATTGCACCACTGATCGTACTGTGTTCGGTAATATAAATTACACTTTGATGAAAAATATCACCACCAATATTTGGCATTGACACTAAACACTTGCCTTTAAAATTCTCATTCAATTCAATATTCATTCTTCTTAAAATCCTTTTCCGTAAAACTAACTATTCTGTTGCTTGTTGCGCATGTCGTACTGCCTCAACTAAATTTACACTCACAACTGTTGAAACACCCTTTTCTTGCATGGTTACCCCAACCAATTGATCTGCCATTTCCATTGCCAAACGATTATGTGAAATATACACAAATTGCGTTTTATTTGATAATTCTTGCACCAAATTACAAAAACGCTGCGTATTGGCATCATCAAGCGGAGCATCCACTTCATCTAACAAACAAAATGGAGCTGGATTTAAACTAAATAATGCAAAAATAAAGCTCATCGCAGCTAAAGCTTTTTCACCACCTGAAAGTAAATGAATAGTTGAATTTTTCTTGCCTGGTGGTTCGGCATAAATCTGAATTCCAGCAACCAAAATATCTTTATCGGTCAATGCTAAGCGTGCGTTCCCACCACCAAATAAAGTTCTAAAATATACCACAATAGCATCGTTAAGCTGATCAAACGTGGTTTGCAATAATTTGCGTGTTTCACTATCAATATGCTCAATGGCTTCTTGCAATGTTACAGTAGCATTTTTTAGATCATCAATTTGTCCAAGCAACTCCTGCTCTTTACCATTAGCGGCAGCCAAATCCTCAATTGCTTTCAAATTAACCAAACCCAACTCAGCAATTTGCGTATCAAGACTCTTACAATTTGCAATTAATTCAGCTAAACTTAATTGATTTTGTTCTAATAATAGTTCTAATTGTGCCGAACTTAAATCTAACCCAGCCAAATTTTCTTGATAAGTCGATAATAAAATATTCTGTTCTTGTTGCTTAAATTTGGTTTGATTAATCTTTTCTAAATTACGCTGATAATTACTATTTAAGGATGCGGCCTTATTTTTCAAGACGATAATTTTGTTTGCTAATTCATCAATCGCTTCTTGTACACTTTGCATTTGTTTAGCAATTTCACCGATTTGTTGCTGCAATTGAATAATTTCTTGCGCTTGATCATTACTATTAAAAGTTTCACGCTCAGAAGATAACTCACCGAGTTTTTGTCGTGCAGCGCTTAATTGTAAGCGTTTTTCTTCCACCAAGTTCAAAGTATTCTGTCGTTGCTGCTGAAACAATTGATTATCCATAATCATTTTATTGGCTTGCGTATCAGCTTCATGAAGTTTATTCTTTGCCAACTGCCATGAAGTTTCACGCTCTAACTTTTCTAACTCCACATCTTGACTGGCAACCTGCAAATCTTCAAGGCTAATCTGCTTGTCTTCATATTGAATTGATAAACTTTCAATATCACTAGTTAAATGCGCTAACTCTTGCTGGAGCAAACTTGACTCTTGTGCAACACGCTCTTGATGACGTTGATTTTGCAAATAAATTTGTTCTTGTTTGGTGAATTCCAACTGTAATTCATGCTGCTTATGTTGTAGGCGTTTATGTTTCGCAGCAAGACTGCTTATATCATTGCGTAAATTTTGCTGAATTATTTGTTGCGCAGCTAACTTCTCATCCAAACTCTCACTGGATAATTGCAGCTCATCACGCAGAACTAATTCTTGTTGTAACTGCTGCTGATGCTGCAATAAATTATTTCCACCACTAGTAGCATGATAAATTATATAGTCACGAGTAGCCAAATGTCCTTCTCGCGTGACACCAAATTTACCAATTTCAAGTTCATGGTGCTTCTTTAGATCATCAATCAAACAATAAGCATTCAAATAATTATACAAACCATTCAAATCTGAATGTTGAATTTGGACAAACTCACTCAAACTACCTTTAGTCACATAACTTGGAGTAGTATTGGCTAACCAAAGCGCGAGTTCTGAAGCTGGCAATTGCTTTAATTGATTAAGACTTTGAATTAGCTTGGCATTCAGCACATTCGCTAAAGCAACTTCCACGGCTAATTCATAACCTGCAGTTACTTGTAAATGTTGCCAAACTTCACTTAACTCAGTATCTGGTAAACAAGATGCAGTTTCATCATTACTGCTAGAGTTTGCTAATAATTGCTCAAGTGTTTGAATAGTCGCGGAACTTGCGGCATGTTGAGTGTGATTTAAATTCACTTCTTGCTGCAAAGCGGCAAGGTCAACCTCTAATTTTTCTATTTTCAGCGTTTTATCTTCGTGTGCTAAATCCGTCGCAATTAACTCTTCCTCGACAAGTTCAATTTCTTCTTTAATAAAATGATAATTTTGATCAAAATCTAAGCTTTGCCCTTCTTGCGACAAACGGGCTAAACGTGTGCTGAGATTATTCTGTTGCTGACGTTTGTGATTTAAACTATTTTGTAACAATGCCAAATCATGTTTAGAATTACTCATAACATCTTGACGACTAGCCAGTAGCGCCGCAATTTCACTATACGCTTGATGTTTCTCATCAACTTGTAATTGCAACTCTTCACGGGCTAAAGTCTGCTCACTTAAGGTAAATTGATTATCTTCAATTTGCTCAGCAATAGTTTCACCTTGCAAAGTAAGCTCACTAATATCTTGCTCTAAATCACGCTCCTTAGTTGCCAAATCCACCGACTCAGTTTCAAAACGTTTCAGCAAATCACTATAATGCTTGAAACGCTCTTCCACTCGCGCCAAATTAGTCCGATACTCATTGAATTGCTGCATCAAATTTTGCAATATTTGCTCACGTTCAGCTTTTTTATCCTGTTCCGCAGTCAAGCTCAAACTAGTTTCTTCTAATTGATAGCCTAAAACTCGCAACTCTTCTTCGCAATGAGCAATGAATTGATTAGCCTCACCCAGGATTTTATTCGCATCGGTCACCTTTATTGCTAAACTTAATGTTTGTTGATGTTTAAGTTCACTCGTCAAGCGTTGATGAAGTTCAGCAACTTGCGCCTGTTCATGTAACGTCCCAAGCTGTTTAATCAACTCACCATGAATATCTTCTAAGCGTTGCAAATTTTCATGCGTATCACTCAAACGCTGCAAAGTTTCTTTACGTCGTTCACGGTATTTGGAAACACCAGCAGCTTCTTCAACAAATAAGCGCATATCTTCAGGCTTAGATTCGATAATCTTCGATATCATTCCCTGCTCAATTACCGCGTAACCCTTGGTCCCAACCCCAGTTCCCAAAAATAACTCGGTGATATCTTTACGGCGTACTTGTTGATTATTTATGTAATAATTTGATTCGCCTTGACGTGAAATTAGGCGCTTAATTGAAATTTCGTTATAGTTATTCCAAAGCCCATAGAATGACTTGGCCGTATTATCAAAAACCAGCTCGACAGTTGCACGTGAAATTGGCTTACGCTTAATTGAACCATTGAAAATAACATCCGCCATTGATTCACCACGCAATTGCTTTGCAGATGATTCGCCAAGCACCCAGCGTACGGCATCAATTACGTTTGATTTACCACAGCCATTAGGACCTACGATTCCAACTAGTTGACCATGTACTTCAATATTCGTATTATCGACAAATGATTTAAATCCGGCTAATTTTATTTGCTGTAACTTCATCTAGCTATCTGTATCCTAGTAAAACAAGCCGTAATTGTAACATTTACTTATCATAACGAAAGAAATCACTCTTCGGTGTAAACCATAGACTAATTAATGATAGATAACTAAAAACCACAATAACTAAAGATGGAATATATAAATTATTGAATTGATTGATTAAATATGTAGAGAAATAAACTGACAACCCAGAGAATAACCCAAATGAAAAATCATAAATAAGTGTAACTCCACTTAATTTATACATCGCTGGAAAAATACTATAAATTAGATTTAGAATTTTTGACATCATCAGACCCAAACCAAACATACACAAAGACTCTAAAACTCCAATAATATAGATATTATTACTTACATAAGACTTAAATAAAAAATATAGCATTATCTTAATTAACACCCCCATCGTCAGATGCAATCTCTTCCCAAGTTTATCATGATAAATCCCTCCCACAACTAAGCCCAAAATACCGCAAATAAACAATGAAATTTGTAACAGCAAAACCTCTTTCTCTGGATAGTGTAAATAATGTTGTAAATAAAACGGCATAGCTGTGGTGAAGAATGCATTTAAGCTTGTAATAAAGGTCAAGAAACACGTAAACCGTACAATTACCAACCAATGCTCACGTAATGTATTACGCCATGGTTGACCCAAGTTAATTGGTGATCCATCCAACTCAAAATTTACCCACAATGATTTGGCAAAGAATAGCCATATCGCCAAAACAACAAATCCAAGTGGCATAACTTTGAAAAACCAGATATTATTTAAGGTGTTATGTATCATTAGGCTAAACTTAGCCAAAATACTCGCGGTAAAAATAGTAATAAAATACAAATTACCTAAAATTACTTTGCGGGTGGTATTAGGTTGTTTTTGATTTAAAAGGCTCAAAATTATTTGTGGAAATACCCCACCCAAAATACAACCAACTAGTATAAAGTTAGCTAACAAAAGTGCCGTTGCGAATTTAAAACTAAACCAGTCAACTAAATTTACTATAGCTAAATTATAGACCGCATAAAAAAGAACCGTATGCGGCAAAATAAGATTCTTGCGCTTTAATTGAAGCTTATTAAAAAACCAACCACCAAGTGGGCGAAAGAAAAAATGTAATGCATTAATAAAAGATATAGATAAAATTAAATTAGTTTTATGGTCTGCTTGACTAAAAACCTGACTCATGATTTTATAAAATGCCAAAGAATTATAGTATCCCATAACTGTAATCATAAAAACCAGTAGGATAAGGAGAATTTTATTAGAATTTAACATATGAATACCATAAGAAACAATACTGCTGATTTTACTATAGCCACTCCAAAATAATAAACAATTCTCCGTAAACTAATTCATCTCATAAAAACTTATAATTAACTCTTACACTCAACTACGACCAAGATACAAAAATACCGCACTTATACACATTACAAATTTAAATACCATCTATTACCGCCAAATCCTCGATAAACCTAGAAAATTTAACGTAGCCAGAGTTAATTCAAGCTAAAATAATGTATAATATCACTACTCTAACTTTTAAAAATAAAGATTTAATATGCCTGTTCAGACACTCAATGTGACGCCATTAATTAATAAGGTCCTAGATATAATTGCTGATGGAATGTTGATTCTGCGAACTGAACAAATCAGTGCTGACTACTCCGAGCTATACGGTTTCAAATTGAAATTAGTTTTAAGCGTTGTAATTGGCAATGAAATAAGCGCTACAGTACCAATTGATGAATCAAATAAAATTCAACAACAAATAGATGAACTAATGCAAATCTTAGCCGAAGAAATTTATGAACACAACCCCAATATGGATGCCGAACTCGTGTCCATTGATTTGGAAGTAAGCCTAACTCCAAAAATGTGGGCAAATTTTGATAATGACACTCGACATTAATTTACAAAATACGCTCTTAAACAATAGTTAAATTGATAAAAGAGGTGCCAAAAAATGATTTTTCCAAAGCAATTATTTTTTAATGATCTCACTGAAACAGAATTAATTGAATTAGCTCCTGAATCACCAATACCAGAATGGCTAAATGGTGCATTTATTCGCAATGGTCCAAGCTTGTTTAACTACTCAAGCACTCAATTAAATCATTGGTTTGATGGCATGGCAATGCTTCATAAAATTACGTTCAACCAAGGTAAAGTCAGTTACATGAGTAAATTCCCACATAGTAAAGCCTATGCAGCACTTCGCGAAAAAGGTAAAATTAACTATGATGAATTTGCAACATCACAAAAACAATCATTATTAAAACATATCTTCAATCTGTTACGAGGTCAGGTAACCGATAATAACAATGTGAACGTCATTCAATACGGCAGCTCATTACTCGCAATGACCGAAACCGATAATCATGCCTTGATTGATCCTAATACTTTATCTATCATCGGAAGACATAATTACCCCGATAAAGTTAAATTTGCAATTAATTTGGCACACCCAATTGTAGATGAAAAACAAGGCAAACTCTACAACCTAGGAATTGAATTTGGGCATATTTCATCTTATAATTTATATCAAACTGATATTTCCAGCAACACTCGCCAAATCATAGCTAAAATCCCAAGCCAATCTATCTCTTATACTCACAGCTTTGCAAAAACTGAAAATTTCTTTATTCTTTATGAAAACCCGTTAAAGTTAAATCTAAAAAAAATGTTCTTCAGTAATCGACCATTTATAGAAAATCATGAATGGACTAATGCTGGCGTTGATTTTAGTGTTATTGATAAACAAGGTAAGATTGTTGCCAAAATTACCGCCGATAATTTTTTCTGTTTTCATATCGTGAATTCTTTTGAAGAAAACAACCAAATTCATTTAGACCTAATCGCTTACCCAAATGCAGATATTATTCAATCATTCTATTTTAAACAAGCTGCAAACTATGATCATGCTTTACCACAACTCAATCGTTATACTCTAGACTTGGCAACTAACACCTACCATAAGCAGAAATACTCTCTGAATCCACTCGAATTTACTTGCATCAATAATCTTTATACACAAAAATCGTATAATTATTTTTATGGTGTATCCGCGCTAAAAAACACAGATACCGAATTAAATTCACTCATTAAAGTTAACTTATCAGATTTAACTACAGTCAAATATTGGCACGAGGAAGATTGCTACTCAGGTGAACCAGCATTTATCGCCAAACCAAATGCACAAAATGAGGATGATGGAATACTAATTTCAATAGTAGGTAACCTTGCAAATAAATCTTCATTTATACTTATTCTAGATGCAACATCATTTAATGAAATTTCTCGAATTCAATTACCACATATGCTACCTTTTGGTTTGCATGGTGGGTTCTATCCAATCAATTGAATTTACAAAAACTACAAATAAATTATCTATTGTAACCAAGTGATTCATCAAAGGTTGGTTACAATAATTTTTAATTTAAACCATAAGCAAATGAGTTGTATCATAATATCCAAAACCATAAAATTACTACAAAATAAGCTATCTATCGATACTTAAAACACACGCATCTAATATATGTATGCAACATTAAATATAAATTCATGTAAAATAGTACCTTTGTTAATTAATATTATCAAGACACCATGCTACAAAAAATTATTAAACACGAATACGCACAAAAAATATTAAAAATACTGCTAAGAAATCAATTAACCGTCATAATAGAATACCCAAGCTACAAAGTTCTGGCCTACTCCAGTGAAATGTCCGATAAAAGTCACGCATTAGGTCAAACTCCCAAAGAAACTAAACATCATTTAGCTGAATTTTCCACAGAGTTTGGCAATGACGCTACACCTTTTAGACTTAAAAAAATGACTTCTAAATGGCTTATGATTTTTAAGCGGGCATCTTTAGGGTCTTTGGAATTATTTCAAGTCGATGATACCCCAATATTCCATGGCAACCAGCTAATTGGAATATGTTGCACTTTTAAAAATATAGCCTTAAATGACATCTCACTGATAAATAAACTATTAAACCATACTGATCAAGAAGAAAACTCAGATATTACTCCAGCTGATGCAGATAACAAATTATCAACATTAGAAAAAAAAATTCTTTTTTTGCAGCACTGAATAAATCTAACAAGCAAATCTCTTCTCTTCAATCAAAATTAGGAATCAGGAATATCAATTATAGTACGGTCAAAACAACAGTTAGTCAGCGAATTTACCAAAAATTAAATACTACGACTATCGATGATGCCGTGATAAAAGCAATTGAAAGCAAGCAAATTGAAACCATACCTGAGTCAATCCTAAGTGCAATGCTCAAAGATTATTATTTAATTGAAGCCACCCCAGACTTTATTTCATTATAACCAATTACTGAGTGCACCACCAAAGCATCATGGCAATTTTTAGAATAATGATGTGTAAGCACTGACTCACAGAACAAAACTTTATCCTAATGAGATGCACATCATAATTAAAGAAATTATGCCACCAGCTTGGTTTAACTTGTAGAGGACAATTAGCTAAATAAAACTTCCTACTATTAATGTAATCCAGATTTCTCATCATTTGTAAATCTAAAAAACTGACAGTTTTAATGGAGTCTTTAGCACCACAATACTGTCAGCTATAATTAAATGATTTAATGAATTATTTATTAATCATAATTGCAATTGGATCTGAGCGCTCAACTCCATCACTGTACATGTATTTCGCAGCTCGGCAATTCACAGAAACTCCTGGCTTTAACACTTGAGTAATCGTAGAATTGGTTGCATTAGAAACACAACTAACACTTGTCGTATAGTTAGCTTTGCTATCAGCATTAAGACTTACTAAATTACTACGACCACCATTCGATTCAAGCGTAACGCCCCATTTATTACTGTTATTATTATTTGAACAAGTCATATCACTTTGATTTGATGAGCTATATGGCGTATAAACTGAATCAGAGCCAATGGCTAAATTTAAACCTGCAACAGTCGACCAAACACCATTTAAATTAGAATTTTTACTTGGAGTTGTACATTTAACAATATCACCAGTATTATTATCAAAACCAACTAAAGCATTTGAATAAACATCACTTAACGAAGTACTAACCACACCAGCTGGAATCGGATTTGGCATACTAAATTCAGCAGATCCTGGCACAGGTGTAACAGTTGGTGATGGACTAGGCGTTGGTGTTGGAACAACTACAGGTTCTGGCTGAATGTTATTTAACGGTGACAACGTAACCGATACCATATCTGCACGAACATCACCAACTGGATCAGTCGAAGTTGTATATAACCAATTTTGTGCACGGCAAGTAATTGAACTATTATCAGAGTTTAAAGTTTGGCTGATTTTACTACCATTACCGGATAAACAAGAAACGTTAGTACTATAATTTGCAACCGTAGTTTTATCTAATGAAATTGTAACGGTTTGAGCCTTGTTTGTATTAATTTTTAAGCCCCATTTATTAAGACTACCACTATTATTCGCACAGCTCAATACACCATAAACATCTGGACTAAAATTTTGATAATATGACACTCCTGGATACGTGCCAGAGCTGGTTAATTTCCACGACTGCGTACTTGAGCCTCCATTAGGCTGGCTTTGTACTGAATTCGCACTACATGTAAATACCTCACCATTACCAACGTTATTGGCAACTCCTAACGCAATATTGGTTTTATTATTGGCAATTACAGGCTGATTGGGAACTATTTCTGGCGCTGGCGTTATTGGCAAAATTGTCGATGAAAAATTGATTGCAATTCCATCGGTTGGATTGGCGCGATTATCACTGTATACATAAGTACCAGCACGACAATCAATCGAACGTTGTGCGCTACTCAAGTTTTTACTAATCGCTGCACCAGTTTTAGGATCAGTACAACTAACTTTAGTTAAATTACCAGCAAGAGTATCTAAATCTAGTGTAACCGTATTTACTTGCGGTGCTGATGAACTGATTTTAAATCCCCATGGATTGCTTGCATCTGTTGCGTTACTGCAACTTAATGTGCCATAACTATCAGTGCTAAAATTAGTTGAAAACGCTAAGTAATCTACAATACTTGGTCCAATATCTTGTGTAAATGAATTTTGTCCAGTACTGGTTTTAGTTGAAGTATCTTTATGTGCAGTACAATGAAATGTAAATTTACTATTATTGGTATAGGTTAAATCAGCACTAGTCTTGTCATTTGCAAGCTCTAATGATTGACCTGCATTCAAAGCAAGATTACTTGCCTGTGTCGAACCAAGTGTATTGGTACTATTTCCTGAATTAGAACCATTAGTCCCAGAATTACAAGCAGTCAAAAGTAATGTTGCAAGCACAGATGTACTAAGTGCCTTATATAAATTAGTTTTTTGCATTTATCTCTCCATGTAAAATGTTTACTACCAATCTAAAATTGGCAAATCTATAAACTAAGAACGAGATTGTAACAAGATAAACTTTCAAAATATAGAGCTATCAACGCACATTAATTGTGCATTCATTAGCAGATAAAATCACAAATATAACTAAAATAGTTTCCGACTAAATTTTTGAAATTAATGGGTAGAAATAAACTCCCATGTAATCCATGAGAGTTTTAATAAATCAATTAAACCTTATTCAAACCTAAAAGCCAAGAATATTTACTACGCAGTACAGAATTATAAATTGACAATCACACATTCGATTATACAAATGATAACCTCTATACTATAATATTAAAATCGATTACAAGCAATCCGCTTTGATTGTCGAATCCATAAATTCTTGAAATTATTAGTGGTAAATGATCTCTCACACCTACCACTAACCCTCTATTTAGATATATGAATCTACTTATTTTTTAGGTAGCACTTCATAATTTGTTGGTGCACTGCCAATAATGGACCATTTACCAGATACTTGTTGCCAATTATTATTACGGCTAATACTTGGAATTTCCGACATTTGTCCATTTAAGGTTAATTTTGTACCGTCTTCCCAAACTAAAGTATTATTACCCTCACGATGGCATGATTGATCAGCAAAAGTGTTCATACAACCAATCCCAACCCATTGTCTCTCAGTTGAAGAATTAAGAAACTCAACTTTCAATAAAGCTTGTTTACCATTATAAGACAATAAATGCCATTGTGAGTACCACCCTTTAGGACTATCATCTAAATTGTGACTAGAAAAACCTGGATATTGTAATAATGAACTATACCCGCTTGTGTCAAGACCATACCCAAAAGGAGGTAAAATTCGCCGTGCATCGTCACCTAAAGCATTATAACCAGCAAGATATCTCTCTGAAAAGACACTAACATCATCAGATAAATCAATTTGTGCCGCACTCCAATAAAATTTAGTGATCCAATTCTCATAAGTGTCTGTCCAGCTATCTGCCATACGATTAACATTTGCTACATCAGTGAATGACCATGAATTAGAGATCTCATTATTCGTAGTGAGAACTTTAATCTCATCGGAATTAAAGCTATCCTTATTACGATTAGTAAATACTAATGCACTCGGATAATTTGCATCAAAACGCAAGTGATTATAGGGGGTTCCAGTAATTCTATTTCCCTCATATTTATATGGTACATCCTGATGAACAGTAGTAAATTTGGCTGTTTTATCAGAATTCTGTTCAAGCATACATTTAGCGGTTAAACGTAAAATACCATGCCCATTATCCAATTTTTCAAAAACCAGACTCGTAATAGAACATTGACCAGCTGCCAATTTATTTGAACCAAAAGCATTTTTATCTAATAACTCAGTATTAAACAAATTATTTATTCGTACATATAAATCTTCGTTAGTGATTGATGCAAACCCAAACTCCAGGTTTTGTTCTAACTGTTGGTATGTGTTATTATATTGAATGTTTAATGCTTTGGCAGCTTCATTAAACCCAGCCTTACCTTGCCAATTTTTATTCAGGCGAGGAGAATTTATTTCAATATCTGCCCCACAAGCATATTTATAAGCTAATTGAGCCAATTGCATGTTATATAATTTTTGATAAGCACCAGTCAAAGTATTTTTATATAACATATTTTGATAGTTGTAATAATCTATCTTGCTCATAAAATCACCGTAAGGAACCTCTGCAAACAATGCATTGATATAATTTTGCTTCCGATTTTTAAGTAGATTATAAAACTCACCAGCTCCACCACCAATTGGACTAGCATAATCAGTTACAAACTCATTAAATAAGCGGCTAATGTTATTCTGTGTCAAACTATTGACTTGCTTTGATTGCAAATTATTACGAGCTCCAATAGCATCAAAAATTTGTTTATCTTTACACTGTTCAGAAGCATATTTATACAAATTATCAAGTTCATCGGCTTTAATATCACCAACACCAAACACTAGTGCATTCGTATAACTCGCATAATGAGTTTGTATAAAATTGGCAGCTTGTTGTGGCTGTTGTAATGTTTGCCAGAGGTTATCACCAATCTGAGTATGGTAAAATTCTCCTAGCATCTGAAGTATATCATTGCTTAAATTAAGTGATTGTTCAAGCTTTTTATCCATTTCTACAAGTTTATTCTGAATATCTTTCAAGCCATTAAAAATTTGTTGCTGGCTATCATCTTGAAAAATTAATCCACTGAGCCAACCCGATAAAAGATTAAAACCAAAGTTGCCAGGAAAGGCAAAAAAATTACCCGCAAATGAATCAATAATTGATTCACGAATATAGTTCGTTTGTTTAGTTCCTGCTTCAGGTGTCACGCTAGTAGCGGTAACTTGACTCACAACCGCTTGAGTATTATCTAGATTACTATTTCTATTTGAACTGCCGCCTACATTATTATTACAAGCTGATAAAATCAAGCTACCAGCTAAAATACAGGTTAATTGTTTTAGTTTATTTGTTTTCATTTTTAGGCCTTTTCAAAGTTGTTAGATTAATTTCATTTCATAACTACATTGTAGGCTTTTCATAAAAACATAACTATAGACAAAATCGTCTAATAAATTTTATTTCAGACACAAAAATGCACCTAACATACAATATAAACAACTGTATTATAATGATATAATTCATACAATTAAATCTTAATCTTGAGCTTCAAGCCATAAAAAGCTAAAGGAATAGATAAATTATCTATTCCTTTAGCTTAAATAACATGGAAATCTTCTTGAAAGTATAACCAGATACTAATCTTTAATCATAGGTATAACAAAAGGTTTGAATAATGATGAAGGAATATATTGAAAATAGCCACGCTCCATGGCAAGTTTAGTCAAATAACCGGTGTTTGATCCAGGTATATTAAATTTCACGCATAATTTCGTAGCAATTATCGTAGCAATAGTGCTTCTACTCGTCTGTAACGTATGGGCAATTTGTTCTTGATTTAACCCATTTGCCAATAAAAACATCACCTCTTCTTCACGCTTGGTCAATTTTATTTTATCCGGGAAATTATTTTTAATCGCTGAACCATCATATAATGTATAAAAGTGTTCCTGAAAACCAAAAAATTTAGATTCAATTGCATGGCTCTGAATCGCCACAACTTCGCCAACTTTATTTACTACTGGAATATATGTCACGAGAAATGTATTAAATTGATTATTATATGGTAATAAGTCAAAAAAGCTTATTGCTATTTTATTCAGAAAAACATTTTCCTGGAAATTAAGAATCATCTCAGCATATTTATTAATCGCATCTTTATGATCATCGCCATAACTTGAACCAAAAATTATCTTTGCAAGTATATGGCAACTATCACCTTTATAACTGATTCCAACAGCGCCCCTCCAATCTGAGTAACCTAACGATTGAGCTGATTTATTAGTACAAATCACAAGCTTGTATTCTGTATCATATAAGCACGAATAGATAGGAAAATCTATCAACTGTATAAAATTACTGTTAATATATTCACTTAAGAATGGATCATGATTAAAGCTTACCATAGCTAATTATCCTAAAGATCATTTAATAACACTATCTGAAAGTAAAAATTATAACAGATATTTAATAAATGACATAACTACCAAAAAAGTAAATCTAACTTTATTCTTATTCAAAAAATAAATTATACTCATATATAGTTACCCCATAAACAAACTGCCTATAGATTCAGATATTGCACTATGTAT
>ERZ650304.739-NODE-739-length-14795-cov-80.705292_pt1 | contig 14795 bp, 18 predicted proteins | sample MGYA00376240_ERZ650304 | MGnify/ENA primary metagenome ERZ650304 (study PRJEB26733, sample SAMN07839271) | wastewater metagenome | biome: small river; feature: stream; material: water | place: USA: North Carolina | collected 2016-03-01 ...
GCCATGAAGGGCGGCACGCTCGCCGGCAAGCTGATGCGCCAAGTGAAGACGCAAGAGCCCGACAAGGAGGCAGCGACCGAGATCAGCATCGACGACTTCATCCGCGACGTCGCAGTCGAAGCGTCGAGCATGCAAGCGCTCTTCGAGGCGAAGCACACCGGCAACCTGGCCAGCATCACGGCGCCGGTGCATGAAGACGCGGCGAAGCTATTCAAGTGGGACAACGGCTTCGCGTGGTCCTACGCTGGCAACGTTGCCGACAGCATCAAGGAGCGCGTGCGCAAGGCCGGCGGCAACGTCGACAACGCGCAACTGCGAATCTCCCTAAGCTGGCACAACACGGACGATCTCGACCTGCACGTGCAGACAGTCGTCAACGGTCGCGGCTTCGAGCACATCAACTTCGCGAACAAGTACGGCATGAAGACGAACGGCAAGCTCGATGTCGACATGAACGTCAGCATGGCCGTTCGCAATGCAGTCGAGAACGTGTCCTACGAGCGTGCGCAAGACGGCCACTACAAGGTGTTCGTTCACAACTACAGGAAGCGCGAGTCGATCGACACCGGCTTCACCGTCGAGATCGAGCTGAACGGCAAGGTCACGACTATCAGCAGCAAGAAGTCGCCAGCGGAAAGCCGCACGCTTCAGAGCTGCGACGTCGTAGAGTTCGTGATCAAGAACGGCGAGTTCGGCAGCCCCGACAACATGGTCAAGCTTGCCCCTGGCATGGAAATGCAAGCGCTGCAGTCGCAACGATGGGGCTTGACGACGGGCCAGTTCGCCGACGTCAACTGCATCATGCACTCGCCGAACTTCTGGGGAGACAACGCATCCGGCAATCGGCACACGTTCTTCGTGCTGCACGAGGCGAAGAGCGACGAGGCAACGCGCGGGCTCTACAATGAGTTCTTGCGCAGCGACCTCGCCGAACATCGCAAGGTGTTCGAAATGATCGCCGACACGACGAAGTGCGCGCCGGCTGATGATCAACTGTCTGGCCTTGGGTTCTCTTCGACGAAGCCCGACGCTGTTCTTGTCCGTGTTGTGAAGGCCAATAAGCGCCGCCTTTACAATGTCCGCTTCGGCGCTGCTAAGGATGGTGTGTGATGACGATGTTCGAAGTTGCTACGCGGGTGAAGGTCCGCTTCTTGTCGGTCAAAGGTGAGCTGTCGATCGAGCAATTGTGGGACGTGCCCTTGCGCGCGAACGACAACTACAACTTGAACGAGATCGCGAAGTCGATCTCTCGGAACTTGCATGGCATGCAAGAGGAGAACTTCGTCGACGGTGCGCCGTCGGCCAAGCTTGCCAAGGAGCAGATGAAGCTTGACATCGTGAAGCATGTCATCGCGACGAAGCAAGAGGACGAGCGCAAAGCAAAAGACCTCGCCGACAAACGTGCCGAGCGCGCGCGACTGGTCGAGATCTTGGCAAACAAGCAGGACGAGAAGCTGTCCGGCCTGTCGACCGAGCAGATCGAGAAGCGCATCCGCGCGATCGACGCTCAGCAATAGCAGCAACGCGCAGGCCGTCTTCGGGCGGCCTGCTTTTCTTGGGGCAAACATGAAGCGAAAAAAAGTATGCGAATGCGGTCAAACCGTTATCCCGGGATCAATGTCTGGTTACGCCGGCATCATTCTTCCAATGGGGGGGGGCAGAGAAAGGATCTCTCGCTGTCGATATTGCGTCGAGGATGATGTGAAACAACAAAACAAAAGCCGACACAGCATCGAGATCGACGGCGTCGACATCAAGTGCAGCACTCGGCTCGCGAATGCGATGTTCAAAAAAGGGATCGCATTCTCTACGGCAGTGAAGTTGCGCGACATGGTGTCGAGCAAGTGGTTCATTCGAACAGTGAAGAACGCCGGCAAAAAGAGCGAGAAGGAACTGATCGGAATCCTCGACGTTCTCGATGGGCTCGGCGAGAGGTAGCCAATGAAAGAACAAACAACAAGAACGATCGAAGACATCGCCTCGACGCTGGCCGTGTGGGTCATCGCTTTGATGGTGCTGTTCTTGGTCATCGGGGAAGCACGATGAGGGACTATCCGATCCGCAAAAATGACGTGATCGTTCGATTCGGTGAGCTTCTTTTGTGCATCGAAGAAGGACCATATTCGCACGGTAAAGCAGTCGTGATCGACAGTCCTCTCGGTCCTCTCGTCGAGACATTCGCCGGAGAACTTCGCACCGTTTACATTCATCTGCTCGATCCGTGGGAAGTGATCGACAACATCGAGGCCAGACAATGGGATATGCACTGCTCTGCGGCGACGCACTAGAGATCATGCGCGCCGACCTGAAGGACAACTCGATCGACTTGATCATCACCGATCCACCCTACAAGTCACTCGAAGAACACCGCGCGCGCGGCACGACGACGCGGCTTGTAAAGTCGTGGTTTCCTGTTCTCGAAGATGCAGTGCTTCTCGAGCACGCGCGCGAATGGCTGCGTGTGCTGAAGCCTGGCCGTCACCTATACATGATGTGCGACCCGAAGACGTCATACGCGCTCGTCCCTGCATTGCTTGCGATGGGCTGGCGTTGGGGCAATCGTCTTATCTGGGACAAGAAGCGCATCGGCATGGGATACCACTATCGTCGACGCTACGAAGACATCCTCTTCTTGACGAAGCCCGCAACCGGCGGACACAAGAAGCGCAAGCTGCGCGACCTGGGCGTGCCTGATGTGATCGACACCGTCCCCGCTGTGCGCAAGCGTGGCGCCTATCCGACGCAGAAGCCGATCGGCCTTGCTTCGCTGTTCATGTTCCAGTCGGGCAACGCTGGCGAGACCGTGCTCGATCCATTCTGCGGCTCTGGCTCGACGGTTGCGGCCGCAATTAGTGGCGGCATGCATGGCATCGGCATCGACGTGCAAGAGCAAGCAATCTATCGCGCTGGCGCATCATTGCGCGACATTGGCGGAGCCGAGCTGTCGTGGAAGGAGTTTGTCGGGTGAGCGAAATCGTCCTTCGTCCATATCAGCACGACGCGATCAATGCCGTGATGAGATACATCGGCGACGGCGGCGGCAACCCGATCGTCGACAAGCCGACAGGGACCGGCAAGGGGCTAACGATCGTTGCGCTTGCGTGCCTTATGGTCGATGAATGGGACGTTCGCGTCACCATCGTGACAGACCGAGCACGTCTGCTCTCGCAGAACATGAACGACCTTCGCGCGTATGCACCACACGTCGACGCGGGCCTCTACTCGGCAAGCTTGTACCGTCGCGACATCGGTCGCCGCGTGATGTTCGTGCAGATTCAATCCGGCTGGGACAAGCCGGAGCTGCACGACGCCGACATCGTCATCGTCGACGAAGGGCACATCGGCGGCATGCGCTACGATCACTTCATCGGGGCAGTCCGTGCACGAAACCCGGACGCGCGCATCGTCTGCTTCAGCGCGACACCGTTCTTCGGCCCGCGCGCGACGCCGCTCACTGAGAAGAAGAACGCGATCTACGACTCCTTCGCCTATCGGATGTCGATCCGTGAAGCGCTCGAGGGCAAGTGGCTTTGCCCTTTGACGGTTCAAGATGCCGAAGTGCAGATCGACGTCGGCGGCCTCTCCGCCGGCAGCGGCGACTTCACGATCGGCGAAATGCAGTCACGCGCCGACACGCCGGCCATCAATGCCGCCGTGGTCGAAGAGACGCGCTACGCACTCGCGCGCCGTCGCCGCGCTGGCATGTGCTTCGTCGCTGGCGTCGAGCACGCTGCGCACTTGCGCGACATGATGCTTGCGAAGCGCGTGTCTTGCGAGATCATCGACGGCAGCACGCCGGCGACGCGTTGCGATGCCATCTACGAGGGATCGAAGACCGGCGCGGTTCGGATGATCGTGACCGTCAACAAGGCGCTGACGGGGGTCAATCTGCCCTGGCTCGACTTCGGCATCATGGCTCGAGCGACGAACCTGCCGCACGTCCAGATCCAAGCAGCCGGCCGCTTGATGCGCACGTTCGAAGGCAAGGAGGATGCGTTGTGGTGGTGCCACGGCAAGAACGTCGAGCGCCTCGGCCCGATCGATGACATCAAGCGCCGACCTCGCCGAGACCCGAGCTACAAGATGTGCCCGAAGTGCGTCGCCAAGAACATGAACTTCGCCATCGTCTGCGGCGAGTGCGGCTTCGAGTTCCCGCCATCGGAAGCAACGGACGACAAGCCGGATGCCGTCTCGGCTGTGGCGTCGAAGATGTCGATCTTGACGCGGCGCGATGACAAGGGTCGTAAGCTCTCACGCTGGCGCGTGCACTCGTGGGCTGCATCGGTCGGCATCAAGGAGGGCTCGCAGTACGGCTTCACGCGTGTCGATTGGTGGGGCACGCTCGAAGGCAAGGACAGCGAGCCCTCGAAGTTCGCGAGCGAGTTCGCGTTCTTCGACCATCCGCTGAACGATGGTCTTCGCAAGAAGGCCGCGCAACGATGGCGAGAGCTTGGCATCTGTGACGTGTCGCCGACGGGCATTGGCGACGCGATGGTGAAGATGAACGCGAAGCCTTGCACTGTCGAGTGGGCAGACACCATCGTCGGTCCAAAGAAGCATCGACAGATCGTCGGTCTTGAGTTTTACAAAAAGGCGCAGCAAGCGTCGTTCTAGGAGAAGCAATGGCAGAGCAGACAAGAGAGAGCATTCATCGCCGCAATTCCAACCGTGCAGCAGCCATCGCGAAGATGGCGCAGCGTATCGCCATCGACATCGAGAACATCGGCAGCATGGAAGCAGAGAACCAACGGCTTCGCGATATGGTGAAAGCGCTCGAAGACGAAATGCGAGATCTGCGGACATGGTACAAGGCGCGGCGGAGTGCCGACATCCGAGAAGCCGCAGCGAAAGCAATGCAAGACGCGCAGAACATGATCAGCAAAGAAGAAGAAGAGGCACGCGCACGCCTCGAGCTTGGCTACATTTCACCGCCGAAGCCATAGCTAGGCACGATCATGCGCATCATGTAAAGGAAACTCCCGCTATCTCTAGCGGGAGCTTTTTTGACTTGGGGTCAAATTTTATTCAGTGAGGGAGCGACACCGAATGGCGAACGATACACAAGGCGCGAAGACAGCACAAGCGCCGATGCTCGAGGACATTGCAGACCTATGCCGGCGCGGCTTTCGCGTCACTGCCATCGCGAAACGCGGGAAGGTTCCGCTCGAGAAAGGATGGCGCGACGCGGTCTCCGACTTCGATGTCGTCGTCGAGGACTTCATCGGCGAGAACTTCGGCGCGAACGTTGGCATCGTGCTCGGCGGAGACTCGCGCATCTTCGCCGTCGACATCGACGGGCAGAAGGGCATGGACTACTTGAAGCAGAACGGCTGGAAGTTGCCGCCGACGCTGACGACGAAGACAGGGCGCGACAAGGAAGGCGATCCACATCGCCACTACTTCTACATCTGGCCGGAAGATTGCGACGTGCGCATTCCGTCGTCGCACTCGATGGGCGAGACGTACAAGGACGCAGAAGGCAAGAAGCATCGGCGCTTGTTCGGCGTCGACTTGAAGGGCGACGGTGGCTATGTCGTCGCGCCGCCGTCGGTGCATGAGAATGGCAACGTCTACGAATGGGTCGATCGACGCGTGAAGATTGCGCCGGCGCCGCATTGGGTCATCGAGTGGATGCGCGAGAACTCGAGCCCGCGCGCGTACGAAGCCGAGCAGACCATCGCGACGCCGCGCATCGAAAGGCACGACGAAGATCGTCTGATGAAGTGGGCGAAGGTGACGGCGCAACACTTGGCCGACGAGGTGGCGACGGCGCCGCCGGGCTCGAGGCACACGACCTTGATCGCTCGAGCATCGTCGATGGGCCGCCTTGTGCACATCCTTGGGCACTTCGAGTGCCGCTACATCTTGAACGATGCCATCAAGAAGTGGGGCGACCGCAAAGGCGACGCGCGCATCGATGTCAAAACCATCGAGGACGGGCTTCGCTTGGGCGCGAGACAGCCGAAGTTCCCACCGGAGCGCGCGCTCGCTGATGCTGTGCTGACGTACAGCGACGAAGAGGTGCGGCAACTCATCGAGGCAACATCCGGCGGACTGATGCAGGCAGCGGCAGCCATCGAAGAGGTTGTCGAGATCCCAGAAGAGACGCTGTCGGAGAGCAGGAAGCGTGTCCTCGAAGAGGTCGAAGCCGAAGTGCTCGAGGCGAGTGTCGTCACTGACCAGATCGCGGCAATTGGACCCGGAGCCGCGGCCCTGGTCAAGTGCCTATCAGCGACGAGGATCAAGCAACCGAACTTCATCGCCATCGCGATCGGAGCCATCGGCGCAATCTGGGCCGGCAAGCAATGGCACACCGCAACCGGCCACCTCGCCGCGTCCGTCCTGCTTGCCATCGGTCAGTCGGGCACCGGCAAAGGTTCATCCTTCCACGCCGTCCACGAACTTGTCCTCGACGACAAGCAGTGGAGCCCGGCGACCTTTCCGTCAGTGCAAGCCGTGATGCTGCACCTCGAGCTGTGCTCGTCCTCGCAGATGGCCTCGGTCTTCGGCGGCGAAGAGCTAGGCAAGAACCTCTCGGAGCTGTTCGCGTGGAACGCCGCGCCATCGAAGCGCGAGGTCGCGAGCGCAATGCTCGAGCTCGTGCCAATGGGCTACCGCAAGCCCTTTAGCAGACAGGCCAGCATCAGCGGCGGCGGCGGCGCCGTGAAGACCGTCATCGCGCCATGCACCGTCGTCATCGGCGGCACGACCGAGGTGTCGCTGCGAACGATGCTGTCGGGCGACTCGGCCGAGGACGGCTTGAACGCGCGCCTTGTCTGCCTGCCCGGTATCACACGCCGCAACCCCTACGCCGAGGGAGACTTCGACGTGAAGTTGACACCCGACGTGATCAAGTTGCGCTCGAGGGCGAAGAAGAGCCTCGGCCAATGGCAGCGCAGCATCAACCCCGGACGCTTGACGCCCGAGCCGATGCCCGTCGAGTACGACCACGGCGTCGCGGACATGCTGTCGACAATCTACGTCGATTCAGTGTGGGCATCGAACGACCTCACCGGCGCCGCGCGCGCGCTGGCCGTGCGCACGTGCGAAAAGGTCGAGCGCTTGGCCTTGGCGCTGGCCGTGGCGAATGACCCGTCGCTGCCGATCGTGAACGTCGCGTGCGTTACGGCGGCGCACACCATCGTGCAGCGTTGCCATGCGTACTTGGCGCCGAAGCAAGACGAAGCCAAAGCCGAAGAGGAAGTGCGAGCGCATGGCAGCCATGATGCAAGAGCGCAGGCCAGCGTCAGACGCGCGTTGCGGGCTCGGGTGGGATGGGTGCCGCTGAACATCCTCACACGCGCAACACAGGCCCTCTCGTTTCGCGAGAGAGAGCGCGCCATCGAAGAGCTGCGGAAGGGTGGCAGTGTGGCAGTTCGGGAGGTGCTGACCGGCGGAAGGAAGCGAACCGAGATCGCGCTGCGCTGAACGAGGGAAGGACGAAAGGGGCTGACGAAAGCCCCTTTTCTTGACGTAAGTCTTGACGCGGCGCGTTATCTTGACGCAGTGCAACATTGACGTAAGTGACGAAAGTTTCGCGCAAGTGTCCGAAAATAGTATTCTTACACTTATATCACTTTCATCATCCTAGTATTGGAAACCCCTAATTTAGACCCTTGCTTGGGTGTGTACTAGGAGTGATGAAAGTGACGATGACGAAAGGGTAGCGCAAGCAAGCAGTGTGCCAAGTTGTCTGCAAAAATGTCACACAAAGCGCTTGCGTCGTGTGACGATCGTGCGCTAAAAGTCCCGCCACCATGCCGCTGATTCCCGCGAAACCTGTCCTCGAACTTGTCGTCCCCGGCAAGCCGCTGCCGTACAAAAAAAAGCGCTGGCACCCGAAGCCGCAGCAGGAGCAGATGGATTCGATCGCGGCGTATGCGCGCAAGTGGGGGCCGCCGGCGCCGCTCGACGGCGCGCTCGCTGTCGAGGTGCTTTGCGCCTTCCGCGTGCCGAAGTCTGTCTCGCAGCGCGAGGCAAAGTTGCGACTCGCCGGCGATGCGTGGCACACGCAGACGCCCGACTCGACCAACTTGCTGAAGCTCGTCGAGGATTCGTTGACGGGCATCGTTTGGCACGACGACTCGCAGGCCGCGTTCAGCGCTTGCAAGAAGCGTTGGGTCGACGAGGGCGCCGGCTTCACGAGGATCAAAGTCTGGCAACTGCCGCTCTAGGAGGACACACGATGCGCACGCAACAGGAACTCTCTCTCGCCCTCGACGAGGCGATCGCCGCTCAACAGGAAAGCAACAAGGGCCACGTGCGCGTGCCTTGCTGGTCAGCGCAAGAAGCGCACGCGATGAGCGACGTCGCACGCGGCCAAGGTCACGAGGCCAATGCCGACGGCCTCGACGTGCTCGTCTACGTGAAGGCCGATGTCGAGTGACGTGGGCAAAGATTGTCGGCACCTCAGTGTGGGACGACGACCGCACGAGCTACGCGCCGCGTAAACACAAGCGCTACACCGTCGTCAAGGGCAAGCTCGTCGAGTACGAATGGGACGAGCAGTGCCCTGTCGACGAGGACAGCGAGATCAAGACGCGCGGCCAGATCGAGAAGGAAGACGAGGACGCACTCGAGCTAGAGCGCGCTCGCGCGAAGGCGACGTCGGCGTTCCCTCTCGCAAAGGACAAACCGTGACAAAGAAGATCCTCGACCAGTTGCTAAAGCTCGCCGCCGATCAGCTCGGCGTGCGCGAGGCAACTGGGCAGAACGACGGCGAGCCGTCGCGTCGCTACATGGGCGGCCGTCGTGAGCCGTGGTGCGCGCACTTCATCGCGTGGCTGTTCCGCTCGGTCGGTCATCCGTTGCCTGGCGACGTTGTGGCGACGAGGCTCACGGCGAACCCTATCGCCAGCGTCGCACGCATGAAGCGCGAGCTGATGAAGCGCGAGCTTTACTTCGACAAGGAAGTGAAGACGACGATCTCGTTCGACGAGAACGGCGCAGCGACGACGCGCAACATCGTGCCGGTGCCAGGCTGCCTCGCGTTCTTCAGCGACCGAGGCGACAGCGACGCATCAGCGACGGGGCAGCATGTCGAGCTTGTCATCGGCGTCGACGCTGACCACTTTGCCGAGCTGACACCCGACGGCATCAAGGCCGCGCTGCACTTGAGCATCATCACCATCGGCGGCAACGTGTCGGACGGCGGCAAGACCGGCTTGATCGTTGGCACGCGCAAGCATGACGTCGACAAGACAAAGCGCCTCGTCGGCTTTGGCTTTCCCTTTGGATTGGAGGCAGCGTGAATCTCACCGTCCGCAACATGCTCGAGGCTCTTCACAAGCTGAACACGCAGGAGCCGCGTCATCGCGATTATGCGTTCTTCATGAACGAAGACCAGATCCTCGACGTCGGCACGATGGGCGCGCTGTCCGGCCTGATACACAATCTGCGCATGAAGCTGCACAAGAACATCGGCACGCTGATGCACCGTCGACGCAAGATCAAGTCTCTTCACCGGCTATACAAGCAACACTACAACCGCCTCTTCGCTGAAGAGCGCGCTGCCCTTGCTGCTCGTCGAGCAGCGATGCCGCCGGAGCCGGATGGCTATGTCGGCCAAGCGTTCGGCCAACCGATCTACAAGGTGAGCGAATGACGACGCTGCGAGAACATATGCAGACGCATCGCATCGACGGCGCCACTCTTGCCGATGCAACGCGCATCGGTGGTGTGCGCGCTCTTGCGTTGTACCTCGAGGGCAAAGGTCCGCCGCCGCCGCCGTCGATGTGCGCCTATCATCAGGTCTTCGTGCATCTGAGTCAGAGCGAACGCCGCGACATCGAGATCGACGTCGAGCAAGAGCGCACCGCATGGCGCATCCATCGCGAGTCGCAAGTCGTCGCGGCGCCGGTGTACGACCGCTAACCTGGACGCCACGTCGGGCCGGTGACTATGGTCGTCAAGGTGAAGCAAAAAGCTCTGCCGCTATCCAAGAAGTCGAAGGCTCCCACGAGCAAGAAGGGGCGCGCGCGTGCCGCTGCCGAACTGACTTCGTCGACGGCACTGAAGCGCTACATCCTCGGCGACTCGATCGAGGACATCGCCGAGGCAATCGGGCTCACACCGAAGGAGGCCTCGGAAGCGCTGGGCAATGCACTGGTCGAGGCTGCCGAGCTGCGCACGGTGTTGGCCGGTGGGCTGATCGATCTGCACTCGATGCGCTACGAGCTGATCATCCGCGCGAACATGGAACTCGTGCGCAACAAGGACAACGCCGACACCGTCATGAAGGCGATGCGCCAGGCTGAAGAGCTGCAGGGGCTGCATCGCAAGGAAGGCAACGGCGGCAACGAAGGCGGCGGCGACTCCCGCGTGATCAACGTTCAGGCCGTGGTGATGACCGATGCAACGTAGAGCGTGCGCGCCACGTGCATCGAACTTGAGACTTCTCGTCGCACAGCTCGCGCTCGTCGGCGACAAGACGAGCAAAGTCATCGCGATGATCGCCGGCATGGGCAGTGGCAAGACCGGCGGCGCTGCGGCGAAGGCGCTGATCGGGACGCTGCAGAACAACGGCGCGCCGACGCTGGTCATCGAGCCCGTCTACTCGATGTTCGCTTCGGTGTTCCTGCCTGAGTTCGCGCGTGTGTGCGAAGAGGCCGGCGTCCGCTGGAAGTTCAACAAGCAAGACAAGATCATCACGATCTTCGATGGCCCTCGGAAGCTGCAGATCTTCTGCCGCAGCGCCGAACGCCCCGAGCTGATTATCGGCTTCAACGTCGGCCTCGTCATCATCGACGAAGCAGCCAACGTCCCCGAGGCCATCTTTCATCGCGCCGTGCAGCGTGCTCGCGATCGTCGCGCGCCAGTCGTGCAGGTCGTCATCGTCACGACACCCGAGGGCTTCAACTGGGTTCACACGCTGTGCACGCAGACAGAGAACCCGATCACGGTCATTCGCGCGAAGACCTACGATAACCCGTTCTTATCGAAGGACTACATCGAGAACATGACGCGCTTCATGTCCGAAGAGGACAAGCGCGCCTATCTGCACGGCGAGTTCGTTGCGAAGACGGGCAACGTCTACAAGCAGTTCTCGCGCGAGCGCAACTTGCGGCCATGCCTGAACCCGTTCGCCGGCGACCTCTTCGTCGGCGCCGACTTCAACGTGAAGCAGATGAGCTGGGTCGTCGGTCGCCGCATTGGCGACGAGCTTCACATCTGGGGCGAGGTCATCGCCCCAGGCAACACGATCACGCACATCAACGCGCTGAAGGCATATCTGCTCGAGCAAGCGCGCAAGCGTGGTGTGCGCTCGAGCTTGGCCGAGATCGTGGCGCGCACGACCATCGTGCCGGATGCGTCGAGCAAAGCAGAGAAGACATCGGCAGCGGCTTCAGATGTGCATCACTTGATCCAGGCAGGATTCAACGTGGAGCTTGCAGGCATGAACCCTTTCATCCGCGACCGCGTCTTCAGCGTGAACGCTGCGTTCGTGGACGGGCTGCTTCTCATCGACCCGCAAGGCGCACCGATGACGGTCAAGGCCATCGAGGCGCAGGGGTACAACAAGTACGGCGTGCCCGAGAAGAAGGACGGAATTGACGATGTGTGTGACGCGGTGGGATACGCTGTGCATCGATACCTCCCAAGCGTCGCACCGCGCACGCAGCAACACTGGAAGCAAGCAGCGAAGGCCGACGAACTGCAACACAAGATCGAAAGGGGCTGGCAATGACGACGACCGAACAAGCTATCGCACTGGTCAACGGCGGCGCTGCGGCGAACGCGGCGGCCATTGCCCGCAGGATCATCAGCGCGTGCAGTGCATGGCGGCCTGACAACTTCAACACCAACATCGAGCACGTGCGCGCGCACTACATCGGCCGAGGTGGCCCGCTTGTCGCTGCTCGTCTGAAGGCTCTCTACCCTGAGAGCGGCGACACCATTCCAGTGTGGCCCTATCCTTGGGTCAACTTGCAGGCAAAGGTCGCAGCGTGCGTCTACGACCTCACGCAGATCCGCACGCTGGTCAATGAGAAGGGCGAGCCCGTCGAGCTGACCGATGCGCGCGCGATTCGCTGGGCCGAGATCTTGGACCATGCCCAAGTCGACAACAAGATGGCCGAGTGCGAGCGTCGCGCGTCGACTGGCGCAAAGAGCAACGTCGTCGTGGTGCGTGCGCGCCGGCAGATGGTGAACGGCGTCAAGCGCTACATGCCGTCGATCGATCTCTTCTGGTCGTCCGATGTGTACGTGCTGCCGTCGGCCGAGTCGCCGGAAGATCTGCAGATGGCTCACGCTGTCGCGCTGCGCATCGCAGGCCCTGCCGGCCCAAACTCGAAGGGCGAATTCTGGGAGCTGTGGACGCGGCCTGAGACCACAGGCGAAGACGGCGTCCCCGTCGGCGACACGTGGTTCATGTCGCAGCTATCGAGCGAAGGCGAGCTTGTGTTCGGTGGCGTCGAGGGCGAAGAGTACAAGGGCTCGATGCTCCCGATCGCCATCTACAAGACAGCCGTCGCAGATGTCGGGCCTTGGCCGATTCCGAACGACGAAGATGCAGTGCTCGCCGAAGCGACGAACGCCGACATCAGCGACAGCTCGTGGATGGAAGGCATGCAAGGCCACACCGACCGCGTCTACTCTGGAACACAGATGAAGGGCGAGGACGTCAAAGGCGGCGCCGGCCGCACGATCAAGGTCGGCCCCGGCGAGACGATCGTGCCGCTCGACTACAACCCGAAGATCGCAGAGCGGCGCGAATCGATTCGTGAACGGCTGCGCATGCTGGCCGTCTCGAGACGCCAGTCGCCATCGGCTTACGTCGACAAGGAAGGCAGCCAAACCGAAAGCGGCACCGCGCGCATGGTCGCGCTCGAGCCGCAGACGAAGGCGCGCGACGAGCAACTGAAAGAGGCAGCGGTCTTCGAGCGCACCTTCTCTTCGATCTTGATCGACGTGAACGACACCTACTGCATCGACGAGCAAGTGATCTCACCATGCCGGCAGCAATGGACGCCGGCGAAGCGGCCGCAGTACGAGAGCTTCGGCGATGTGCTGCGCAATGCCATCGACGCGCGCGACGCCGGCCTCATCAGCGACGCTCGAGCCGCTGTTCTCATCGGCGAGGCGAAGGACATCAAGGACGCCGAAGACAAAAAATACAGCAACGTCCGCGCATCGACCATCGACAAGAACCTGCCAGGTTGGGTCGAGAGCGGCGAGACCGAGGTCGACGACAAGGAGCCGCAAGACGAAGAGACGAAGACGCCGCCGGCGATGCCTGTCGACAGTGTGCCTGTCGAGGCTGTCGCCGACACAGCGATGAACGGTGCGCAGGTGCAAGCGCTTGGCGACATCGTGGCGAAGACCAGCGATGGCACGTACAACAAGGACACTGCGAAGGCGATCCTCGCTGTTGCGTTCCCGACGATGACGCCGGATCAGATCAACTCGATCATCAATCCGATCCAAGTCAAGGTGCCCGTCGAGGTCAAAACGGCGCCGCCGGCGGGAGTGTAAACCATGCCGCGCGACGACGGCTGGGCAAAGGAGATCGAGCGCGGCGCGCGCGGCTCGGCGCAGCAACTGATGGCCTTGCTCAAGGACATCGACGCTGCGATCGAGCGCGTTGTCGACTCGCTGCAGACCGGCACCGATGGCCGCATCAAGGCAGGCCAAGCGCGAAACCTCACTCGTGCACGGAAGCAGATCATCGAGGCACTGGCGAAGCTCGGCGCAAACAAGGTGCAAGGCATGCTCGCTGATGACGTCGTCGCGCAGGCAGAGAAGATCGGGAGCCTTGTTGCTGACGATCTGCTCGGCGACAACGAGACGACCTTCGAAGCCGACGCATCACGCAAGATCAAAGCCATCGTCTCGAAGCACAACAAGGACGTCGCGAAGATCTTCGGCGATGCCGGCCGACGGCTGCAGCGAGAGATCAACGCCGCCGAGGTCGGCGCACTCGACGTCGAGAAGCTGAAGAAGAAGCTGAAGGGTCAAGCGCGCGGCGCGATGTCCAATGCGATGACGGTCATCGATACAGCCGTCAGCTCCGGCGCGCGCACTGCCATCGTCGAGACCGTGCGCGACGTCGTCGGTGAAGACGGCGAGGATGTGTTCGTCTTCAAATACACCGGGCCGCGCGACAAGCTGACTCGGAAGTTCTGCCAGCGCCACGTCAAGCGATACTTCTCGCAAGAGTACATCGACAGCACGACCAACGATAACGGCCTACCCATGTCGTCGACGTGCGGCGGCTACAACTGCCGGCACTCGCTTGCCCCGGCGCTGATGAGCGAACTCACGCCGGCGCAGCGAAAGTCGGTGAAGTGATGAAGACGAAGGGCCCCTTCTTCAAGAGCAACATGCCCGGCGCTGTCGCCTTGATCGACATGCTCGGCGCGGTTGCCATTGGCCGGATCATCATGCGAACGGATGACTCGATCGACGTCGACGGTGGGGCGCTTGCGCCATACTCGGCGCGATACGGACGCAAGCGCGTCAAGAGCGGCCGCAACCTCGAGGTGCAACTGATCTGGTCGGGCAAGATGATCAACGCGATCGAGGTGCTGTCGAAGGACGGCGGCCAGCGGCGCGCGGTGGTTCGGATCGGGGTCGGCGCACGCGACAACCGCAACAACATCGCGGCATGGCTGCAGAAGCGGCGCAAGTGGTTCGGGCTCTCGAAGGCCGACCGCAAGGTGCTGGTCGCATTCGCTCGAGCAAACGCGAAGGCGATCATCGACGGCAAGATCCGACGCAAGGCGCCCAAGGTGAACAAGCCACCGATCCGAGACGACTAGGATTTGACAGCTCCGGGGTCCGGTTGCTGTAGTGCC
>ERZ650304.740-NODE-740-length-14751-cov-9.643917_pt1 | contig 14751 bp, 20 predicted proteins | sample MGYA00376240_ERZ650304 | MGnify/ENA primary metagenome ERZ650304 (study PRJEB26733, sample SAMN07839271) | wastewater metagenome | biome: small river; feature: stream; material: water | place: USA: North Carolina | collected 2016-03-01 ...
GTGTGACCATACATCAGCGGCGTTTGAGTACACTAGATGTTTACCCCAGTGTTAGTAACACCGATACCAAAAGACTGGCGTTTCTTACGTGCTGCACCGGGGGTGCTAGCCGAAGCATTGAGCGTAACGTCTGGTGTTTCTACAGGCTTAGCTGCACTATCCGCTACTGCTGCCTGAGCCGCTGCTCGTGCTGCTGCTGCCTCTTGGGTCTTAGCAGCTTGTGCTGCCATTTCCTGAGTAGCCTTAGCTGATTGCTCAGCGGCCTGCTGTACTGCTCGGGCTTGCTCTTCTGCCTGTCGTGTAGCAATGTCTGCTTGTACGTCAGCGCCAGTCAGCTTAGCTACCGATTGTCGAATGAATCCCATATTAGACTACCTTGTAGAATGAAGTTGTAAGTGGCTTAAACGCTGCCGCTTTATAAGCGCCTGCTACGATGTTAACAGGTGAACTATCCGCTGACATGATTAGGCTAGCACCACGCCCAATAGCAATCTCTTGCAAGGCAATAGGGATTGATGCTAGGTTGCCACCGTCCTCCAGCTTGAGGACTAACCACTCTTGTAGCACCGTGGCATTGCTGTACCAAGGGGTGATAGTCTCTACACATACAAGGTACCCATCCACAATAGCTACGTTACCTGCTGCTACTGCATCGGCAATACTACACCAAGCCTTGCCGAAGTTTTTGCCTACAGCCCAGTCATAGTTGTCTGAGTAGCGGTCAAGGTTTAGGAGGGCATTAAAGATAAGCCCATCGTCATCTTGACTAGCCCAACGCCAGTTAACTCTCGATAGTAAATCCATTGCGGAGTTCCTGTAGTACGGCTTGTACGCCTAGCTGATAAGCAACCTCAATTGGGGTAGTGGCTGTTGTTACTATGGGCTTAGAGAACTTACGTTCAAGCTGACGATATACGTCAGAAGCCAGCCTAGTGATAATCTGGTTTGGTTGGGTGGGCATAGTATAGGTACCAATAGTTAACTAAAGAAGAAGTCGGATTCTAAGACTTCCATAATGTCAAGGCTGCCCTTTGTTGGCGGCGGTGGCAAGCATGGATACTTAGCAACGAGGTCAGCGGGTGGGTCACAGGCTATATACATAGCCACGAATTGCTTACGGATAGAATCGTATAGCTTCTGTGCATCAGCAGCGTGTGTTCCATAATCGTCGTGAATCATAGCCAGCGAGGTGATACCCTGCTTAGCACAGTCAGCCGAGGTCAGGTGCAAGTGCGCTGCATCTAAGCTATGCACAAAGTTAGGTGCCATACCGCTAGCGTGCTTAGCTGCGTCTGGCTTATCAGTCTCCGACATAACACGAATCTTAAGTGGGCCATGCAACCATGTACGGATGCGGTGTACCTCAGCTTCGAAGTAATCTTGGCAAGCAGGGAACCCACTTGGCGTGACCCAAGAGATAGTCTCATACTGCCCAGTCTTCATTATGATACGTGCTGCTTTCTTAAGCCAGTCCATCGCCTCGCGGCCCTTAACCACAACGTCACCAATAGCGGGCCACACTGCCTTCATAAGCAATGCTGCTGCCCTGCGGTATTCCTTAGAGTCGAAGGTAGGGCCGAGGTTCTCGCGGAGGTAGTCATCAATGACGTACTCTGTAGCGCTGCGCTCTGTCACACCGTAAGGGGTAGTCATAACGCTACGCTTCACAGCCTTACGGCTAATGCCGTGGGCTAGCCACTTGTCCCGCATCTCGGCTTCCTCACCCTCAAGCACCATAGCAGCTAGGCGCTTCTCTGCGGCCTTGGCAACGTCAGAGTAAATGTCCCGCATCACACTATTGTTAGTGAGGTTAGTAGCAGCACCGCCAATAGAGTCCCGGAACATTGCGCTAAGATTCTGTAACCCGTTGCAGCTACCGTCCATACTGATTGGTAGGTGGCTCAGGAAAGTAGTAGGGCTATTGCAATACTCGTCGTACTCGAAGCACCACGCTAGGAACTGCAAGGGGTCGCCAGCTTCCAGCCACCCTTGGTTGTTAACCGGGTCAGCAGCAAAGGAACGAATCAAATCACTGCGTTCTTCTACCCATGCCATGCGGTCATCTAGCGTAGCCTTATCAAAGCCCCACTTGTTAGCACCTTGCACATAGAACCAGCGCTTAGCAGTAGCATCAGGGATTGGCTTACCTTCTGCAAAGTGGATGAGTGCTTTACTCAGGTCACTACCCTGCGGGTTGATGCCTTGGGTTAGCGGGTACAAGCGGCCTCGGCTATCAGCAAAGTACACAAAGTAAATTGCGGGGTAGTCACGGAAGGATTCAGCAGTACGGGTAGCGTTATAGAACCTAGCATAGCGTGTGCCTAGAATCTTACGCTGTGTGTGCCACTCAGTCATCTCGTGCTTCCAGTCCTTGAACTCCTTAAGGCGCTCGGCGGGCCAAGTGTCCTTGGGTTCCTTAGAAGCATCTTGGTTCAGCCACTCTGGGCGCGGTGGCTTAGGTGTATCTGTTAAGGATACAATCTCCTTGGTGCTAAAGCTCTTGGAGATAGCGTAGACTGTGTTAAGCATACGGGCATTGACTTGCCACGCTGTCTTCTGCAAAGCGTTAACAGCACTGTAGACTACTGGCATATCAGTAGCCTTGCCTAGGTTACGTGCAGCACGACGACCATGTATCAGGTCACTGCACATACGGCGCATACGGGTAGTATGAAATCCGCCGGGTTGCTCGAAGCCCCAGTCCCTAGGCTCTGCTACACACGGCCCGAACATAGGCATAGTGACTGCGACATGGGCCTTGATCTTGTCTACAAACTCCATGACTTCTGGTGACAGCAGAACCTCGCAAGCATCGCGCTTGTATCCTGTCCGTGTCTCTGCACCCAGCACTACTAGACCAGCGTTCTCTACTAGCCCAAGCAGATACATACCCACTTGCTCCTTGCTGCCTACGTTCCACTCTACGATGGATAGCTCAGCCTTCTTAGCCTGCTGCATGAATACCACTAGGCGGTGGCGCTCATCCTTAGACAAGCGACGAGCAAAGTCTTTAGACAATGTGTCGTATAGGTCAGGTGCCTGCTCTTGAATCTGGGTAAGTATCAACTCACGATAGACGCTTAGGCCAATGTCATGGGCGAGGCGGCGGTGTGTGTCTGGCTTAGACGAGAGGACGTTGGACAGTACCCTGCGGATTGTGAGGAAGGCAACGGCTTCTGGGTCGAGTCCAGCAAGTAGCATAACGTGCGCCTTGTTGCGACCGGGCTTGGGGGAATTGACTTCTGCATCAATGACCTTTGCAAGAGGTAAGACATACTCACGGAAAATCTCCTTAGCGTAGGGGTTCTGATGGGCACGGCCTTGTTCTTCGGCCTTGTTCATAGAGTTCTCAGCACGGACAATTCCGCCTGAGTACATCTCGTGTTCAATCTCTTGCTGGGTCTTTAGTGTCATGCGTCGGTCCGTATTCCTTTGAAACGTGGCTCACGTAGAAGCCCGTTGGTTGTTAATCCCATAGCCTCCACTTCGATGTATTGGTCTATGATACGTTCAGGGTACAGGGTGTACTCGTCAGCTTGTGCTTGGCTTAGGCCAGTGCTTACCTTCTGGATAGCACCGTTAAGGTTGAAGCACAACACACAGGTATTCTTACCTGTCTTACCGCCAATGTCTGATACCACTGCGGATACTTTAACTGTCTCACTAAGCAGCGGCTTGCACTTAATGAACTCACCGCCTTTACCAGAGCCTACTTGATACTTGCCGTTAGCTTGTGCTAGTACAGCACCATCGTAGTGACTAAAAGTTTGGTTCTTGTAGTGGCTAGCAATAGCATCTGCTGCATCCTTAGCCTCAGTCAGGTTAACAAAGCTGTACTCTTCTGCCATTGGGCAAATGACATTGCTTAGTATCTGTGCTCGCTTATCTCGGAGCATAGCAATACGCTTCTTGTATGGTGCGGGGTACAACCTGTTGTTTAACTGGCCTAGCAATACGGGTGGCCCAACTGCGTCTGTGTTGAAGTCGAATGGCACAATGTCAAACGGTACAAACATTAGCTCTGGTTGTGGTGACTGCCTACGGAAGACCCCGCTAATGTAGCTGAACTCTTTGCCAACAATCCACGCCTCGCCTTGTATAGCGATACGGCCTTCATGTATTGGGTAGAGGTCGAGCAATGACTTTGCGATGTGTGGCATACTAAGGACCGTCTCACCTGTACGTGAATACGTTGCAACATGCTTACCGTTATAGAACGTGAAGATGGCATGACACCCATCATACTTCGGACTGATAACCCACTCCGTAATCTCTTCAACTTCCTTACGCACCTTAGCACTAATGTTGCTAAGCTCAATTGCTTTATGAACAATGTAGTCACTCACTTAAACCTCCGGTCTGTGTTATCCATAGCAGCTTCTATAATGTCTACTGCTTGGCTGAATGGTAGACTTGCTGTTAGGTTCTCTTCTAGCTGAGCATAGAGGTCAGCCTTACGCTCGTCCTCACCAAACTCCAGTACGTCTACTGCATGGTAGATGTTCTCTGACAACTCTTCAATCGTCAGCTTAGTATCCCTAGCATACAACACTGTAGCTAGGGCATAGGCGTTACCCTTGTTTGACATGTTCTTGTTCTCGTATCATTAGGTCTAGTCGGGCTAGTGCGTTCCATGCCTCGTGTGCTGCATGTTGTAGTTGCGAGTCGGAGTCTACTGGTTCTCCTGCTTTCTCTTTCAACCAGTGGCGTAGCTTTGCATCATCGTATCTGTCTATGCCTTGCGGTACTTGCATCCATCCATTGTCTGTGTACTTAGCTGCACCGAATGTTCCTACTGCTGTTACTGCGAGTAGTGCTCTTGCGAATCCTCCGAGTACCAGTGATGGTCGTAGCTTTCCTGCATCTAGTTTTGCTCCAAGCTCGTGTGCATCTCTGCCTGTTGGGTCTGTCTCCATGCCTCGATTCTCCGAATCTATTGTATAGATACGACCCAGCTTACACTGAGTCGGTACCTATTAGTTTGATAGTAAGCTTTGCCGCTTGGCTTTGCTATTAAGTGTGTACCTACTGCGAGAGAAACCACCGCATCCACCACACTGGTATCTACGATACTCGCCTGTCTGGGTGAGTGTTGGCTTAGCCTGCTCTACCATGTGGGTACTAGCACAACGAGGACAACGCATGGTGTCATCATTATAGTAAGCAGCTACGTTGGGGTGGCCTACCATGTAGGGCCTAAGCTTTAAGTAGAGTTCCTCTGTGGCTGGCACATCAATGCAGTTATACTTACGCATAACCTTCCATGCTTTAGGGTTTCCCTTTAGGCACTCTGTCCACAAAGCCATGCCGGGGAACTCGTTGTGTTCATCCTTGACTGTCTCAGTCAGGTGTTCACTGAGCCATGCCAAACGGTTGCTTGTAAACTTAGCCACATCCTTAGCCACTAGCATAGTGTCGATGACTTTGATCGGTGCTACGGGTAGCATACCTGCTTCAATGAAGCGGGCATTGATCTTCTTCAAGTCAAAGGCTTTGCCATTCTGGGCAATAACAATGTCGCAGTCACTAAGCTCAGCGTGTAGCTTAACCAGTAACTCACTGTCGTCCCGTGGGTCAGCCATCTTGCTAGTGTCTTCGTAGCGTACTTTCTTTTTGCCAAGGGTCTTAGCACAGTACGATAAGATAGACCACTCTTTAACAATCTGGTTCAGTCCAATGTTTACTTTGAACAGACTCCAGACGTAGGCTACGATGGGCGACGTTTCTATATCCAACGTCACAACATGGGGGCCTGCTCTTTTTTTGTTAGGCATAGGCCCCTCTCTTTTTGATGGCTGCGCTGATTACTGTTACTGCTACGGAGAACATATCCGATAGGTCTTTGATACCGGGGTAACCGTGATATGTAGTCTTTGTAGCATACAGCCTACGCACTTCGTTAGCCTCTTGCTGCGTTAAAGATGCACGATTAGGCTGGCGCTTTGCAGAACGGCCTGCTGCCACTCGATCATTAGCGTTGTCCTGATGTGTACCTTCTGCTAAGTGGTTAGTGTTTATACACCTCGGGTTGTTACAGAGGTGTCTAACAAGTAGCAACTCGTCAAGACTTACACCTAGTTTGTTTGCTAACGCAATACGGTGGACATACTGTAGCTTACCATCTATCCTTACCTGATGGTACCCTTGTGGTTTGTTCCCCTTTAACCCGTGATCTTGGCACTCGGTTACTGGCACGACTCGCATGTCCCGTCAGTACCGCAGTATGCTGGACCTAGGTCAAAGTCATCGGTAGCTAGGTGGCTAGCTAAGGCTTCACTGGGGTGACTTCCTTGCAGCACGGGTTGCTCTTGCTTTGGTGTTTCGTTGTTCACGCTTCTCATCCTCTGTCTTGTGGGTATTGTGTAGATACCCGGTTTGGTTAGTCGTATGCTTTTGGAGGTAAGCCGCTGTCCCGCTAAGGAAGGCTGCTAAGTTAACAACACCATAGCGCTTGTAGTTATTTTCTACCTTACCTAGTAAGGCATTGCATCCGTTATGCAGGGTGCCACGCACAGCGCCAGTGCTATGGTCATGGTCAAGGACTGGCTTAGTCAGGGGCAACTGGCAGATGGCACATCGGTTACTCTGTGCTACTGCTAGTCGTTCCCGCACTACGCTAATCTCTTTCTGCTTGAGCCGCGTTGTTGATTGCATCAGCTTCCTTTACTCGTTGCTCGATCTCAGCATAGGCCGATTCAAATTCTGCGTCTTGAATGAAGCAGTGCATTGGGCCGCCTACTGCTAGGCAATCATCCCATGCTTCTGGCTTACGGCGCATCCACAGCAAGCAAGCCTGCTCTAGCATTTCTACTAGCCAGCGCTCACCGTAGTAAGACTGATAGCAGTAAGCTACCGAGTCACTAAAGTGTTTCTCTTGTACGCTGTGTGCTAGTATCTTACCTGCTGTAACTTCGCCTACTGGTTTGGCCTTACCATCAACGACATACTTAGGCAAGCCGGGTATGTTGTCAGCCGTGTCACCATGTAGCATCTGCAACCAGAACCACTTGATGCCGTATTGCTTGTCATTGAATACGCTATCTTCTCCAGCAACTACTTGATGTTGTCGGTTAGTAACCCAGTCTAAGTGTAGGCCGGGAACCATGCGCATGTCTTTATCCTGAGTGAGGATAACCACATCACTGTATGTGCTACTGTACCAACCGAACAAGTCGTCAGCTTCTGCCACTATGGTTGAGTCTACTGTGAAAGGAAACTCTTTGCCTTCCATGTAGTCCCGTAAGCCTTGCCAGTTCTTAGGTCGCTTGCTATTTGCTCGCTGTCCTTGGTATGGTTTGACTCGGGCTATTGCATAGCGATGACCTTTGTTGCTACCGCTGAGTGTGAGCAATACAATAGTACGCTCAGCGCCTACGAGGTTTGCTGCTGCCTGTATCTTAGCTGCTAGATTAAAGCGGGCTGTACCTATATCCGTATCGTCGTTACCTGCACAGTAATAGGCAAGCCCATCACCGTCAACAAGTAGGATTCGATCTGGTGTAATAGGTACCGAACCCATTGGCTCTGCTGCTGCTGTCTTGGCAATAGCGTTAGCGAATGGGTTGCCCATTAAATGATACCGCCTAGCGCATCGTTAGAAGGGGATGTCGTCGAACTCTTTGCACCTGCCCCCGGCGCAGGCTTCCCCGGTGTGCTGGCTACAGCTTCGCCAGCGTTTCCCCCTGCATCCATGTCTTCGCCTACATCGGGCAAGTCCAGTGCTACGCCACCTGCTACCAGCAGGGTGTGTATAGGTGAGCCAATGAAGTTGACCGCGCCCTTGATCTTGTTCTGCAAAGTGTTCTTACTCTTAGCGGGTGTGACCACACCAGTCTTCTCGTCCCGGCGCTCGGGGTACTCACCCTCAATATACAGGCTACCCCATTGTTCCATGTCTGCCTCGTTCCATAGGAAGCAGCGCAAGTCAGAGCGAGCCGGGGGCACAGCAATGTCCACCCACCCTGTCTCGCTGTCCTCGTCTTCTTTACGGGGCGGGGCAATGGTATAGCCGCTAGCATTACGCAAGGTAGCGTCGATGCGGTCCTTACCCATTCGATCTTTCCACGTATCGTGGACCACTTCTACCTTGTATCCCTCGCCCAACAACTGCACGATATGCTGTGCATCTTGGCGGTAGTTCATACGCTGGAACAGCTTGAAGAAGTTAGCCTTCTCGTTAAGGCTGTAGGTTTCTGTGACCGTGATGCGATGTGGCTGGGCCTCGGCATCCGTAGCATGGCGCTTGCCTACCAGTTCAAAGATCAGCATTACCTTTTCTTTGATCTCTTCCTTGCCCTTCATCATGCCGCGCTGCTTGCCGCACTCCACGTACCCAATGAAGCGAGCCATGCCGGGGCCTGCTGCTGGAGGTGAGTAGTCCCCACCACCTGTCGTTGCTTTAGTTTGATCTGCGCCATTGGCTACGGCCTTAGCGCCTAGTGCTTTGAAGTCTACCATTTAGTTTGACCCTTCCAAATGAATACCTGCTTGCATGATGCCGTTAGTTGTACCTTTAAGCATAAAGGCTAAGTCACTTACTGCTTTAGCTTGGGCTACCAGTGCGTCGGCTAATCTTGCTACTGCCCCAACTACCTCCGGTGACTGGCACTTACCAGACTCAGCGACAAAGTTACAGTGCTCAATCGTCGTGCCCTGTGGTGCTGCTTTAGTTTTCATTTCGTTTCCTTAGTTAAGATAGGAGGGTACATACCCATCCATATACTGCTGTCGCAGTTCGGTACGCAGCTTAGCTGCATGTTCTTTGAGTCCGTCGATGCGGTCTTCGTCCATCATGCTGTCACCCCAGCTAGTGTCGCTAGGTACTGGCACAGCAAGAGGCCACTTAAACCACCACTCCATGAGGTCACTCGCTGCTTCCATGCAAGCATGAAGCAAGGCTGCTGCCTCGAACGCCACGCTTGGGTCAGCGTCTACGTACTCAGCATCGTGAACTTGGTTAACCAGTAAGGCTAAGCCCCCAAAGTTCTTGCGCTGGTAGAAGGCCCGGACTGACAACCACATTGCTGCCTTAGCCCACTCCCCACCTGCGCCTTGAACAACATAGTTCCGTATCTCGGTTGGCGAGAAGCTTGATGTGATGCCTTTCTTAACGAGGTACTCAGGACTAGGTGCCTCGGTATAGGAGTATAGCTTACCATCAGGTGTACGGTAGAAGCTTTCTCTTAGGTGACACACCACACCCGGAAAGTCTGGGTGCTGTACGTGCCTGCCTTGCTTACCGTTGAGCTTAATCTCCTGAGTAATGTCACCGTAGTATTGTGGTATCTCTGGGTAACGTGCATCCTCTGCATCGCTTAGTGCTTGTACCTCATCGACTGGCATACCTGTTGACTCTGCAATCTTCTTAACCCCGGCACCATAGGCACGTTGGAAGCTAAAGATTTTTGCTACGGTACGCTTGTAATCCCACTCCTTAACTGGTGCAACGTAGGTACCATCAGGTGCTTTGTATCCTTTGGCTAGGTTGAACACCTCTTGGTAATCCATGTGCTCTTTAGCAGCAAGGCGTACAACGTGCAAGTCCATGCCACTCTTAAGGTCTTCGATCAACTGCTTACAGTTAGTAAGCACAGCCTGAACGTACACCTCTAGCGAACTAAAGTCTGACTGAATGATCTTGCCATCCTTAAAGCGGCTAACGAACAAGGTCTTAACGTCTGACTTGTTACCCTTGGGTATGTTCTGCAAGTTGGGGTTGCTTGAACTCAGCCGTGCTGTTACCGTGCTGCACATATTAAGCATGTGGTGGATAAGACCTTCGTCATTAACCAGTGTCAACATACCGGACTCTTTACCGTCCTCATCCTTGCGGTAGTAGTAGGTACCCAAGTCCTTAGTCATAGCCATCAACTCAGCGTATGCTTTAAGGAACGGTACGCCGCTATCCTTTAGCTCGTCGATCACATCACTGCTTGTACTCCACACACCGGGGTCAGCACCCGCCCACTTAGCCTTGGGTTTAGTGTAACCCTTAAAGGTATAGGGACGATCAACCTCACGAGACTTGGGTTTGCTTGTATCGTCAAGCTTAACCTTCTTAGTCTTGAACTCACCAGCGTTCTTGCCGCCCTTGAAGGTAGCGTAGTTCAGGTTGCTCACCTCGAACGGGTCCATGAATGTAACAGTACCATCGTCTAGTAACCATCCACTTACCTCACGCTGAGCATAAGCATAGAAGGCTTGGCCTGTTGGTGGTGTCCACGTTGTAGTCCCATCCTTGAGGTCATACTCTCGGCACTTATAGTTTACTGTACCGCCAAAGAACAATGCGCTCTTCTGCTTAGGGCTACCCCAGTTGAAGTCGAAGGGTAGGTCAGGTGGTAGGTAGGCAGCGAGTCCCTCGCCTAACTCCTTAACCTTGGCCTCTAACTCAGCAGCTAGGGTCATGCCCTTGGCCTTGTCAACGTACATCCCGTTGCGCTCTGCCTCTACTGTGAAGATCAAGGCACCCATGTTAAGCAGGATACTGTTAAGTTGACCGCATTGCCGTGCTCGTTGCACCTGAGCCAGCATAATTTTCTCAGTATTTTCTACGTCACCTAACTGCCAGTCACCGTTCTCGTCATAGCCACCACATAGGTATCGGGTAAGCAGGTCAGCGTCAATGTCGGTAGTGTCAATGCCTGCTTTCCATAGCAACTTAACCTCGTCAACCTTGACGTTGCCGCCGTAGCGTGGGGCTACCTCGTCGAGGCTTAGCATCTGGTCCTTCTGGCCCATGCCTTGTAGTAGGTACTCAGCTAGCTGGCAGTCCCATACTAATCCCCCTTGACTAACATACTCCATCCATGCTTCAAGGTTAGCGCTATCTTGCAAAGCGTGGAGTAAATCGAATTTAATATTGAAGCCACCAAGTAATTTAGTACCAGCAAGGACAGGCCTAAGCCAACCAGCACTGGGCTTACTACGCCCAAAGCGTACCTCAGTAACTTTAGAATCCTTGTGCTTGAAGCCATGTGTTACTACGTGGTTGGCGCTGTCGAATGGATTAGCCTTACGCTTGAAGCTAGTCTTAGTCGTTGTCTCTGTATCCCAAGTGCAGTAAGTCATGGTACATACACTCCAGTCTTACCCTCGGTAATAAGTTTACGCAGCAGGACTAAGTGCCCTGCCTGCACACCACTAACTGTAGTGTTGGCTACCTCAATCAGATGGTTAAGGTATTCTTCGGCTGTCATGTTGCTTCCTTATATCTGCCACGTTGAGAATCAAAGAACACCTCTTGCTGAGGGCTGCCCTTCTTACCTGTTCGCACTAGCTTATTCTTAGTAGTACCAATGTACCTACTGTTCTCTAGCACTGGGTCATTCAATGCGCCAAGCGTGATGATAAGATCAGCAGCGCCTTGTTTGCCCGTCTTGCTATCCTTAAGTTGCGGAAGGGTAGGATAAGAAACACCGTCACCATCAGCACTGATCTGGCTAGTAGCAAGTACACTACAGTCATGCTTAACTCCCATTAAACGAGCCCACTGGTACATAGCTTCAAGCAACTGGTCAGTGCGCTGCCCGTTGTTGTTAGTGTCACCACCAAACTTGATGTTGTCCACCATATCGAATAGCACAAGGGCTGGCTTGTGCATTTTCATTATGTCCTCTACCTCATGGTTCCACATATCATGTATGTCAAATATGCGGAGAACACCGGGCCTACCACCTAAGGCAGTAGCATAGTCTTCACGTACCTTAGTCTTCCACTTAGGGTCAAGGCTAGGTGTGTTGCTTAGCTTAACAAGGTCTTCCGTAGTGGCAGCAAGCGCAGCTTGGAAGTTACGCATGACGATCTTCTTACCCGGTCCTTCATTGTTGAACCACAAGATGCTGCGGTTCTCTTCGGGGTACAAGGCATCGACTTGTGAAGCCATATAGGTAAGCTCTGATGCACAGAAGGTAGTCTTACCTTTGTCGGGTCGTGCTGCAATGATGGCAAAATCCCCGGCACGTAGTGGTTTGATATGCCTATTGAGGCAGGGCAAGCGCCAGTGTAAGCCAGTGTCATTCTCTTCTGCCTTAAGTAAGTCTTCGATTGGGTCTAGTACCTGTGGGTTCTTAACCTTACGATCTACTTGCTGCTCAAAGCGCTCCACACTATTGCGGAGTTCTTTATACAAGTCAATCTCGTCGCCGTTGTTCCACTTCTCGATCAAGCCAGTGACTACACTAGCTGTATCAGCAGCAACTAAGCGCTCCATTAGTCCAGCTTCTAGCTCAGGGGCTATGTCCTCCATGCTCTTGGCTATGATGGTGGAGTACAAGGCGAAGTTATCATCCTTCATATTAGGATGACGGAAGCCACGGTACCACGTAATGAAGGGGCCGTGGTCTATGCGCTTAGCATCGCTGAACTCTCGGAAGAATACACCGAAGTCGTTGAGCAAGTCAGTTGTTAGGGGTGCAAGCGCACCCTTAGGTACGCTGCGGCGTAGCCTATCGTATCGGTCACGATACTTTAGTAGGCGTAGTGTCGTTATGTCGAGCGAGATAGGCCCGTCCTTTCTTCTGCGTAAGTGCAGTTCGCCCCACTAAGTATGCGGCTTATGTGTGACGGGTCTACCCCGTAAAGCTTAGCGACAGAGCGCTGGGTTACCCCGTCCCCAAACTGTGTTCTGCGAATAGTAAGCACCTGCTCGTCTGTGAGTTTAGCAGGTGCCCTTCTCTTGAGGGCTTTGTCACGCATGTTGCCGACGTTATCCGAAACAAATAAGTGGGCAGGGTTTATACAACGTGGGTTGTCGCATGTATGGCAGACATGCTTTCCTTTTAACTCAAGCATGGTTAGCCCGTGTGCCGAGGCGTAGGCTACTCGGTGCATGTATTCACACTTCCGGTCTACTTTCTGTAGGGCATACGGCATCTTTGGTAAACCTCGCTTACCGTGGTCTGTGCAATCTAAGCTCACTTGTGTCCTTTACAATTGGAATCCATTTAGTGTTAGGTGTAGTAGGCCCACAGCATACAGCACACGCTGCTTGAGTAGCATGACCCATTACAGTAGCGTCAGTCTGCCCACAGTTCATACAGCATTGCATCATGCTAAGCACCAAACTATCTGCTTGTCTCGCTTAACACCGCTGTCTTTAATCAAACCCTTACGGCGTAGCGGTGCGAAGCGTGGGGTAATGCAGTTGAGTGGGTGGCCTGACTCGGCGGCAAGCTCTTTACCTGTCCACCCCTGAGGCCGTGGCTCGTAGTGACCACCGTTCATAATAGCAAGCACAGCCTGCTCATACTTGTTAACCTTACGCTTACCCTTGCTAGTAACGGGGTCTGTAGTACGACTTGTACGCCCATCATCTACAAGCTCAAAGCGATCATGATACCAACCACCTGTAACTTCTTTTAGTTGCACACACTCGCTGTACACCGCACGTACCGTATAAATGGAATTACTCTCTAGTTGACCAGAACCAGACACACACTTTACTTTACTGCCTACTTTGAACATAGTAACTCCTTGATTTCTAACCTACTTAATAACTTAGGGTCAGCCCTACTAACAATCTTCCGTGCCTCGACACCGCTAGCACGGAGCATGGCTAGTGTCTTGGTTGCTCCCTTATTGCCAGCAGGGTCTGGGTCAAGCCAAACATTGACCTTACACTGACGCGCAATAAGAAGAGATAGGGTGTACCTACTTAGGCTAGTGCCTAGCATAGACCAACCCTCACCTACTAAGCCTACCTTATAGGCCGATAGTATGTCTTCTGTTAACGTAACCTCACTAGCACTACCGTACATAGGTACTACTGCGGATTTATCCAGTGGCGGCGCAAGGTATTTTGGGAGCCGCTTGTCCGTGGCCCGTGCCTGCCAGAAGGCAATGCCCCCAGTAGACCCGGAAACAGGCAATACGACACGCTCGCTGGGCGGGTGGTAGTATGCCCCCAGCCGAGGCAGATCGGCGCTTGTAAGGCCCGCTTTCACGAGCCACAAACGAGACTGCTCAGGCCACTCAGACCACTGGGTTACTCTAGGTTCCGGTAAGGTACAGCTAGAGCTAACCTTGTTGTCTACCTCAGACTGCTTAGCAAGTTTGGCTAAGCGTTCAGCTAGGCTAACGGGTGGTGGTGGTTGCCATCCCTTATCGTTACACCTAAAGCAGAAGGCACTTAAGCCCTCGTCATTGTGCTTGATAGTTAATGTACGCCCACCACCGCAGTCATGGTTAACCCTTGCAGTAGCCCCAAAGGGCAACGATTGTGCTAATGGTAGCCATGAGTTAAGACTTAGCAAAGAAGTTAGCCATGCTGTTAAGCATACGGCGGTACCAAGGCTTGGCACTATCCTTGATTGCGTTAATAGGGAAGTTATAGCCCGGCAAATCTTGCATGAAGCCGCCCCGGATAAGCAACCAGTCTAGTAACCAAGTGTTAGTCTTGCTGAGGTCTACTCGTGGGCTAAGCTTTTGTACTCGTGCAACAGGCTCATCGCTACCCAAGATACGGCGAGAGTTAATGTCGAAAGCGTTAGTGCGCCATGCTTTTTGTTTGTTTGGTTTGGTTTTCATAGTATCGTTTAGGCGGTTATAAATTTCTTTAGGGTTTCTGTTTGTTGTATAGCAGCAGCATGAGAAGCAGCATAAGCAGCAGCATAAGCAGCCGCTAGTGCAGCATCATAAGCAGCAGCACGAGCAGCAGCACGAGCAGCAGCATGAGAAGCAGCATAAGCAGCAGAAGCAGCATAAGCAGCAGAAGCAGCATTATAGGCAGCATCACGAGCAGCATTCAACTCT
>ERZ650304.741-NODE-741-length-14739-cov-15.561700_pt1 | contig 14739 bp, 18 predicted proteins | sample MGYA00376240_ERZ650304 | MGnify/ENA primary metagenome ERZ650304 (study PRJEB26733, sample SAMN07839271) | wastewater metagenome | biome: small river; feature: stream; material: water | place: USA: North Carolina | collected 2016-03-01 ...
TGTGTTCAATCATTATGACAACTCAGGTGTAGGGTACTGGCGCATGTGGATGCAGGAGAAGTGGCTAAAGAAGAACGGTTGGAATACCTTCCGGTTTGATAATACAAAGCCGTATATAGAGGTTGACGATTGGGAGGATATATTGCCTAATACAGATATATTCGTGAATCAGCAACTGGATAACCCTGAGTTCCTTGCCCTAACTATGGCAATGCGGGACATCTACAAAATGCCTATTGTTGCTGAGATCGACGATGATATGTATAACGTCTCTACATCTAGCCCCGCCTACAAATACTTCCATAAAGGTTCACCAGTTATAACCATGGCTGAAGAGTATCTAAAGGAAGCCGATGCCCTCACTGTTACAACTCAGACGCTGGCAGAGCTGTATGAGCCGCTAAACAAGAATATCTATGTCCTGCCGAATGCGATAGACCATGAGGACTGGCCAAAATATAACCCCAAACCCGGTGATCCAATTATCATCGGCTGGGCAGGTAGCCCTACACACTTTGATGACCTTAAGATTATTCACAAACCGCTCTTCAAGCTGTTGCGGAAGCATAAGAATGTCATCTTCCGTGTGATGGGCTGTTTGCCCGACTTTATGGCAGGTCATCCACAGATAGAACTGAGACAGGACTACGTAGACATCATGGACTGGCCCAAAAAGCTGGCTAGTTTGAACTTTGACATAGGTCTAGCCCCACTCACAGATACACCATTCAATCGTGGAAAGTCAAACCTTAAGTGGTTGGAGTACTCAACATTAGGTATACCAACGGTTCTCAGTCGAGTAGGTGAGTACAAGAACACCGTGACACATAAGGAGACAGGGTTCCTAGCTGGAGAAGACATCGAATGGTTCCACTATATGGACAAGCTCGTTACTGAACCAGAGGAACGGGTGCGCATAGGTGGGAATGCCAAACAAAAGGTGAAGGCAGACTTCAACATTAAGACGAAGATTAAGGATTGGGACAATGCCTACAGAGACATCATCAACAGATTCAAACCCTAATCTTGTCAGACAAGTAACCTTCGAACCTGAACCGCCGAAGCCCTTAATACCTTCGGCAAAACCAGAACATATAGTCAATACCGAACCACTTGAGCCACCAATCCAGACTTATGAGGAGAGGCATGGTAGACCCCTTCTGGTTGATATTCTCGATATAGCCCAGCTGTACAAGAAGTCAGACCACAAGCAGGACGACACCATTAAGAGTGTTGATGAATTTCTCATCCAAGAACTTGAGGACAGAGGGTATAAGGCTACTCAGGAAAGCTACAAGGCGCTCCTTGAGGAGATGAAGGCTAAGTCTAATATCACTGACCTACACGATTACGATGAACAACTGCGAAAGCTATCAATCTATATCGAGGCAATGACAAAACAAAAAGAAGTAAAAGCGGCACTGGAGCTCCTTAATGGCACAGCCAACTAACGATGGGAACATCGTTAAGCGAAATAGTCAGTACCTAGATAACCTTGAGCATGATGAGACTACAGGGGCTAAAGGTGTATCTATCTATGGAACTCCTGATGGGTCAAGTATATACCGACTAAAGGTAAACTCAGATGGGTCTATCAATTCGGCGGCTGTCCCGGCGAAAACCACGGATGCTTATGGGATCCAGGCTATATCTGATGATGGAACGTACAAATATTTCTTCTTTGAAGCTGATAACGCAGACTATTACATCCTACGTAAGACCATTGCTACGAGTGTTTTTAAGTATACTAAGGGCACAGGTGGTTACGCCGCTGTGTATGTAGATAGCACCCATGGACCCTCTGGCACGCCTACGTGGGCCGACCGTGGGGCAACATTCTAACGAATTATAAGGAGAAAATTATGAAAGCAATTATTACAAACGCATCTGAAGTACGCATAGATGGTCAGCAATCCGTATCGTATGACATCTTGGATAAGGACAGTGTTGTTGTCAGCTCCACGCTGGACGGCGATGTTGATAGTCTGAGGGGACAGATTAAGCAGGTAGTCGAAGAATACGAACTCAAAGCCAAGAGCAGTAAGCGCCTCAAGGAAGGGGACATTATTTCCTAATGGCACGCAAGACCTACAACGGCAGCACGTGGGATGACATGGTTGGCTCTGCCGCCATATCGAACCTGACGAACAACGTGACCTTTGCAGGCATTAGTACGACTGGATTTACGGCTCCCAACCTAACCAATCAAGCCAACGGTGCGTGGATTTGCGTAGCGTCCGTTCCATCAGTATCCAATAGCGGTAACTTAGTTGTGGAGTTGTTGGAGTCTGGGGTTGTGAAGGCATCGGGAACAATAAACTACGCTGACACCCTACTAGGCTTCCATTATGTGCGTTTCACCACCCCCTATACTTGGGCCACGCTCACCGCATCAGCCTATACAATCCGTATCCGCAATACCGTGTCATCTGGGTCACTTGGTCAGTTGAACACTGCTGCATCTGGCCCGTGGTCTCTCGTGACCTACGATACCGCCTCTTCCCTCGGCACGACAGATGACCCTTGGGTGGGAGGTTTCATCAACGCAGGCATCACCCCTACGACGCTCACGCTATCTGGCACGAGCAATCAGTTTGGCTCGGGGACAGACAAGGCCATGAACGCCTCCACGCAGGTTACTATGGGTGCTGGTCTTACCACTGGTGTTGGCGCCACCGTAGTCTTTGACCAGACCGCATCTACATCGCTACAGGTAAGGGGGTCGGTCTTCGTAGGACGGGGCAGTGTATTCGATATGCGACCATCCCCCAGCAACAAGGCAATCGTGTCTACGCTTGTATTCGACTGTGAAACGGCTAACGGTAACTACTTGCTGGTTTCACCACCTAACGGACGTGGCGGGCAGATACTCACCACGGGTGCAGACTATGACCCAAGCACTAAGTTTGCGAGTGGCCTGGGAACTGCAGCAAGTCCACTTATCGTCCAAACAGGTTGGGATGCCGACGTGGGCGACGAAATAATTATTGGTGGTGGCACAGACTATGCTAAAAATGAGAATCGCTATATTATCACACGCAACTCATCTACATCTTTCGTGCTGTCTAGTACCAAGGGTGGGTCCGAAAACGCATTAACCCAGACTCACGCCGTAGGTGCTCACATTGCTAATCTCACCCGAAACTCGGTTCTCACGGCATTGACGACCACCAGGGGCTACTATGTCGGTGCTATCAACGACAGCACGGCGGGCATCAGCTCATTCGATAACACTCGATTCGAGTATCTAAGCTGTACCTCTGGTCAAGGGTTCCAGCCAGCAAACAACACCAACCCAAATACTTTCGATAATGTCGTATTCTATAACAGTCCAGTCTCTGGTCGTGGAACAGTTGTAGTATCGTCACTCACAACACCAAGAGTCTTCAACGACATCATCTTTTACAACCAGCAGGGCTTAAACTTCTCGGGGCAGTCTGGACTTCAAGTGCAGACCTGTAGCGGACAAACATTCAATAGGATACTAGACTTCAATGCTCCATCGGGCACTGTCAACTGTGGTGCAATATCTCTGATTGTTAATGCGGTGAGTAACACCTTCAATGATTGTCATACCTATGGCTGCAATGCGGGCAACACTGCATCTGGGTATGCTATCGGTCTCTTCACGTCATCAAACAACACCTTCAACAACTGTACGGTCAATGGCAACCGTCAGAATGCCGTCTACTTCGGTGCTGGGACAACCAACACCTTCAACAACTGTAACTTTGGACTTATGGCCAACAACAGCATTGACGTTATGAACCTGACATCGCAGCTCAACACTGCTACATTCAACAATTGTAACTTTGGATCGACTACACTGATAAGCAATTACCTCAATACGCTGGAGGGGTCGCTCATAGGGTTCCAGAACTATAACGGAGGTACTACCTCCCACTTCTGGTACACCAACCATGGTAGAGGTCAGAGTGCTGGCTCTGGCTTGACTGATACAACAGTTCGTACCGCATCGTCTCTATCCCTCGTGCTCAAACCAGAGGATGCCACAAACGGTTTCTCATGGACAAGCCGTATCCCTGGGAATGCGGGTACAAACGTCTTCGTATCTGGATACGTCTACCGTAATGCAACATTCTCGAGCGGACTGCTGAAGATTGAACTGTGGCTACCAACTACATCATTGTCTTCCTCCCCAGACGCCTCATATACGTTCCCAACCACCACGTCAGAGTGGCTACCGTTCATCGTGTCGGCCTACTTCGGCGGGACTATCAGCGGACTAGCAGTGGTAAAGATTACTGCCGTTACTGCCACAGCAGGGGCTTACGCCTTTGTGGACGACCTGTACGACGCTGGGCTCACCAACAAGCTGGCTGGGATGGACATCTGGGATCAAGGTCAACCAGCACCACTCATTGCCGCTGTGGACGTATCCACGGTTGGAGGTATCGTTTGGAACTACCCAGATAGCAGCCCGACGATTAGCACTATGGGACGTAGACAGATAGATGCCGCCGATAGTGCTGAACTAGCATTTGTTAAGTAGACAGACATACTAAGGTCAAATGGCAAAGCTAAAAATAAACCGCGGTACTACATACTCACGAACTGTGAACTACCAAGAGAATGGGGTTGCCACTTCTCTTGTTGGTTCAACGGTAAGATTTACTATGAAAGCTGATGAGTGGGACACCAGTACAACAGATGCCACCGCACTAGTTTCTAAGGATGTAACTGACGGGACTGCCGGTGGGGTAGCAACCATTACACTAGATCCATCCGATACAGCTACTATCGAACCCGGTGAATACAGGTACGACATCAAGGTTGATAAGGGTTCTCTCGGAACCACTGTTTACAAAATTGACGAAGGTACAGTCGTCCTCGACGGATCTCCAACAAATAGGTTGTCGTAATGGCTGATTCGTCACGCCTTACCGCAAATGTAGTCACTTCTGCTACTGACGCCTCTGGTAGTCAGGTCATTTCTATTGTCCAGTCTAATAATGTGGAATCATCAAGTGCAACGGCCAACGTCACTACCGGTGGTGCGGGGTCAGCAGGGGCTCCTGGTCAAGGTGTACCCACAGGTGGGTCTTCGGGACAGGTTTTAGCCAAAGCATCTGCTACAGATTATGATACAGAGTGGGTAGCACAAACAGGTGGCGGAGGCGGTGGCGCGGTAGATTCTGTAAATAGTCAGACTGGTACTGTTGTACTTGATGCCGACGATGTCTCCGATGTATCTACTACAAATAAGTATGTAACGGCTGCCGAAAAGACGAAGTTGTCCAACCTATCCGGTACAAACACTGGGGATCAGGATTTATCAGGCTACGTTCCAACATCCAGAACAGTGAACAGTCAGTCGCTTTCGTCTAATGTCACCCTCACTCAAGATAACGTGGCTGACGGTTCTACCTATAAACAGTACTCAAGCACCGAAAAGACTAAGCTTTCGGGTATTGCAACTGCTGCTACCGCAAACGATACAGACGCCAACCTTAAGGCACGGGCTAACCATACTGGTACACAACTAGCTTCAACTATCTCAGATTTCTCAACTGCTGTATCTGGGAACAGCGCAGTCACAGCCAACACTGCAAAGGTCACTAATGCAACACATACGGGAGATGTCACAGGTGCTACTGCCCTTACTATCGCGGCTAATGCAGTAACTAACTCAAAGATGGCAACCATGGCCACCAAGACCTATAAGGGCAATACTACAGGCTCTACAGCAGTCCCAACAGATGTATCCGTGGCTACGTTGAAGTCTGACCTGTCGTTGAACAACGTAGATAATACAAGTGACGCAACGAAGAACTCAGCATCAGCTACACTGACCAACAAGACTATCAATGGGTCAAACAACACCATTACAAACGTCCCACTGAGTACTGGTGTCACGGGTAACCTACCTGTGACTAACCTCAACTCTGGTACTTCAGCTTCCTCGTCAACCTACTGGAGAGGGGACGGGACGTGGTCGACACCAGGTGGTTCTGGAGATATGGCAGCTGCTACTTACGACCCTGCTAATATTGCACAACAAGTAGTAGGCACCACAGCTACTCAGACTATTAGTAATAAAACTCTGACCGCTCCTAAGTTTGCAAATGCTGGCTTTATAGCCGATGCCAACGGTAACGAGCAGCTGATATTCAATGCATCGGCCTCAGCTGTCAATGAGATAAGCATTCAAAATGCTGCCACAGGGTTTGCTCCAAGTATATCTGCATCTGGTGGTGATACTAATATTACCCTCTATGCACAGGGCAAAGGTTCTGGTTCAGTGGTCATCGCTGACGGTGCCTCTAAGCAGATCGTTGAAGGCACTGGTGTTGCAAGTGCGGTAAACTATACTGTCGTCTCAAACTCTGCTACAGGTAATGCAGTTAGCCAAACCGCAACAGGTACAGATACAAATATCTCAATTAACCTAGTCCCAAAGGGGACTGGACGGCTCCAATCTGCTGGCGTAACGGTTCCTACTATATCCAGTACAGATACATTAACGAACAAGACCCTCACCTCACCTACGATGACGACCCCTGTACTAGGCACACCAGCTTCAGGCACACTCACTAATGCAACAGGGCTCCCTATCAGCGGGCTTGTAGCCTCAACCTCCACCGCAATTGGCGTGGGTTCGATTGAGCTTGGCCACGCCACAGCAAACACTCTAACCGCAGCCGGTGGTGTACTCTCGATCGAAGGCGTCGTGATACCAACCATCTCGAGTACTAATACCCTGACAAACAAGCGGGTCCCTCCAAGAACAGGCACAACTACTTCGTCAGCTACACCAACGATCAATACTGATAATGTCGACTTCTACTCGCTCACTGCTCAAGCTGCGGCTATCACCTCATTTACCACCAACCTATCTGGTACGCCAACAGATGGGCAAAAGCTTTGGATCAGCATTACCGACAATGGTACAGCTCGAGCCATTACTTGGGGCGCAAGCTTCGAAGCTTCTACGATTGCACTACCTACAACCACAGTTATCTCTACCCGTTTAGATGTGGGCTTTATCTGGAATGCCGCCACAAGCAAATGGCGGTGTGCGGGAACCTGCTAGATGGCAGTTCAAACACTTACAGTTGATGGTGACGGCACTACAACTTCAGGCTTTGCTGCCGAAGGAGGAACCTATACACGACTTCAGACAGATGACGGGGACACTACCCGGCTGTATAGTCCAACCCCCGGTGATATTCGTCAAACAACAGTAACCAATACGAGTGGGCTAAGCGGCAAAACAATCAATTCACTCACGGTCTATGGCAAATATCGCTCACTAGACCCCGTATCAAACACCCTCCAGCTTGGTGTGCGCACGGGCTCAACCGACTACTGGAGTGCCAATAAAGACACAGTTAGTGTAACAACCTATGTGCTCTTCAGTGAAGTTTACACCGTGAACCCAAATACTGGCGTGGCCTGGACGACAAGCGACCTAGACGGGCTTCAGATTGGGATTAAGAAGATCAATGGAGTTGGTGGTGCTGTAACTTATATGTACGCAGAGGTTGACTATACGGATGGTGGTCCTGCGAGCACTCAGGGCATGCTCCTAATGTTCTGACCAAACCAAAAGCACTTCTTGAGCCCATACTTCTGAGTGATGGCAGCACTATCCTTTGCACAAATGCGGACTAGGCAGAACAGACGCCTTAAGGACCCAACAGATATAACTTTCACCTCATCTGAAAAGGATGAGTTCTTAACAACTGCAATTGCAGACCCATACGTCTTCGACATCACCAGGGATACGAGCATAACTACAGCCGCTTCTACTGCAAGCTACGACCTGTCAGGACTTGATATAACCGAAGTTACCGATATAGGCATTGATATGGTAGGTGATGGGTACCCTGAGCCCATCACCCGAGATGGCTACGATATTATCGACGGGACTCTTTACTTTGAAGGTCGGTATCGTGGCGTACCCGCAGATAAGACACTATATATCACCGGCAAGCGGAAGCTGACTGCTAGTAATTCCATACCTGAGTTTCTGCAAGAGTACGTACTGCGACTAGCCGATATCAATGCTTATGAGGAGCTTATTGCAAGTTTCACAACTAGGTTCCTTAAGAACGACGTCACAATGTCTGACCTTCAGTCTGCCATCCGTGGTCTTCAAATTCGCGTATCCGACCTGCGCAAGAACCTTGCGAACCGACGCGAAATAAGAGGTTAACCTATGTCAATTTACGATAGTTCCACAATCGGCACTGCTGGTAACCTGATTCGGTTTAATGATGATACTGGCACACCATACTACCGGATGCGTTCACGTACCCCTTCACGTAGGGAGCTGAGGGAGTTTGAAGCTGTCCTACCTGAAGGATCGGGTATAAATGATACTACATCATATATTGGCAAAATGTATATGGTTCTTGAAGGTACGATGTATCCAGACGACGAGAACGGGTTCCACGAGGGACGCGAGGCACTAAGAAGACTGGCCTCATTAGAGGTAAGCCAGGATGACGCCAACTCTGATAACGGCTATGTGCTTTACAAGTGGGACGAGAATGTAGGGAAGCAGCTGCCAGTTAAGGTCCTCTATGCTGATATGTCGGAAAATACTCGGTTCGGTATTAAACAACCTTTTCGACTGCTTTGCAAGATAAAGTACCCGGTCATTACAGCCCAGACAACCAAGAGTGTAGAGCTGCGGCTAACCGATCCACTACCTGGTGGGGGAGCACAGTTTCCGGTTGAGTTTCCTGTCATGTTTGGAGCAAGTAGCTCACTCGGACAGGGCTCAGTAGTGAACGATGGAGACATCGACGCTTGGCCATCAATAGTAATATATGGACCAATACAACGGCCTAAGATTACGAATGTGACTACTGGAGAAGTAATTGAGTTGGATGTCAACCTGGCAACTGGCTCAGATACTTGTATTGTTACATACGATCAGGACAGCCTTGAGATCAATGCCTCTAATCAGAACAAGTACGGAAAGCTAACATCCGACTCGGTGCTATTCAAGATACAGCCAGGAATAAACAACTTTACTTTAAGCGGACAATCAATTGGCGAGGGAGCGTATGCAACCATTACCTTCCGTGATAGCTGGCCAATTTCGTAAACAAACATGGCAACAAAAATAGTATCAATTCTCCCAGCGGGGACAAATAGCCACGAAGAAACTGCAGAGAATGTCGGTGCTATTGCCACTGACTTTATCTCTGATGGTGTAGTTGGATCAGTTGTAAATACATCTGGTGTTGCACCTTCAACTGGTGCATTTGCTGTGAATGCTCAGGGTACACCAGACATGACAGTCGCTGTTACTGGCGGAGTAGCGTGGGTATCTGGTACTCCAACAGCAGGGAACAGCCAGAGGTACCGTGTCAGCATGTCCTCGTCCGAGAATGTAACAATAGCCGCCAACTCTTCTGGTGGCACACGATACGACTTTATTTACATCAAGCTCGACCCCGACAAACTGGCAAACCCCAACCTGGCAGCTGACGACGTAGCAACACTTGTGGTGAGCCGATCTACCGTAAATACTTCAGACGATGGTACACCGCCTGCGTTCGGATACAAGATAGCTGTTGTGACAGTTACCAACGGTGCGTCAAGTATAGTAAACGCCAACATCACTGACAGTCGAGCACAGGCAAGCATGAACTCCGTTGTAAACGATGGATGGACACCTGCTACTGGTACTTGGACTTACGCTTCTGCTACAACTATCACTGTCCCTGCAGGTGCAACATCTAAGTATTCGGTAGGTGATAAGATCAAGCTCACTCAATCTGGAAGTGTGAAGTACTTCTATATCGTTACCGTGGCTTCGACACTCCTAACTATTACTGGCGGTTCAGACTATACCCTCGCGAACTCCACTATTTCTGATGCTTACTACTCCAAGGTACAGACACCCCAGGGGTTTCCGGATTGGTTTAACTACACACCAACGTATACTGGTATAACTGTTGGGTCAGGTGCGGTCGTAGCACAGTTCAAGCTCGCAGGTAAGACGTGCACAGTATACTATTCACTAGTCCTAAATAGCACCACAGTATCCGGCTCTATGGCTGTCTCGTTGCCAGTTACCGCAAACTCTACTCTGTATACTGCATCGAAGCTGTCGCCAGTTGGGGATACCATGATTACAGACGCTGGTACTGGAAACTTTACGGGCCCATCCATACTCGACGGTACCGCCAATATTCGTCCGCACTTCACGTCAACCTCCTCAAACCTCTCGGGTGGTGGGGTTGGTTCACCCATGACATGGGCTAACACTGATGTTCTTATAATGACGGCAGATTACAAGGTGGCTTAAATGCCCCCGAAGTATAAAGTACAGATACTCAACAGTAACCTTGAGCCAATCACAGAGATCAAGGCATTCTATCCGCTAGACACTAGTGGAAACCTCATTGAGTATGTAGATAAGTTGTCTGCATGGGGTAAGTGTAAATTCAGGGTAGCCACGCGAGATACGTCCCTCGTAGAGTACGGAAATATATTTGAACCATTCAAGTACCATGTCCGAGTCTACCGTGCCGGGATACTTGTGTGGTGTGGAATCATAGTCACAAACCCGCGCCGCACTAAAAGATTCATAGAGGTTGAAGCTCGTACTTATATATACCTATTCACAAAGGTACTTGTGAGAAGGGACGCATCTGTTGCACCTGGTGATGGCAAGGACAACTACAGGACATTCAACAGCGGCAGCATGTCTACCGCAGTGACCGCTGTTATAAATGAGTCAAAGGCAGACGCAATAGCTGGTAGCATCATGTCTCAGATAACCATTGGCACGGTAGAGAACCCAAGCTTTCCCTCAAACTACACTAAGGCTGACGGTTCACCACTTGCAGGACAGTGGACATTTAGTGATGACATGACACTACAGTTTGACTATCGCGACATCTTCTACGTTATGTCAAGCCTCGCAATGTACCCTGCATGTGATTTCGAGGTTACTAAGGACCTAGTATTCAACTTCAAGCAATTCATAGGTAACAAGCAGACCGACATCGTATTTGAATATTCCAGGTACGGGTCTATAACCGATTACAATGCACCACTTAATGGGGATAGCATGGCTAATGACCTGACTGGTGTGGCTGCAGACTTTGGCAACCAGATACTACATAGCAAAAAGAGTGATGAGGCAAGTGTGGCTGAGTATGGACGCATACAGGGTGTGGCTGCATACATCGATGTGAAGAACACGAACGCCCTCCGGTCCCGCCTCACGGAAGAACTCCGTCTGACCTCTAAGCCAGACAGTGAACTACACGTTACCCTTAACGATAGGGCCTACCCACTGGGCCAGTACGGACTTGGTGACATAGTACGAATCAAGGTACGTGACCGAATCATCGACGTGAACCAGTTGAGACGAATAGTAGGCATAGATGTCTTTGTCGATGGCACTGGTCAAGAGACTGTACGGCTTATCACAAATAAACCAAAGGAAGGTATCTAATGGCAATCCATGTAATAGACAACAAAAGCACATCTGTTGACGTTTCCATACCCGAGAGGCAGGGTCTTGGTACAACTAGTATGGCCCCAGTTATTGAAGGGCAGAATGTTGGGAAGGTTGTCATAAAAGATAATCAAGTAATTGTCAACGATGGCACCAATGATCGCGTACTTATTGGGTTCCAATCTGGAGGGTTCTAAATGGGGAATATTGGAGCAAAGGTTTCCCGCATCAATGCAGACGTATCAACTGTTTCAGACGATCAGTTGGTGTATTCTTCATCGTGGCCATCGGCTAAGATCCTGTTTAGTGGGTTGGCTACCGTAGATGCAGGGAGTAGCCATACAATAGTTACTCACGGGCTAGGGTACGAACCGATGTTCCTGATCTACAGGGTATCTGGTGCTACATCTGAGTTCAGTTCCTATGGGAGTATCTTTGATGGTTCAGCAGTTGCCAGTGTGGGAGTCAACTCATCTGAACTTAAGTACTTTGCAAGTGGGTTCGGTTCGGGTAACGTATCGTTCTATTACTTAGTACTAGATATACCACTTATACAAGACTTCGCCGCGGACATTCTGAACACAAGTCCTGATCTCACCGCTCCGATTGGAGATGGCCCCGGTGACTACGGACTGAAGGTGGCACTGGATGGGAGGTCATCTGACTCCACCGATCTTAGGGACTTTGCTGTTCATTCGGCAGCTGGCAATGTAAATGTCCACAGGGTTGGTTATGGTGCAGCAACAGCAACAGCTACAATAGCAGCACCACCATCTAAAGAGTTCTCGCTATCACATAGCCTGGGATATGAGCCTCTTGCCCTGTGTTATGTGAACTACGGTGCTAACGGTTCTCCGCAGTTCGACACTGGCTACTACTATATGCTGGGTGGTGTTGGCGGTGCGTCATATATCAGATTCTATACTACAAGTACAAACTGTAGAGTAGAGGAAGATTATGTACTTGGTGGGTTCGGTTCGGCTACGTCTACCAGCTCAATTGTAATACTTAAAGAACCATTCAACACGGTGGATGGTTACTCAATAACGGTGGCCTACTAGTGAGTGATTGGGGAATGAAAATATCCCTGCCCGGTTATGACGTGTTTACCGCTCAACCTCACCAGTGTGCAATCCACAGTGGCTACCCTTGCCTAAAGTTCTGGACAGGTTATAGGGCTGCTAACTTTACCTCTCCGGCAGGGTTTTACCTGTACGGTACGATCAATATTAACTTTGCCAATGATACTCCAGCAGGGGTCGCAACTGAGGTATATAGGATACAGCATGATCTAGGGGCTTATACTCCAGCATGTCTTGTAAGGGGTAAGTATACATCTCTATCATCGGGGCAATTTAATGGTGCACTGCCTATTGAGCCAACGGGGACACTGAAGATATATGCCACTACAGATCAAAGCTACTTTAAGATCATGGTCCGCCGCGACGCCGGATGGGGAACGATGATAGGTGATACTCTCACCTTCAATTACATGATCTTCGGTACTGAAGGAGCCTAACACGGGCATACTATACTTTGTATAGTTTTGGTATGACCGATGCTTTAGCTATAGCGATCGTGACATCAATTGCCGGCGTTATAGCTGGTTTTTTCAAGTTGATTGATAACCAAAACAAGCTACATGAAAAACTAGCTGTATCGATCGACAAGATGGCAGCGAGTAGCGATAAGGTTGCAGCTGCAACAGTTGAGGGTAACAAAGAGGCCGAAAAGAGGAATGGACACTTAGCCGAGATAACTGTTCAACAGGGAGACAGGATCGCGAATCTGGTCACAAATATAAAAGAACAACACGTAGTAAACCAGCACGTAGAAAAAGAAACAGTCGAAGTAAAGGGGAGCTAATGTACTCAATACAGCAGTTTATCAATGAGAATCAGGGGACACTTGTAGCATCACGAGGTGGTATCACAGGCCAGTGTGTATCACTCGTGCAGAAGTGGGGTGAAGTAAACGGTGTATCTGGTACACCCATATTCCCAGTAGCTAACGCCAAGGATATGAACGGATCTACCCGACAGGATGCGTACACCTGGATACCCAATAAGGTTGGAGACCCGAATAGTAAGCCACAGCCGGGTGATACCGTGGTCTTTAACTGGAACCATGTAGTGCTATGCGTAAACTCAGACGGCTATACCATCCAGGCCTTCCAACAGAATGACCCTACAGGTTCTACGGCACATATGAAGAGTTACAGCTTCTCCGGATGTACTGGATGGCTAAGATTAAAACAAGCGGCACAACCGCAAGGAGTAACACACATGGCAGCAGCAACTAGACAAGATATTGAAGCACTTTTCCGAGGCTTCCTCGGGCGAGGTGGGGGCAATGAGTGGGATGGACAACCGCTCGACATAGCTCTAAGTGGCATCCGTAATAGCCCTGAAGCACAAGCGTATGCAACGCGTATAACATCAGTAGCATCACCAGATGTACTAGCTGGACAGGTAGCTACTCTACAGGAACAGGTCGCAACACTACAGAAGCAAGTGGCAGACATCACAAAGCAATACCAAGACCTTCAGAACAAGCCAGAACCAGCCCCAGTGCAAGTACCGGTACCTGTGGCACTGGACGACATGTCACTCGGCCAACTTTTGACCGCTGCCTTCTCTAAACTATTTAAGATTAAGTAGGAGAGTGTATGAACTCAGAAACAACCAAGAAATATCAGAAGGGGTACCGTACTGGGCGTAGATTCGACCGCAATCTAAAGTTCTACTTTGTACTCGGTATGGCTGCGGGAGCAGCAATAACGTTATCAGCATTTGTAATCGGAGTTTCACTATGAACACAGCAGTAAACTGGGGCGACGTATGTGTACGTGCAGCCAAGACATTTATCCAAGTAGCAATTGTAACATTGGCAGTATTTCCTGAGCCATGGACTAAAGCAGCCCTAATCAGCGCGGGTGCAGCTGGAGTATCGGCAGCCTGGAACATCGTAAGAGACATCATTTCTAGCCGAGGAGTATAGGTGGATGCGCAGTACGCGAGTGCAGAGGCGGTAAGCAGCTTCCTCTCGCTCGAGATAACTGCAAAGGAAGAGACAACAGACGGCGACTTTGAACTAGATCCAACTAAGGTATGCCTTATAACAGATCCAGATTGTGAGTCCTGTCAATAAGGAGGAGATATGACAGTAGTAAGGGATCTCGATCAACGAGATATCGAGCGTAGGGAAGAGTGGGAAGATCGAGAGTTCTTCAAGGATAGAGAAGCGGAGAAGAGACAGCACGAGCTACGTGTACTCAAACAGAAGCTACG
>ERZ650304.742-NODE-742-length-14737-cov-6.503474_pt1 | contig 14737 bp, 20 predicted proteins | sample MGYA00376240_ERZ650304 | MGnify/ENA primary metagenome ERZ650304 (study PRJEB26733, sample SAMN07839271) | wastewater metagenome | biome: small river; feature: stream; material: water | place: USA: North Carolina | collected 2016-03-01 ...
TACCATAAATATCCATGTAAGGGCTTGGCGGTTCAGGTGAAACATCTTCAGACTTTACCTCAAGAAAGTTTTGTGCAAATACTTCCTGAACAGCAATGTCTTTCTTTATTGCTATCTCTGCTTTTTCCCATTCTTCAAAATGGGTATACAGGAATCTGACCATACGGGCCACACAATCAGGGCACCACAGGTCAGACGAATATTTAGGACTGAATTCCTCACGCAATATGCGTAACATGTTTTCTTTAATGCTGGATGAAAGACCTTTCATATAGAAAGCGTCACGCAGCGTAATCCAGAAATGCCGATGTTCTTCTAAGAAGAGTTTATTTTCCAACTTCATCTGAAATGATTTTTCTTCGTTTTTTGTTTATAGTAGTAAAGTCGTAATGTTCTTTGCAGTAGTCACTTAACCGCTTAGCAGCTTTTACCCTGGCTGATTTATCCTTAACAAGCAGCCTGATCTTATCATACCAATCGAACACATCATTGGCATAGACAACTGGCATATCCTTGTATGGATGCACATTGCTTACGATGGCAGGCAATCCAAGGTTAGCAGCTTCGAGCACTTTCAGATTACTCTTCATTGAATTGAAGAAAGTATCTCTCAATGGTACCAGGCAAATATCAGCTTCAGCATATGATTTGTAGTAAGCAGTTATGTGCAAACCTTCGATAAGACTGTATTTCAGCTTACCAATTGCACTATATAAGACAGCCATGCGGTTCCATGTTGGTGTATCATGATAACCGGCCATGACAGCTCTTACGTTAAGCTGAGTAGTAGATATTCTATGCATGCACATAGCAAGCAAGTTAATATCTTTTTCATGCGTTTCACTTCCTTGCCAAAACAATCTTACTTCTTTTGACTTTGTTCTTACCACTTCAGCAAACTGGCCTTTATGAGATATAGCATTCTCGACCACATAGACGTTGTTATTGAGATGCAGGATCTCAGCCATAAGGCGATCATGTGTAGTGAAAACAAAGTCAGCTTTCTGGAGATGTGATATTTGCTTTTCAGTGTAGTCGTATGCTACATATTCATCATACAAAATGTGGTCCTTATCAAGTAACCAATGGTCGTCTATGTCAACGCATATCTTGAAGCCAAGCTGTTCTCTGAGCTCATAGACTTTTTGTGTACCAGCATCAGGCAATATCCTGTTGTAGATGAAAAGATCTATGCCTTCAAACTGGCTTTCTGTTATGCTATTCGTGATATACACTTTAGCTTCAGGTAACAGCATAAAAGGCACTATCAACCTGTGATAGGAAGGCCCTGAGTCTTTATTTACGAAGACCAAAATTTTCATCGGACAAATCTATGTAAAATATTTGAATATTAACTTATTCAATAGTTTTCTGCTTGACCTTGACAGAAATCTTTGAGTACGATCACGCTTACGGTTTTCTGCTATAACCATCTGCTTTTCACAGCATCAAATAATGCACCAGCAAATACGCCAGCAAGGACCATAAAAAGCTGGTTATCGTGGCCAACAACTATACAGATAAGTAGTGTGGTCCATCCACACATGCATTTGAGGCATTTGAATGGCTTGATTCGTTTCCACCATCCAAGAGTATAAACCCACACAAATGATGCCGATAAGGCAAAGAACAATATCCAGTGCGCGCCAGGATCACTGAATTGAGGATCGAACACGAAATACCATACCAATAACAGGATGACGGCTAATACAGGCTTAACGTTTGGCATATAGGTTTTGTTTTATAAGTTTTATTCCTTTCTGAACATGCTTGAAGCAAGTGCTATAAGGTATGTCAAGCTCTCTGGCCATATTTCTGTAACCACCGTACTCGACATACAGCTTAATCATCTTTGAATAGTACCAATGTATCTTATCAAGTTCAATCAATGCTTTCTTGTAAAGATCTGACATTTCTTCCTGGCTGAGTTCCTCTTTTACTTCAAACAGATTATCAGACAATTCTTCTACAGGCATTCTGAACTTTTTGTAGAATTGTGAAGTATTGCTGAATGCCAGGTTGGTAAGTATCTTCACAGTATAAAAAATAAGCTCATTCTTATCATGAAGCTTAACTATCTCACATGGATCTTTTTCAAGTAGTATCAAAGATATTTCAGACACGAGATCCTGCTGTAAGTCTTCAGGCTTTACCTTCTTGACTACAGCTTTAAACCTTTCCGATTTAATTACTTCACATATAATCTCATCAGCCTGTTTTCTCATTACCCAATGTTTAATGTAACATCAAACAGGTTAACTGGTGCAGGTTGTTGCTTGTTATCCTTCTCAAATAAGCCAAGATAACGACCTAATAGCTCCAAAGCTTTTAACTTATCGTGCATCCTGATCTTCTTTGTCTCACCTACCTTAACGCCGTCAAATGCTACCAGTTCAAACACATCTACACACATCAGTGCTGCGGCCACATCATCTGTAAGATCACTGACTTTCTTCAGCTGCCCATTCTCGTCATACAGCTTACGTATGTCTGCGAATGCGATATATGCCAGCTCTCTTAAGACCTTTACCTGGTTCACACCAATCTGGTTGATCAGCTCTTCCTTCCGCTTCTCTATGTAGGCTTTCACATTAGGTCGTGTTAGCAGATCTGAAGCACTGACGTTCGCATTGTTCTTAGAATATCCTGCAGCTAAAGCTGCTTGCGTACCATTGAAGTTAAACTCTAAAAACTTCTCAGCAAATATCCTTTGTTTAGCTGATAGCTTTATTTCTTCATCCATATTTAAAAGTATTTATCGATTCTTGCTTTTACTGCATGCATCAACGCTTGCTGTATACCGCTTTTATTCTTCAAAGCCTTATACACATCTTCATCCATTGTGCCTTTGGTGATAAGATGGTTGATGATTACATTTTTAAGCTGGCCAGGCCTTTGAAGTCTGAAGTTAAACTGCTCATATAATTCTAAACTCCAGTTAAGACTGTACCAAACAACTATATGACCGCCGAATTGAAGATTCAACCCATGACCAGCACTTGCAGGATGGGCAATCAATAGTTGTATCTTTCCGTTATTCCAGTCGTTGACTTCTTTTATCCCTTTAAGCTCAACGGCAAACTTAAATCTTTTTTTGATCTTATTGGCATCATGCCTGAACGAGAACGCAAGCAATACAGGTTTTCCCTGTGCTTCTTCCAATATTTCTTCTAATGCATCAAGCTTAAGATCGTGTATGTTGTGCACATTACGGTCCTGGTCATATATTGCACCAGATGCAAACTGCAATAGCTTTCCTGATAACACAGCCGCATTCACTGCTGTTATTTCAGTGTCATGCAATTCCATTATTTGCTCCATTTCGAACTCATCATACTTTGCCTTAATCTCACCAGGCATGACTATCTTCACGTCATTATTGATAACAGGTGGAAGACTTAAATAGTCTTTGCTTTTCATGCTCACGCAAATATCAGATATGCGACTATATATTTCTTTATCTGCGCCATCTTTAAGATTATACTTATACACGACAAAACCTGATTGCTTACCTATTGAAAAGTATTTATCTCTGTACTTGCCAACCGTATCTTCAAGTCTTTCTCCACGGTCAAGCAAATAGATTTGACTCCACAAATCTATTAAACCATTAGGCGCAGGTGTACCTGTTAATCCTATAACTCGCCTGACTAAAGGCATGACCATCCTTAAGCTTCTGAACCTTTGAGCTTTTGGTGATTTGAAGCTTGATAATTCATCTATCACTACCATGTCAAATGGAAACTTACTTTTATAGTGATTAACAAGCCATGCGACATTCTCCCGGTTAATCACATACACATCTGAATCTTGTTCTAAAGCTTCCAATCTTTCTTTCTGAGATCCTAAAACTTTACTTACTCTCAGATGGTTCAGGTGATCCCATTTTTCAGTTTCTTCCTTCCATACGGTTTCTGCTACACGTTTAGGTGCTATCACAAGAACCTTAGTGATATAGAACCATTGATTAACTAACTTATCTATAGCTGTTAAAGTAACAACTGTTTTTCCTAAACCCATCTCTAAAAACAATCCTGACCTGTCGATATTTAAAATATGATTCTCAGCAAAAAGCTGATACTTATATGGCTGATATTTCATTTATAAAGTCTTTTACGTTATCGATGACTAACACTGTAACTCCGAGGCTTCTCAGCTTCCTATGAACATGCAATTGTATCTTACTTGGTTTTTGGCCTGGTCTTTTAACTTCAACAAAAAACATTGGTTTAAAAGGAAGTATAACTAATCGATCCGGCATGCCAATAAAATGTACAGCACTCATCTTAAGACAGAGGCCGCCTTGCTGCTTTACAGCTTTTACTATACTGGCTTCTATAGTTGACTCAAATTTCATTCAGGTTACAAAGATACGGTTACAAATTTCCACAGATATATACGTATTTAGCATATTTAGCATCCTTATTATTTTTTTATTTATGCTGATTATACCTTATATAAGTCTTATAAATAAATGTAACTTTGTAACCTAAAGTATATGAAATGTAATCCAGCATTGATTTTCGATAGGTTACAAAACCAGTTACAAAATTGGTTACAGTTACAGACGCGATTTTTTGATTTTCGATGCTGAACGAAATTTTTTCGATCAACGATTGTAACTTTGTAACTTTGTAACTTTTCCTAAGAATTTTGTAACCGGTGAGCGTTAATTTTATTGAACCATCCACGCTCAGAACGACCATCGATTTTTATGATTTTTGGTTCCCACCCTGGCATCTTTCTCATAGCATTTTTGATGCTTTTTGCATTGAACTTATTAAGGTCTCCAATCTTATTTCTCAACAATTCTGTCCATATCTCTGCTACTGTTATTTTGTATCTTACGAACGAACCCTTCGCGGTTATTTCATCTTCCCCGGCGATATATGCCTGCCTGTCGTATATGTTCATTTCATACCAGGTATCAGGTACCTTCTTATTCAGGTATGCGAGTATGAGGTCCTTATGCACTTCTTGTTCTGTGTGTGTTTCCTGGACCATTTCTGCGATCTTTGATTCTTCCTCATTCAGGTATAATTCCTCGCCCTCAGTGTAATATACGAGCGCCTCAGCCCATAATTGATCACGAGTCTTTGAGTCAATATCAAATACACTTTTCTTAATCCTCTTCTTAACCAATTCAACAGGCCAGAATCTTCTGTTACCTGTCTGGTCTTGCAGGAATTCATGCTCGTTTGTAGTGATGATGAATATACACTGCCTTGGGAAGGCGTTTACGAAATGACCATATGCGACCCTGAACCTGTCTTCATCTTTGGCAAGGAAGTGTTTAACGGCTTCAATCTCTGCTCTCTTAAGTGCAGCCATCTCACCGATTTCCATTATCCATACACCTTGCAGTTGCTCCATCGCCTGGTTGTTCTGAAGAGATCCGAACGTATCAGAAAACCAGGCACCACCCATGACTTTTAATAACCTTGATTTACCCATACCTTGCTGTCCCAATAAGCTAAGAACAGTATCAAACTTGATACCTGGTTCAAATACCCTTGCAACAGCAGCTACAAATGTTTTTCTTGTTACAGCTCTTGTGTACAGGTTATCTTCTGCACCAAGATAATCTATCAACAATGTATCAAGCCTTGGTACTCCATCCCATGAACAGCTATTAAGATATTCACGAACCGGGTGAAATTTATGCCTGTTACCTACAACAGTAAGCCCGTCTTCAATCTTCTTAGCCACGCTGATACTATACGCAGTTTCAATATAATGTCTTAAGTGTGCGAGGTCTGCATCATTGACCCAACTGTCACTTGCTCTTTTTATATCTTTCCACTGAAGATTCTTTGTAACAGAAAACCTGTGATTGAATTCATCATACCTGAACCTGTCTTTAAGCCTGGGATCATTTTCAAGAATAGTCACTACATTCTGCGTAGTAGGGTAACAATTACCTTTCTTATCAACATCAAGAAGCTTTGTCCATTCAAGATCTTCCAGTTCATCTTTAGCAAAGTCGAGCTTAGCCTCTGATAGCTTCTCACCTATCAGGTTTTTCTTTACCTTAGGATCTTTAAGTATTAGCTCTGATACTTTGATGAATGATGGAAGCTTAGATACATTTGTTTTAGGATCTGCATTGTCATCAGCCTTACCATACTTAGCAATCCTTAAGAGATCAAAAGCATTGCACAGCCTGCCTGATATTGGATCTGTTGCATGATGGGAGTATATGAACTTATCATCGTAGACTATAAGACCACCGGCTGTGCTTCCTTTCTTGTAGGTATATCGTTCAGGTGTAGTGTCACATTGCTCGTAGATGTCAGACAAGTATTTCTCGATAACTTCAGATATAGTGTAGGTTCTGCAGAAGGCGCCGATTAATCCTTCTTTTTCCAATGGATCTTCCTGGTCTTTTACTTGTTTATCAAGTGTCTTTCTTATCTTATCATGCATCGGCCATTGGCTGATGTCTTTCCAGTCATAATACGTAGCCAGGATCTCATCGGCATTTAAGGGCTTACCTTTCTGTTCCTTGAAAACATATGCTACGTTTCTTGATACTGATGGCCAGTACATCAGTCGTTCAGGTTGGAAGGTAGTAGGGTCAAATGATTCAATTCCTATAGTACCTGCAATCTTCCTGGCGATAGCTTCGTATTCATCCGTGTGCACATCACGGTCTAACGGTATTATAATCCTGTATCGTTCGTTACCCGGGCACGAACTGTGCGTTGCGTGCAATACTGCAGAACAGTCGTACAACATGCAGAAATCATCCCAGAATCCATCTTCCGGTGTATCAAGGTCCAATGTAACCAAAGATCTCGATGTGACGTTTCTTGCCAGCCTGTTGCCTCCGTTGATAACGCCACCCACATACCCACCAATGTCTTTTATTTCAGCCTGCCTGTCTTTACTGAACTTGTGATATTCGTTTATAGTCTCAGAAGTTATCACCGGCTTCTGTAACTTCTTTACCAGGTCTTCCCACGTTATTTCTATATTTTTCCACTTCTTGTCTTTCCTGTTTCTGCCGATACTGATCCAAAGCATCTTACTATTGGTTTTTAGTTTTAAAATGGATTGTCTTCATCAGGTTCAGACGGACGCCTGTCTATTACTTTAGCAGTCTTTGTCATCCAGCAATAGTCGAGTACTTTTTTCCTGCTTGAATTGACAGACAAAGGCAAGATGCGAATGTTCTCTATAATATATCCTTTCAATGGATTAATACGGTCTATAGTATAACTATCTCGCTTCTTGCCTTTGTTCTGTATGTACTCCGTTCTTACTGCGAATTCTTCAAACTGTTCAAACGTAAGCGTAAACTCTAAGCCTCTTCTTTTAGCACTTCCTTTCAGGTTGTTGTACGCATACTTGACAGGGTTATTCTCCCGCCATCGCCTGCTGCTTTCAGTGCTCATGGGGCGTTAAAAATAATTCTTTTGATTTATAATAAATCCATGATTTCACTATCGCGGATTTTTTGAACCAGGTCATCCACTGTATCATCATTCTGTATGGTATAATCAAACCCGTTATAATCCTTTAATGCAACCTCAGATCTGTGGGTATCGCCAGACGCGCGTATGTTACGCACAATACGAATTATTATACCACCCCTGTTATGTATCTCATTGACCTCATAAGGCTCGTTACGCGTATTTATGCCAACGTACCGTACATCAGTCAGGATCATGTGCATACCAGGCGTGTTATCGAATTCATCAAAGATCGGGTTTAGCCAGATATTGGGATGGATAATATTGCAACCACATTCGGTGCCTAATAGCTGTAAGAAGTTCCTGACTGTTGGCTTTATGAGCATACTGTGAACCCATGCTTTAGTGTCTTTATAAGATAAATATGGCAGCATCACACCATCAGACTTTTTGTAATACCACCACTCTTCCGGTAGTATCGATTCTTTATAGTTGTTATCATCCAATAAAGACCTGTCACACGATAACAGTATAGCAGCTACGTCTTTCAGTTTATCAGAGAAAGCTCTTCTTTCCCACTTGGCCCAGGCGCCACCTTCCATGTGTCCTCTCGCTATACCCATAGCATCACTGAACGTGAGTGAAGATCCTGTGGCTTTTACAAATGACAGGTACATCAGGATATTACATAGTGTGTCTTTACCATGCTGCTTCTCACCTGATATACCAATGATTCTCGGCTTTTTCAGGTTATTCAATACCCTGTTAAGCAGATTGATTCTTGCTTCAAAGTTATGCCTGTTATACCAGAACCGATTATCTGTATTTGCTTGTATGTCTTTATCGGCTTCTGCTTTAATCTCATGGATCATTGACAGTGATTCAGTGCTTAACAGTGATATATCTGCCATGCCCAGGGTCATGAGAGCTTGCTTAACATGATAGCACATACCCGAGCATTGTTTGGATATAAGCTTTTCAGCTTCTATGTTTGCTATAGCCAGGATGATAATGTTGATTTTTTGGTCGTTAGTCATTTTGTAAAGTGTTTATAAAGTGAAAGAGATTATGTCTTTAGTTAATAGCATCGTTATACTTATTAAGCATGATGTTGATAAGGTTTATTCTTGAGTCATGGTCAAACCTGGTGAACCAAAACTGATCCCAATCTAAGTTTTCATCTTTATAAGCTCTTGCTTCAGTCAACAGTTCAGGATAGTAATGTTTTAACATGCTCATAAGTATGATTGGTGATCCATCTGTTATATCTTTATTGACGCATTCATATATGGTCAGATTCATATGCTGCGGTGTAAATATGCAGAGGTACTCACATAAGCCTCTTGATTTAACATCTCTTTTCTTTTCATCTTCTATGGCTTCAAGAACTCGTTTGAAAATCTCGATCTTCTGCATAGCGACATATATACTAAGAAGCTTTCTCATATAAGCAAGCCTCGCATCATGATTATCTTTGGTAAACCAATAAGCCATTTTAGTGTCTATGTCTGCTTTTTTAGCAAGCTCATAGAATTCCGGCATATATTCAGGAAGATACATTATGTGAAGTGAATATCCAAACAGAGATGATACATAATCTTGCCCTTTCAGATAATCAGATATAATGTCACATAATATGCTACACATACCTGTTGACTTTAAGCCATGCACTTTTTGTTCTGAAATTCGAGCTATAGCGTGATGGCATATCTCGACTTTATTATTAAGCGTTAGCATACATGAAGTCTTTTATGAAGTGAGGAAAAGGTGTTTCGCCATTAAACCAGCTTGCCAGGCCGAGTTTGTCTTTATAGAACTTTATGTCGCTGTCAGGCCTGGTTTTTACTTTTTCAATAGCCATCCTGAAAAGCTTCTCATCAGGATTTTTCACATAGTCCCTTGCCTGGATGGTAGAGAACAGGTCAGCAAGTGTCATAAACCTGTCAGCTTCTTTGAGGATCTCTGCAGCATATTTTTGCCACATGATCCTTGTTCTCAGCTTAGCAGGTTTATCCAGGTGCGATGTCTGCCTTATCACGCGAATTTCAGTGGATCCTGTTGACCTCATCTTAACCAGGTTTTGCAAAAGACCAGTGAGTTCTGAATGCTGTACTTTCATTCTTTCATACTTTTCTTTTTCCTGGTCGTGATACATCTGTGCTTCCAATAATGCTTCTTTAGCGGCGTTGTAGTTCATTTCGGCACTAACGAGGTCAGACAGTTTGTCACTGATTAAATTCTCATAGTGGAGAATAAGGCTTTCGATTTGTTTTTCTGTGAAGTTCATGATTGTGTATTTTATTGATTAGAGATAGACCATATTTCATAAGGAAGATACTGGCGACATATATCAGCAGTAAGCATGAGTGTATTATTTTTAGTAATCCACTTTTCATACTTGTGAGCATTCCACTCTGCAGCTGAAGCAACTGCGTATGCAGCGCAGTGATCAGTTTCTATTTTTTGCATCATAGCTGAATAAACTGCAGTAGCTATATGCGCTTCAGCGTGTCTTTTTGACATAAGAAGATCATAGGATCTTTTGTCTACATGATTAGATCCTCTTATAAGATCACCTAATGATATGTCACCACGCAAAAACCTTTCGGTAGTCTCAACACCTTGCAGAGTTACTTCATCGTCAGTAAGATGAAGAAACGGCTTTACACATTCGATCTTAGCTCTTGTAAGTGATTCAAGATCATCAGGATTGGTACGGGTAAAAAGCCATAAAAGCCAGTCACCACGTTGGCATGTCTCATAGACAGTTTTCCATGATTTACATGCTGCAAAATTTAAAGAAGCTTGGCATGCATGATTAGCAAGAAGGTACTGATAGAATTCAAGAGATCTCATAGTTGTATATTTTAATAGTTAATAAAGATGTAGTTAAGCTTATCGTAATCGACGACAGGGTTGCGACCGTAGAAAAGTCTTATGTAGTTCTGAGCTTGATGGACGTACCTGATGCAACCAGGTAACTCCTCATCTGACAATCCAAGGCATGCAATCCAGTCTTCTGTAAGTTCGATACCGTAACAACCAAAATTAACGTTTTCAGGCATACCAACCAAACATTTTTCGGAATGCAATATGAGAAATTTACCAGGATGCTCAGGGTCTGGGACAACCCCTTGAACAACTTCAAGATGACCTAATATGTCTATAAAGTTACCAACGGCTATATCCCACGCTAAGATGCTTTCTTCTGTCATAATGTTTCAGTTATACGGTCAACTGCTTCTTCCAGACTGCTGTACACTTCTTCAAGCGTATTTGCATTCTCTTCATATTTCTGTCCTCTTTCACTTTGTTGCAAACCTTCAGTCAGGTTGTTGTATTTTTCCTGTTCTTGGTCTTTAATGTTTTCAACTATGCTTTTTGCTTCTTCAATTAAAGCGATAGCTTTTTCAAGTTCTTTTCTGTCTTGCTTGTTCATAATTAATCTTTTTTATAGTAACTGTTAATAAATGACTCAACGCCTAACGGTAAATCCTTTGCCCAGGATATTGGTTTCTTCATGATAGCATTTATGTTTTCGAGTTCTGCTTTAGAATTCTTTTCATCTGCCTCTATAACAACTTCATCGTGTACGTGCATAGCAATCTCGTATCCTGCTTTATCAAGTTCAAGAAGCTTATCAGCCAGGCAGTCTCTTGCTATAGCCTGAACAATATTCTCTGTAAGCTTACCACCATATGTAGTCTGGTTATTATACCACTGTTTTGTCATCTGGTCCAGGCCTCCGTATGTAATCTTCCCGGCAGAGATCTTAGCACCTACATATCCCAGTTTGCGCGTGGATGGCAATTCTAAGAACAATATGCCATCCTGATATGAAATACCAATCCTGCCAACCTTACGCGCAGCCTTGAACCTCAGGACATCAACCACGGCATCCTGTATGTTATTCCAGAACCTGACAATATTCGGATTAGTTCTTCTCCATCTTCTTACAAGGCCAAGCATTTGCATTTCTGTAAGACCCATGGCGCCACCGCCCATTCTTTCCAAAGCTCCAACCGATCCCTGGTAACCTAATGCAAGTTCTGAGATCTTACCTTTGGTTCTCAATTCAGATCCTTTGGTAATCTGTTCTATAGGTACGTTAAACATACGAGCAGCTGTAGCTTCATATATCTTGCCATGAGAATTGAATATGTCTATTTTCCATTTTTCACCTGCCAACCAGGCGAGTACCCGAGCCTCGATAGATGAGAAGTCTGACACTATAAAAGTTTTCCCTTTATCAGCTATAAAAGATGTTCTTATAAGCTGTGATAAAACAAAACCTATGTTGTCATAAAGCATATCAATCGATTCAGACTTTAAAGCTATTCTCGCAGTATCAAGATCATGCATAGAATTTCTTACCAGGTTATGAACCTGAACAAGTCTGCCAGCCCATCTTGCAGTACGGTTAGCACCATTGTATTGAAGAATTCCACGAATACGGTCGTCTTTACATATGCACTTCATCATAGCTACATACTTAGCATTTGATGACTTCTTCAACTCAGAACGTATCATCAGCATTTCTTTGACCTCAGGATCATCTGATACAAAGTCATTGCCCTTAGCAAGGCTCTTAACATGAACACCTGTTTTGCTATAAATCCATTTCTTTATCTGGGCGTCACTATTAGGATTGTCTACCTTGATAAGTTCTTTAGCTCTTCGAATAAGATTAATAGTATTTTGCCTGTCAGCTTCAACTGCTTTTCTTACAAGGTCTCTGTCTAACTTAATACCTCTGTCGTTAAGCTTTTGATCTAAGATCCATACACTGCGTTCAAAGGCTGGTATCTGAAATTTGATTACACGTTGGCGTATAGCTTGTTCTACTTTAACGTCACCAAGACAATATTGCTTAAAGTTCTCCCATGCTTCAGGACTACTCTCAGGATCAACCATCTTTTCACAGAACATCTTGATAAGTGCTTTACCGGCTTTGTCTTTCTTAACCTCTGTCTGCATTATTTTTCCAGCCAGGTCAAGAGATAAAGGGTAACCTAATAGTGATGTTCTTACCATAGTACAATCCCAGCTTTCAATTGGCATATTCAAGCCGAAATGTTTGTTGATACATACGCGTTCGAAATTAGCATTCCATGCGGTTTTGGTTATGCGTGGATCAACTAAAGCTTTCAGCAGCCATGATGGCATACTCTCTTTGGTAAGATCTATTATCTTTGGCGCAGCACCATCAACAGAATAAGCAAAAAGAAGTATACTGAAATGTTTTGATTCAACATACCTGTATACTCCGGTTGAAGAAAGATCCTGGTCACTTTTCGTCTCTATATCAATTCCTATTTCTTTCATAATTAGTCCATTGGTTCATAGTCAAAGTCGACTGTAATCTTACCTTCCGCAAATTCTGAATAAACAGCTTTCAATTGCTCTCTGAAGTACTCTTGTGTTTCCTTGCTTTCATCTCTGTAGAAAGGACATTCAACCACCCAGAAACATGGGTTTATACCCACTGACATATCACCGTGATCTGTGACTAATGCATTCACTTTTACAAATGATCCTTCCTGGCGTTTATTCCTGTGAAAACAGTCTTTGTAACCAAGCACGTATGCATGAGGATTAACACCAGCTGGCTGCATTTCTTTATTGATTTTCTCCCATGCTTTCTCAGCTTCTTCCTGGATAATTTTATCTATGTAGTTTCTCATGATTATCAGTTATGAAATTAAATACTGCAACTTAAAATCTATTTTGCTCTGTTTATAAGATAAGAAAGTATATACCCTACCAATGCTACAAAAGCTAAAGCTAATGCAGCAACTACGATATAGTACAAAATACCGATAGGCCCATATATCTTAACCATCTTTATGCACGGCTGTATAATAGCAATTATCACCATACCAAAAAGTTCTGCGAAGATAATAGACCATACAATGATTCTGGCTGTATTACGTTTCATTAGTTTATCCATTTTATTATTGAATCGTTTTTATATCCTTTCTCCCACACGAACCACGCATATGCTACGGCTCCACCTTCATTTTGAATAGAAAAATCGCCGTTTTTTGCGCAGTAAGCTCTTTTGCTAAAAACATAAACGCGTTTAGGCGGATTAGCATGAAATAGTTTTCTTCGTTTTTGACCTTCTAAAAACAACAACCTAAGAAACATAGCAACTTTACTTCCTTGATTTACTATAGATAACGCTTTTTCTACGAATTCATGAGCTAATGAATATGGCGGGTTAGTTATTATATCACCATGCCAATATTTTATATCACATGATAGAAAATCAACGCACCCTTCACCATATCCTCTGTCAATAATATCTGTACTTTTAACAGTATACATGTAATCTTCAAGCACTTTACTTATGTGACCAGTACCACATGCGCACTCCCACACAAAAGGGTTGAAAGATTCGCTATCTAACAGTAATCTTACAGCTATATCACTTGTAGCATAGAAGTCATTTTCTTCTCTTTCTTTATTGCTGTGATCACTTGCACCCAATGTAACATATTGAGACTTACTATTGGCTTTCCAATCTTTTTTCATGTTCTGAGGCGATCCTGGACCGCGTATTTAGGTTATGAATATATCAATGTAAAATTGATTATCGTCAAAAGAATTCAACCGGTGCGAGTTTCCGAAAGAATTTCATGTTGTATTGATCCTTATTAACGACTTTAACCGGTTTTGCTTTCTTAGTTGGCTTCGGTTTATCCGCAGGTTTTTTAGTTTTCATAATTGATGACTTTAAAAAAAGCATGGAAGACTTGTGATCTCCCATGCTCAGTGATTTACTTAACGTAGCAGTTAACACCTACGATTACAACTTTACCGTCTACCACGATAGATGACGGTTGGTTGCCGCCAGATGTGGCTACGATAGTTGTCTTACCGGATTTCGATGGCTGCTTAATAAGTGGCAGCGTAATAACGATAGACTTCTTGTCTTGTGTGAGTTCAGCTTTCATTGTAGTTTATTTTAGATGCAAATTACGAAATAAGACTTTATTAAAATACTTTAAATCAAAATAATTTTTAAAGGCGCAGATCTTAACAGAAATGCGCCTTTACCAGGTTATCCCAGGAAGTCGTCATCATCTTCCAGGTCGTCGTTGTCTTCAGGATCCAGCTCACCAAAGTCATCTTCGGCAGTGGCACCACCTGAAAGCCTTTCACCATCTTTCAGCTTTTGAATGTTGTTCAGACCACAGGCTACACCTTTATTACCGGCCGCATTGAATGGGTAGAAGTTCATCGAGATCCTGCCATAGCAGCCTGAGTAGAATTCATCCTTATCAAGAATCGGGTTGAGATCCTGGTCAAGATCGGAA
>ERZ650304.743-NODE-743-length-14726-cov-6.466635_pt1 | contig 14726 bp, 19 predicted proteins | sample MGYA00376240_ERZ650304 | MGnify/ENA primary metagenome ERZ650304 (study PRJEB26733, sample SAMN07839271) | wastewater metagenome | biome: small river; feature: stream; material: water | place: USA: North Carolina | collected 2016-03-01 ...
TGTGATTCCCGCTGTGTACGGGTTCCGACGTTTTCAGCCCCCGCGCCACACCAGCCCGAAACGGGCCACCTGATCCCGAAACGGGAGACCCCTAATGCCCGGACCAGTGCCGAAACCCGCTGATCAGCGAGCTCGACGCAACAAGGATTCCCAGGTTGTTCGGGTGGTTGAGCTGGTTCCGCTCGAAGTTTTGCCCTCTCTCCCCGAGACGTTCAATGTCGAGGACAAGAACGGGGCCCGCACCCTTCCGTTCCCGGCGGAGACGATCAATTGGTTCCAGAACTGGGTGGAGTCTCCGTTTTCGCGTGACTTTGATGCTTTGGCGTGGGAGCGCGTGCGGATGGCCGCCGTTCTGCATGCTCGGGCTCAGTACGGGGACATGAAGGCGTTCTCGGAGTTCCGGCTCCACATGGCCCTGTTCCCTGAGACGCCGGCCGACCGTTTGCGGCAGCGCATCCAGGTCGCTCAGGCTGTCGATGCTGAGGTGACCGCGACGACGAAGGTGATGCGGTCCGTTGACCGTTTCGCGAACGTGTCAGTGAAGTCCATGGACCCAGATGTGGCGTCCTAATGGACTTGACCCGTTCCCGTCGTTGGGGCGGAGGGTTGCGCAGCAGATGGAGGAACTTCTCGGTTCCCCGGATGCCGAGAACGAGGATGAGCCGTTCCGGTTGACGTTGGAGCAGTTCGAGTACCTGCTGCGACTGTATGAACTTGATCCGGTGACGGGCGATCGGGTGAAGCACCGTGCGGTGTTGTCGCGTCCCCGTGGTTGGGGCAAGTCTCCGTTCCTGGCTGCGATTGCTATCGCTGAGGGTCTTTTCGATGTGGTCTTCGACTACTGGGATGAAGACGGCCAGCCGGTCGGTCGCCCCTGGTCCGAGATCCGTGTGCCGTTGGTGTTGGTGACGGCCGTGTCTGAGGATCAGACGGCGAACACCTGGGGGCCGTTGCTCGAGATGCTTCGCAACGGGCCTATCGCGACCGACGACCGGTATCGGGGCCTTGAGCCGATGGACACGTTCGTCAACCTCCCGCGGGGGAAGATCGAGGCGCGTACATCGTCGGCTCGGTCAGTGAAGGGTGCGCGTGCGGTCTGCGCGATCATGGATCAGACCGAAGAGTGGGTCGCTTCCAATGGTGGCCCGAACCTGGCGCAGAAGCTTCGCAACAACGCGACGAAGCTGGGCGGCGTCACGATCGAGTCGCCGAATGCTTACGTGCCCGGTGAAGATTCCGTCGCAGAACAGTCCGCCAAGTATTGGTTCGCGATTCTTGACGGAAAAGCGAAGACGAAGAGCATTCTCTACGATCACCGCGAAGCGCCGCCTGAAACCGACCCGACGAACATGGACTCGCTGGTCCGGGGGTTGCGGTTCGCGTACGGAGACAGCTCGGACCACCCGGACGGGTGCGTGATCCACGAAACACCCTGTCCTCCCGGTTGGTCTCCGATCAACCGTATTGCTCTGGACTTCTGGGATCTCGCGAACGACCCGCAGGTCATGCGGGCTGACTTCCTCAACCAGATCACTCATGCTGCCGACTCATGGCTGTCGCAGCCCGAGCTCAAGGCGATCGAGAACCTGGATGCCGATGTCAAGAAGTCCGATGCGGTCACGCTGGGTTTCGATGGTTCGCGTGGACGGTCTAAGTCCAAGCCTGACGCGACTGCTCTTGTTGGGTGCCGTGTTTCCGATGGGCACCTATTCAACCTGGGGGTCTGGGAAGCGCCGGAAACGGCTGCGGCGCAGGACTGGCGTGTCCCCGAGGCTGAGGTTGAGGCTGCCATCCGTGACGCGTTCCAGAAGTACAACGTGGTCGGGTTCTATGCGGACCCTGCTATGTGGGACGGGCATGTGGCCCAGTGGGAATCGACCTACGGGCGGAAGCTGAAGGTTCAAGTCACCCGCGACAAGCCGATGGCGTTCAACACTCGTTCCATTTCGCGTGTGGTTGCCGGTTTCGAGTCTCTGCACGCTGCGATCGTGAACGGCGAGATCACCTTCGACGGTTCTCTAGTTCTCACACGCCACTTCCTCAACGCACGCCGGCAGAAGGTTCGATCCGGGATCGTGCTCCGCAAACCAAACGACAACTACTTGGCGAAGATCGACGCCACCTACGCAGCGATGCTCGCCTTCTCGGCGCGAATCGACGCATTGGGCAAAGGCATCGGTTCGCAAAGGGCAGGCGCAGCCCGTCGCATCTACTAGGAGGCTCCGTTGGCTGTGCAGCCCACCACACCCGAAGAGTGGCTTCCGGTACTCACCAGCAGGCTCGATCATCGACGCACTCGTATCGCGCTGCTCCGTTCGTACACGAACGGCAACGCCCCCTTGCCCGAGGGTGGGGCGAATGTGCGTGCGGCGTGGGAGGCGTTTCAGAAGAAGGCCCGCACAAACCTCGGGTCGCTTGTCGTAGATGCTTTGGCTGAGCGGCTGATCTGCAACGGTGTCACGGTCGGTCAGTCGCAGAACGACGACGACACTGCACGGACCATCTGGCGCAATAACCGTATGGATGTCGCGGTCTCAGACACGATCCGCGACATGCTGACGGTTTCCATCGGATACATGGTGGTCGGTTCGTACGAAGGCCAGCCCGTCGTCACGTCCGAGCTGCCCGAGTTCATGTATGCGGCCACCGATCCGCTGCGCCCTTGGGTCGCTCGCGCTGCCGTGAAGGTGTGGCGTGACATCGACGTCGAGAAGGACTACGCCTACGTGTGGGTGCCTGGGCTGCGGCAGAAGTTCGAGCGGCCGACTTTCCAGACCCCCGATCCGTCCACGCGTACAGTCTGGTCTTCTGCGGCCGGCGGATGGACCCTCGTCGAAGGTTCGGACGAGCGGTACAAGGGTGCTCCGCCCGTCGTTGTGTTTGAGAATCACGACTGCATGGGAGAGTTCGAGCCCCACCTGGACATCCTGGACAGGATCAACAAGGACATCCTGGACAGGCTTGTCACGACTGCTATGCAGGCTTTCCGGCAGAGGTACCTCGAGGGCGGTCTGCCGCCGACCGATGAGAATGGCAACCCGATCGACTACTCGTCGGTCTTCACTCCTGCGCCGGGTGCCCTGTGGGAGCTCCCCGAGGGTGTCAAGTTGGCGGAGACGCAGGAGTCGGCGCAATCGATTCTCGCGATGCTTTCCACGGCTAAGGACGATATTCGGGATCTCGCTGCGGTGACTCGCACGCCGATCGCGATGCTCGTACCCGATGGGCAGAACCAATCCGCTGCAGGGTCCGAGTTCGCCAAGGAGGGCCTGGTTATGAAGGCCCGCGACCGTATCGCGCGAATCGTCCCTTCGTTGAACGAAGTGATGTCGATCGCGTTGCGGGTCGTGAACCCGGAATTCGCAGACGTCGTCAACGTGGGGTTCTCTGACCCGACGCATGTGTCGTTTGCTGAGAAGTACGACGCTGCGGTGAAGGCGAAGTCGGCTGATGTTCCGTGGCGTACACGGATGATCTCGATTCTGGGGTATTCGGCGGACGAGGTCGACACCATGCAGACCGAGTTGGAGGAGGAGCGGCTGGCGTTGCAGCTCGCGGCCCCACCCGCCCCGGTGACGGTCGATGCCACTGTCGCTCCGTAACTACCACACCCAAACCGCCCGCATTCGCGCGGCGGTTTCGGGACAGGTCATCGGCTACTGGTCCGCTTTGGGCAACTACCGCGACCCCGACGTGGACCGTTTCGTGCGTGTTGTGGTTCCGAAGATTCAGGCTGGCCAGATCGCTACGGCTCGAGCAACTGCGTCGTTTTTAGGCGGCAAAGTGCTGCCACGTGACCAGATCATCGCTTCCCGCAAGGTTTCGCAGGCGGTCGAATATCGACGCCCTGCCGTCTCGCTGTACACGGCCCTGTCGAATGGTCTGGCGTTCACCGATGCGGTCACTTCGGGAACCCAGAGGCTCGAATCGTTGATTTCGACGGACATGCAACTTGCCCTCGTTGTTCAATCGCAGGCTTCCCTTCGATCGGTCGGGGCCACACGGTTTCGTCGGGTTCTGACCGGTTCCGAGAACTGCCCGTTGTGCCAGATCGCTTCGACGAACATCTACTCCACCAACGACCTGCTGCCGATTCATGACAAGTGCGACTGCACGGTCGAACCGATCTTCGACGACTATACGCCACCGCAACTGAGCGCGTCGGACTTGGCTTTGTCTTCGATCCGCGAGACCGAAGTGCAGGACGGCGCATCGCCAGAGTCCCTTATCGCAGTCCGTGACCACGGCGAGATCGGCCCCGTGCTGGCTTGGGCGTCGGACCAGTTCACCGGACCCGACGAGATCCATATCGTCACTGACGGAGTCCACAAATAGCTTCCCGCGATGCGGGTTGAGCCTCACCGAAACGGTGGGGCTTTTTCATTTGAACCCGAAACGGGGACCACGCATGACCGACACCACCACAACCCCGGAGAACACCGAAACGGTTACCCCGGAACCTGTCGTCGCCGAAACGGAGACCGACTGGAAGACAGAGGCCGAAAAGTGGAAGGCGCTCTCTCGGAAGAACGAGGAAGCCGCCAAAAACAATTCCGCCGCTGCGCAGAAGTTGGCAGAACTTGAAAACGCCAACAAGTCAGAGATCGAGAAGGCCACGGCTCGAGCCGAAGCTGCCGAGAAGGAACGCGACGCCATTCGGGTGGACGCACTGCGAAATGCAGTCGCCCTGTCGAAGGGACTCACCCCCACTCAGGCGAAGCGCCTTGTCGGGACTACGCAGGAAGAGCTCGAGGCCGACGCCGACGAGCTACTTGCTGATCTCAAGTCTCTGACCCCTCCCGTCACTCCTGCTGCACCGTCTTCGGATGGTCAGGGCAACCAGGGCGACCCGGTCGGTGCGGTCAAGCAGATCACGTCCCATGACGACCTCAAGAGCATGTCTCCCGAGGAAATCGTCAAGGCCAAGGACGAAGGGCGTCTCAACACCCTCCTTGGCATCAAAAACTAACCCTCGAAAGGAATCGCTATGTCGGTTCTCAACTTCATCCCTACCGTCTGGGCTGCACAGCTCCAGTCGTCTCTCAAGAAATCCCTCGTCTACGGTGCTCCCGCTGTGGTCAACCGCAACTACGAGGGCGAGATCGCAAACGCCGGCGACACCGTGCGCATCGTGTCGATCTCCCGCCCCACGGTCGCGACCTACACCAAGGACTCGACCACGATCACGCCGGAGACGCTGACTGACGCTGAGCGTTCGCTTGTCGTCGACCAGGCTAAGTACTTCGCGTTCGAGGTGGACGACATCGACATGCGCCAGTCGCGCAACGGTGGCGCTCTGCTCTCGGAGGCGGCTGACGAGGCTGCCTACGCGATCGGTGACGGCATCGACCAGTACATCGCTGGCCTGTTCACTGGTGCCGACTCGGCCAACCAGATCAGCACCACCTCTGTCACCACGTCTGCCCTTGCGGTGACGATGGTTGTCAACCTCAAGGTGAAGCTGGACAACGCGAACGTGCCGCAGGCTGGCCGCTACATCGTGGTTCCCCCGTGGTTCCTCGGTCTGCTGGTTCAGTCGACGTCGTTCCTGTCGCTGGCCGACTCGGGTTCGTCCGAGGCGCTTCGTAACGGCATCGTCGGCCGCGCGTTCGGTTTCGACGTGTACATGTCGAACAACGTGGTGAACACCACGGGTGACGACTACCGGATCACGGCCGGATACCCCGGCGCGATCACGTTCGCCAACCAGATCAACAAGGTTGAGGCGTACCGCCCGGAGAACGCGTTCTCGGACGCGATCAAGGGTCTGTCGCTGTACGGCGCGAAGCTGCTGCGTCCGTCCGGTATCGCGACGGCTATCGCCTCGATCACCTGATCCGCGTGGGGGCCGGCTTCGGTCGGCCCCCACATCACACCCCAGCTCAACTTCTCCCGTAAGGAATCCAGATCATGGCAGATACAGCCATTCCGAACACTCAGCTCGTGCTCAACACGCCCCTCACCAACCCGACTGGGACGGCGATCGTCGCCGCGAACAACCACGTCATCACCCCGACGAAGGCAACCGGCAAGGTGCTCATTCGCCTGACGAACACGTTCGCCGGTGCGAAGGTCTTCACCATCGCCGCCGGAAGCAACCCGCCCGCAGACGCGGCCGGACAGGGTGCCATCACCCAGTCCCTCGCGCAGAACGAGGTCTGGTGGGTCGTCGTCGAGTCGTCGCGTGTGATGAAGTCCAACGGGACCATCGTCGTCACGGTGGAAGCGTCCACGACCGGCTTCATCGCCGCATTCCAGCTCCCGTAAGGGGGCGAACCGGTGAGGGTGGTTGCGGCTCTACTCTCGTACCCACCCCACCGGTTCATCGGGTCGGAACTCATGACCCATTCCCTACTGCGCCGCCTGGTGCAAAGAGGGCATGAAGTAGTCGTCACGGGGCGAAAGATCCCCGAGTCTGGGGAATGGGAAGGGGTCACCGTCTCGACGGGACCGCTGCCCGCGGGCGATGTAGCGGTGTATCACTCCGACTACTGGCAGCCCGTCGCTGGTTTTCAAGGCCCCACCGTTGGCGTATGCCACAACTCGCACATCGGTGTTCAGTTGGGGCTATTCAACAATCCACCATCGCTGGTGACGGTCAATTCGGAAGCGATGAGCGCCGAGCTCGGCATTCCCGCCGTCGTGGTTCATCCGCCCGTGCCGAAGATTGATCCGATCAGTGGTGACTGCGTCGGGCTCATCAACCTCGAACGCGACTCCAAGGTTGGGCCGTTCTGGGAAGTGGCGAAGGCCATGAAGCCACAGAAGTTCCTCGGCGTACGAGGGGGCTATGGTCGCCAGGCTGTGCCCCGGTACGTGCCCGTGAACGTCGCTGTTTTCCCCACAGTCGCGCCGCAACGCATGCGCGACGAAGTGTGGAGCCGCGTGCGAGTCCTCATGGTTCCGTCCGCCACTGAATCATGGTCGATGGTCGCTACCGAGGCGATGGCGCATGGAATCCCCGTGGTCGCCCACCCGCTACCGGGCCTGCTTGAGAACCTGCAGTACGCGGGCCTGTGGGCTGACCGCATGGAGCCGAAACAGTGGGTCGAACGACTCACCGAAGCCTTCGACCGCTGGGACGAACTCTCGACCGCATCCCTTAACAGGGCGGCGGAATTATCCGAACTACACGAGGCCGAGGCCGAAGCGTGGTGTGACGCTGTGGAGGCGCTGATATGACCGATCTCGCTGACCAGACAGATGCGACCGGCTACGGGTACGGAACGATCGCCGCAGGCTACTTCGCCCGCGCTTCAGCTCGGGTGCGTTCGTTCGCAAAGTCACGTGGCGTTTCCCTCGATCCGAATACCTACACGGTGACCATGCGCGGGCCGTCCGGTCGCCTTCCCAACCGCCCCGTTCGTTCGATCACCTCCGTTAGTGACGTCGAGATCCCCAGCGATCCCGTGACCCTCGACTCCGACCTGTGGACCCTGCGGACCGGCGGGGTTCTCGAGGTTCCCCTCTACGGCGGCAACTTGTCGGTCGTGTACGCCGGCGGATACCTCACGGTCCCTGACGAGGTTGTCGAGTTGGTGTGCGCCATCGCATCTCGTATGGCGAACACCGCGGCGGCGGCTTCCACGGGTGTTCAGCAGGAGACCGGTGGGTCCGAGTCGGTCACGTTCGGGTTCGATTCGTACTCGGGCATCTCTGATCTGACGACCGGTGAGATTCGATCTCTGGGTCGGATGTTCCCGCTTCTTCCCTCGCTGGTTGTGATGCGATGACCCGCTCGTTCTACACGGATTCCGTTACCAGGCAGCGAGCGGCTGTCACCACGGACGCACGGAACAACGACGAGCTGGACTGGACCTCCCCGACCACCCTCTCGATTACCGGCTGCCGCGTCCAGCCGATCTCGTCTACCGAGGTTATGGAGAACCGGTACGAGTCAGACGTCCACTTCCGTTTGCTCGCCCCCCTGGGTTCGGATGTCACGTTTCTTGACCGCATCGTGTACGGGTCGACTACCTATGAGGTCGCGGGCGCGCCCGAGTCGCACAGGTCACCCACCGGAGCGGCATCGCACGACGAGATCCCACTAAGGCTGGTGACCGGATGATCATCAAGTGGCACACCAAGACCGGGTACTTGGAGTACCAGCGGACGGCTGGGGTAGCGGCGCGGCTGCTAGAGACGGCCGAGAAAGTTGCCGCCGCTGCCGGCGGCGAGGAAGCCGGATTTGCTGTCGATTTTGAGGCTGAGGCTGGTCGTCGCCGGGTTCCCCGCTCGTCAGTACGTACGGCGACGAAGGAAGCGCGACTTGCTGAGGCGCAGCACAGGACGTTGACGCGGGCGCTTGACGCCGGCCGGGACTAGGACACACGTTCGACGCCTCGCCTGTCTGACGGGGTGAACATCGGGTAGGGGAACTACTGCCCGGGAAGCCTAAAAACCCCGCCACGGGGCTCCTGTGGCCTCTGGTGTGACTGTTTGGGGCCATGGTCCGGTTTTGTCGAAGATTTGTTCGGAGGTGGTCGCGTGGTTGAAGTTCTTGTCGCCCCGGACTCCGAAACCATCGTGGTTCAGTACCTGACCTCCGAGCTTGCCTCCCGCTCACCCTGGACGTCGACCAAGGCATACACAAAAGTGCCTAAGACACGCCCGGTGTCTTTCGTCCGAGTTCTCCGCACGGGCGGCACACGAACCCAGTTCATCGACACCCCGACGTTGACGTTGGAGTCGTGGGCGAACGACGCGATCACCGCTTCGAACCTTGCACAGATGGTCCGCGGGCTGATGTTCGCGATTGACCGTGTGACCTACTCGGGTCACCTCTACCAGTTTTACGACCCCCAGGAATTCTCGGGGCCGGCGAATCTTCCTGACCCGGACTCGGCTCAGGAGCGATACACGGAGACCTTCTCTGTGGGTGTCAGGGCAACCGCCGTCTGACCCTCTTACCCGGCGCGCAATCAAAATTTGGAGGATGCCATGGCAAACCCCTCTGCCTCGAATGTTGCAGTTGGAAAGCCGAAGGCGACCGGCGGTGTCTACTCTGGAGCCACAACCGCGACCCTTCCCACGAACGCTTCGACCGCGATCGACGCTTCGCTGACCGCGCTCGGTTACGTGGGCGAGGACGGTCTCACGCAGTCCAAGGGAACTGACATCACGAAGGTTCACGCGTGGGGCGGCGACGTTGTCAAGGTGCTGCAGACGACCGATGAGCTGACCTACACCTGGAACTTCCTTGAGATGTCGCGGGTTGTCTTCCAGGAGGTCTTCGGCACCGATGACGTGTCCTGGGTTGACGCCAACGGTACGCAGAAGATCGCCATCAACTCGACTGCGCTGCCCAGCCGCGCCTACGTCTTCGAGATGTTGGACGGTGCCACGGCGCTCCGCATCGTCGTTCCGAACGGACAGATCACGAACATCGGTGACGTCACGTTTGCTGATGGGAACCCGATCTCGTTCCCGGTGACTCTTGAGTGCTTCCCGGACTCGTCGGGGAACAAGGCGTACTGGTACTTCACCAAGTTCTACAGCTAACAAGCTCCGGGGCCGGCTTCCCATGCGCCGGGTGTCGGCCCCGGTCTCATCTATGGCGCGGAGGCGCAAATGTTCCATGTCCCCAACTTCGACCCGAAAGCGTCGGCGAATCGGTTCTCGTTCACGGTGCCGCGTCGCTGGATTTGGCAGCGGAAGGTCTTCTCCTTCCCCATGCTGCAGTTCGTTCCGCTGGATGTGATGGTGGCGGCAAAGACGGCCGATAAACCGCTGCAACTCGTCGAGATTTTGAATCTGATCGGCGAGCGTGAGGCCGCTAAAGCAGTCATGCGCCTCAACCAGCCCGAGATCGCCGTGCTCGAGCAGGGATGGTTGAAGGCGTCGGGTGTGAGCCTGGGGGAATCTTTCGCCTCCTTGAACTCCTCGATGAGTTCAGGGGGGCAATCGCAGCCGACCTCCTCACCTTCGGAGCCCGCGTCCACGAAATAGGCACCGAACGGTTCTCGTGGTTCGACCTTCTCGCGTATGTCCAGACCCTTCGACCGGACACTCATCTTTCGCGGGCGATCCAGGGGGAGACGTACTACGGGTACACGGAGCGGATCTTGGGGCTGCTCCTTGATGCCGCTTACACGTCGAACTGGCTGAACTCCAAACCCGGCCCGAAACGCCCCAAGCCGGTCCAGTGGCCGTGGGTTGCAAAGAGCAGCGACAACGAGACGTACGGCACGGCCGCTCCGGTGACAGACATTCGCGACTTCCTGCTGTACCGGAACACGCGAGCACCGGAACTCAACTACTGAAGAACGAGGTGAGCCCAGTTGGCTATTGAGCTCGCAACCGCGTATTTCTCGTTCCTCCCAAGCATGGCTGGGACCGCAGCCGCAGCGGCCCCCGGACTGCGGGCGCTCGAGGGTCAGGCTGCAGCTTCGGGCGCTCGAAGCGGCGCGCTGATGGGCGGCGCGCTTGCCGGGGGAATCGGCAAGTTCATCCCCATCATCGGTACCGCCCTCGCCGGTATCGGAATCGCCGACTTCTTCGGCAACGCCATCGATGCAGCATCCGACTTGAACGAGTCGGGCAACGCCGTACGCGTCACATTCGGCGATGCCGCCAAAGAGATCGAGAAGCTAGGCGGCGACTCGGCCACCCGCCTCGGCTTGACCGCGACCGACTTCAACGCGGCAGCGGTGCGGCTCTCTTCCTTCGCGGAAGGTCTCGCCGGCGGAGGCCGGTCTGTCGCCGACGTCATCGACGAACTCACGACCCGTGGTGCCGACTTCGCCTCCGTGTACAACATCGATGTTGCTGATGCGCTTGCGATCTTCCAGTCGGGACTTTCTGGCGAAGCCGAGCCCCTGAAGCGGTTCGGCATCAACCTGCTCGATTCCGAAGTGCGCGCGTACGCGTACGCCAACGGCATCGCCGCTGTCGGTGCGGAACTGACCGAGTCGGAGAAGCTGCAGGCCCGGTACGGGTTGCTGCTGCAGGCGACGTCGAAGGTGCAGGGCGACTTTGCCAACACGTCTGATCAGCTTGCGAACCAGCAACGGATCAACTCGGCCTTGTTGCAGCAGTCGCTTGCCGAGATCGGCACGGCGCTTCTACCAGCGGCTACCGCCTTCGCCCAGTTCATCGGTTCCCCCGAGAACCAGGCCCGCCTCCAGGACGTCGTTGATCTGCTCGTGAAAGCTGGCCCCGCGGTCGAGGTCGTCGCTGATGGGCTGGTCGCGATCGCAGATTTGAAGTTCTCGGAGTTGGACGCGATCATTTCGTTCTTCAACGCTGTGGATGACGGGAACCTGTCGCTTCAGGAGACGAACCAGATTTTCGCGGCCCTGCCGTCTTATCTGCAGGGGTGGACCAACACCCTCGGTGTCATGTGGCGCAACGTCGCTAACGCTGTGATCGACGCCGAGAACGTTGTCCTGGGTGGGATCTCGGCGATCCGTAATGCGGTTGCCGGCTTGTTGGGCATCAAGGGTACGGTGCAGCTCCAGCTCCCCCATATCACTTACTCGCCGTTGACGGGCGGGAAGAAGCTGGCAGGCCAGGCGGCTGGTGGTCGGACGGTTGAACCTGGCTGGTCGTGGGTTGGCGAGAAGGGACCCGAGCTGGCGTACATGCCCCAAGGTGCCCGTGTGCTCCCGAACGACATCAGTATGGCCGCGGTGCAGTCCTCAAGTGTCAAGCACGAATGGATTTTGTCGGGAGTCGACCCCCTTGTCGTGTCCGAACTTGTCGCGCAGCGCCTCTCCGCAAAGTTGGTGGGCTAGTGACTGTCACAACCTCTCTCGGCGACCTTTCCTTCTCCACGGATGCGACTACTGGGTTCACGATTACGAAACTGGATGGGTGGTACTCGGGTCCTCCCGTGCGTTCCGATGTCGAGGATCGTCCTAACGCCGATGGTGCATTCGGGGTTTCTAGGATCTATAAGGGTTCCCGCGTCATCACACAGACCGGCATGATCCTGGCGAGCGACGAAGCCGATGCGATGTCCAACTACTGGCTTTCCTTCGCTGCGCTACAGGCGGACGGGGCACCCTCCACTTTCTCTGTAACAGATGAGACTGGGACCAAGACCGCTGAGGTGACCCTGGCCGCCCCACCCGAAGTCGATCGCATTATCGGCGGTGACGCTTCCTACACCCTTCAGATGGTCGCACGAGATCCCATCAAGTACGGACCCGATACGGAGTACACCACCGGTCTCCCCGCGTCGGGCGGCGGACTGGAGTACAACCTCCACGCCGGGGGGTCGGGCGGCGCTCTCTACTACGGTACCAACGGCAACCTTGGGCGCGTTGAGCTCACAAATACCGGAACCGCTAGCGTTTGGCCTTCCGTGGTGATCAGTGGGGCATTGACCGCCGGTTTCTACCTGCAGCGTCTCGAAACCGGAGATGTTGTCCGCTACGACCGGGTAGTACCGGCTGGCTCGACCGTCTCGATCGACTTCCGCACCGGGGAAGTCCTCGTCGACGATGTGTCCGATGGCTCAACGTACTTGACACGCGACGATTTCTTCTCGGTCGCGCCTGGCGAGCTTGCCACCGTCCAGTTCAATGCAATCTCGGGTTCCTCTGGGTCGCCGATGGCTGTATTCAACCTACCCAGCGGGTGGTTCTAGTGGCCCGTTTCGTGGTCGGGGATCTGCTCACAGGCGACCGAATTCAGATCGTTCCCGTGGTCTCTGGATCATGGTCGGACGTCTTGAATCGAGCCGGCGACATTCAATGCACCGTTACGCTCCGAGATCCCGCAGTAAGCCGACTCGGTCTGGCCCAGTCCGCAGCCGTGGGCAAAGCCTTTATCGCCGTGATGGACGGCGACACCGTTTTGCAGGCAGGGCCGGTTTGGCGGCACTCGTATGACGACAACGATCAACACCTCACGCTCATCGGTGCCGGCATGTGGTCTTACTTCGATCACCGGGTACTGCTGCCCAGCGGAGACACCAATCCTTCCGACGCCGCGACCGACACCCGGTACACCGATGTGGTCACCAATCCCGACGCCCCCGGATACCCGTGGGCTGTCGACACCAGGAAATCGCTTCAAGGTATTGCGCGCGCTTACGTGGCTCAGGCCATCGCATGGACCAACGGCAACGTCCCCGTCAATCTACCGACTGAAATCGCCGGATCGGCCGAACGGTGGGAGAAGGGCTCAAACCTGGCTTTTGTGGGTCCCCGCCTTGCCGAGTTGACAAACGTCGAAAACGGCCCCGACATCCGCTTTGCCCCGCGTCTGTCTACGGACCGACAGAGCATCGAGTGGGACATGCTCATTGGCACCCCCACACAACCGCAGCTCTACTCTTCTCTGGACGTTGTGTTCAACGTTGGCTTGAGTAAGTCTTCCATTTCAAATCTCCGCTACGAAGTGGACGGCACGCGCCTCGCGACTCGCGCTTACGCGTCTGGTGGCCGCGGCACGGACACGACCCTCATCTCTGTGTCAACCGACACCACCCTTACGGCTGCCGGGTATCCGGTCCTGAACACGGTCGATTCATCACACTCGACTGTGTCTGAGTCGGCTGTCCTGGACGGCTACGCGATGGAGGCAACGGTTCGGGGAAGGACACCGATCGCCTCCATGTCGTTCGACCACGATCTCACTCAGCGTCCATTTCTGTCGGCGTTCAATGTGGGCGACTTCGCGTCAGTTCGCGTGAAGAACAGCCCCTACCTCGAGACCGGGACATATCGGATGCGTATCACTTCCCGCTCTGGCGACGCGGTCGGCAAGAAGGTCCGCGTGGAACTGCAACCGGAGGCAGACTAGTGGCTGGCGGCTATGTCAATCTGCCCAACGATCCCTTCGAGGAGTTGCGACTGCAGCTCGAGGACGCCCGTCGTCGGCTTGCGGAACTCGAGCGGCCCACTGGATCTCAGATATACGACTCGCTTGCGACGCTGACTGATCTGGTGAACAACCTTGCCGATGAGATTGCGAACGTCGCCTCGTCTGGCGCGGTCTGGATGGGTGGTGTTTCGGCCGGCTCCGCGAACATCACCACGACATCGGGGTACATCGTGACCCCCGCCGGCTACGCGCTCGATATCACGTATACGCGTCGCGCGGCATGGTTGGGGAACGACGGCCGGCTCGGCTGGGCTTCATCGTCGCGTGAGCACAAGACGAACATCCGAAACGCAAAGCTCGACCCCACCGCAATTCTGAAAATCGCCCCCCGCCTGTTCAACTACCGCGCCGAGGTCGAGAAGCACCATGACGACCCGGATTACAAGGTTGCGACTGAATTCGGGGCCATCGCCGAAGAGCTCCACGACCTCGGGCTCTGGCAAGTGGTCGTCTACGAAGACGGTAAACCGGTCGGTATCCACTACGACCTACTTGGGCTTCTAGCGATCGAAGCCGCGGAGTACGTCTGGGCACAGCATCAGTCGCTTGAGGCCCGTGTTGCGAAGTTGGAGTCCCGCTAGGGCTTGTACCACTGCGTGCAGTTGTTCGCGTCGTCGTACGCGACACACTGCGCGTTGCCGGGGCCGTTGGCGTAGCAGTTTGATTCGTTGCCGTACTCATCGACCGCGCCGGCCGTGTACCCGTAGCCGCACTGGATCGGGCCGGTGTTGCCGTAGTAGTTCTCCGGTGCAGGCGGCGGGGGCGGCATCAATTTGGGCACCGGTGTCCCGAAGCTGGCCGACGGCGGCATCGTCACCCGGCCGACCATCGCATTGATTGGCGAGGCGGGGCCGGAGGCGGTCATCCCGCTCTCCCAGGCGCGCGGCAGCGGT
>ERZ650304.744-NODE-744-length-14704-cov-9.999454_pt1 | contig 14704 bp, 14 predicted proteins | sample MGYA00376240_ERZ650304 | MGnify/ENA primary metagenome ERZ650304 (study PRJEB26733, sample SAMN07839271) | wastewater metagenome | biome: small river; feature: stream; material: water | place: USA: North Carolina | collected 2016-03-01 ...
CCAGTGCGCGCACCCGCGCGGCCAATTCCTGAACCGCCGACACCAGCAGCGGCACCAGCGCGCCTTCAGCCAGGCCGAAGAACTGTTCCGTGGTGCCGTCAGGCATCACGGTGCTGTTGGTCTTGACCACAGCCTGCTCATAGCCGGTGCCGGCCAGCACCTGGGCCACGTCCTGCGCCAAGAACCCCACCGCCCGGCCTGCCGGAAACTGGTGCACCGCGTGCGGCAGCCAGTCAAACGACACCGGCGCCAGCTGCTGCACCAGGCCCAGCGCGCCGCAGATGGGCCGCACGGCGGTCTTGTAGCGCTTGTCAGACGTGGCCACCACGCTGCTGGTGGCGTAGATCTGGCTGTTGACCTGCAGCCGGTACGCGCCGTTGCTGGACGTGAACCCGAGCAGGTGATAGCCGTTGGCGTCGTACTGCGCAAACTGCCCGGCGGCATTCGTGAACGCGATCTGGCCCGACGCACCCGCCGCGTTGGTGTAGGCACGCAGCACACCCTGGCCGCTGCCGTTGTACGCCACCAGCATGCCGCCGGTTGCCCGGAAACTGACTGGCGTGCTGTAGGCGTTGAGGTTGGTGGCGATCAGCTCGTTGTTGGTGGTGATGCTGCCGCCGAAAAAGCTGGGCGACGACCCGGCGGCGTAGATCGAGTAGTTGAAAACACTCCCCCTGGTCATCGGGGAGATGTAGAGCCCGTAGTTGTTCTCGATGTCACCGGTGCCGGTGGGATCGGAGATCAGCATGCCGAGTGCGTCATACACGTCGCCACTGGTTCCCACCTGTGCCGTGTAGCCGGCCAACTGCCCCATCAGGCCCGTGCCAGCGTACTGCGGCCGGCCCTGGAACCCATGCAGGTGGTCGTAGGTCTGCGACCCGGTCGCAGTCACGATGGAATCGAAGCTGGCATACCCGCCGAGCCCGGCGCCGGTGTAGTTCCAGCTAGTTTCGTCACGCACGCCGTGCGCGCCCTCAGCGTAGGAGCCGATGAGGTTTCGCCCCACCAGCAGCGCCGAATCGTCCGTGGATGGGGGTTTGTTGCCCAGATACCACCGCGCCGATCCGGTCAGCGTGTTGGTGCCGTCGCTGTGCGACGCCGAACCGCCGCCCAGGATGGACAGCGGCGTCAGGCGCAGCTCGTGATCGTTGACCTTCTGCACTGCCTCCAGCAGCTGCGCGCGCGCCAGGCGGGGGGAGTCTGAAGCCGCGTCCAGGTTGGCGGTGGATATGTCTGCCATGGTTGCCCTTACACGTAGAGTCGAAAATGTGCCCGGTACAGCACCGGGGCGTCACCGCTGACCGTCCAGCGCAGGCGCACATACCGCGCACTGAACGTGCCCGACGGCACAGCGGCCCACGCGGTGTAGGTGATGCCATCGGTGCTGGACTGGTACTCAGCCACCACGGTGCCGCTGGCCACGCGGCCCTCACGCAGGCGCAGCGTCAACGTCGCCCCGACATCCACCGCCGTGTGGGTGTAGCTGATGGGCGACGCAGACGGGCCGGCCCAGTCGGCCCAGGCGTCCCAGGTTGTGGGGATGGTGTCCCAGGTCAGCGTGCCGGCGTCGGCCAGGTAGTAGGCCTCCACGTCGCAGTTGGTTTTGGTGCCGGGCCAGCCCAGCGCACCAGCGTCAACCGACAGCAGCGGTGCGCCGAACGCGCCTTGATCGAGCAGCACGGTCAGATACCGCGCGTTGGCTGACTCGTTGCCACTGGTGTCATAGGCCCGGATGCCGATGCGCCACTCGCCATCGGCCGGCGCCTGCAGGCTGACGCTGCGGTCCAGCCGGCCAGCCTCGAACAGCGGCGGCATGACATCCCACGCCACGCTGGCCAGCGCCTGGTCGATGTACCGCGCCCGGAACCCCGCCAGATCGGGCGTGTTCTCGGTGTAGTCCCAGAAGAACAGGCGAGAGAAGCCGCCGGCCTCAATGACCGTGAACGCGGTGACGTCGGCCGGCGGCTCCGTCTTGCCCACCACCGTGTGCGTGGCCACCGCAGCCGCTCCGCGGAACCCGCCATCGTTGACCGCCCAGGCCTCGATCACCAGCCGGTCACCGTCCTGCACGCCCAGCAGGTACACGCCGGCATCGGCGGGATCGGCCTGCACCTGCTGCCAGTCAGCGTCGGCGCCCACACGGCGCCAGCGCACCACCACGCGGCCCAGGCCGTCTTGCAGGTAGGCCCCGGTCAGCGGCAGCCAGGGCACCCACACACGCGCCGTGATCGTGCCGTCGCTGGCGCGGATCAGGTGCTCGGTGCCGCTCTGCGGTGTGCCCAGCTGCAGCTGTTCCACCAGCCACGGCGGCGGCAAGTTGGTGTTGGGCGTGGGGTCCGCCGTCACCGCATCCACCAGGTCGTAGGCGTCTGCAGCATCCTCCTGCAGCGCCAGCGTCACAGGCGCCGTCAGGCCGAACTGCCAGTCGGTCACGCGGTACGCCTTGGGCGTGGTGATGCCGTACTCAGTGCTGGTGACGGTGACACGGTCGCCGATCTGCAGCGGCCACGCGCGCAACTTGGCCGGGTACTGGATGATCTGGCTGTTGCGCGCCCGCTCAACCAGCACACGGGCGATGTTGGCGCAGTGCAGCTTGGTGTGGGTGAACGGCAGGGCCACGTCACGCCACAGCGCCTCGCCATCCGCAGCGATAAAGGTACTGTTCTGGTACGGCTGAAAATCAGTCGGGCTGGCGCTGTCATAGCCGATGTAGGTGCCGCGCACGCCGTTGAAAAGCTCGTCGATGCCGGCGCCGGCTTGAATGACCTCAATCTGGCCGTCTAGATCGTCGTCCGTCAGCGCCATCACCGGAGCCGTCCAGACCCCGGCCAGGATCTGCCATTGCGCTCCGTAGACAGCGAACCCCGCCATGCTGTCTGCCAGCGTATCAAGCACGGTTTCACGGCCGTCTTCGGTGGTGGCAACGCCGTTGCACTTGTAGATCTTGGTGGATGCCCCAATGCCACTGGGGGTGTACGTCACATCACAAGCATTTGCCGCCGCGATGGTGAAGGCGTCCAGGATGTCGGCGTTGTCGTGCGCCATGCCGTACTCGCCCACGATCCAGTCACGGATGCACAAGGCGGGGTTGTCGATCCATTCCCAGGTGCTGGGCGTGGCGTAGCGGTGGCTGCCGCTGCCGCCGTTGGTGCTGTCCTTGCGCGGGTCATACAACTTCTTGCCCCGCACGCGGCAGGTCAGCGCCGGCGGCCCGCCCTGGAAGCGCTGGTCCTCCAGGTCCAGCGTCACCACCAGGTACGCGCAGCCGCGCAGGCGGTGGCTGGCGTCCCACTCGGTTGGCACCACGCTGGTCAGGTAGGCATCCACGGTCTGGCTGTCGCTGCCCAGGTGCTTCTGCACCCTGATCACGGCAGGGCTGACGCTGGTCTTGTAGACCACCGTCACCGGCGCATCGCCCAGGCTGTCAGTCACAGTCAACGTGAGCCCGCCACCGCTGATGGCCACGGTGCGGTCCTGATCGTAGGTGTTGTAGTTGTCGCCCGGCGACACCGCGCTGACGATGGCCGTGGCCGCAGCAGTCAGCGTGGTGCTGCCGCTGAATGTCACGGTCACCAGCTTTTCAGCGGTGCCTGTGGTCCAGTCGCTGCCAGTGGCGTAGCCGCTGCCATCCAACGCGCCCAGCGGCACGCCGTCGATGAACAGGTCACCCAGCGCATCAACCTCGTGCGACGCCATCAGGATGACCATGTGCTTCAGTCCGTCGGGCTTGATGCTGGCGGCACCGTTGGTGCCCACCGTGGTCTTGTCGCTCGTGAAGATGGCCACCACGCTGCCGCCGGTGATGCACTCACCGTAGACGATGCGCCAGGGCGGCGTGGCCTGCAGCAGCGACACGCTGCGGTCAGCCACGCTGGCGTTGTACCGGCGCGTGGCATCTCGCTGGGCGGCCTTGGCACGGCGCCGTGCGTCGATGCCGCCATAGATCTGCAGGCCGAGCAGGGCATAGCCGCCGTAGGTCGTCACCAGGCCCAGGATGGTGCTGGCAGCGGCAGCGCCCACCGTGCTCGTCAGAAACGTGGCCGCCAGGGTCAGCGGGTCAGCTTGCGCAGCGGCGGGCAGGCCCAGCAGCGCGCAGGCGGCAGCCAGCTTCGTCAACGTGGGGCGCATCATGGGGCCACCCCGATGTGCCAGGCTGCGGCAGCCTGTGCCATGCCGATGTGGGCCACACCGGCGACGGTGAGCACGGCTGCCGTGCGGCCCACGCAGATGCCCAGCGTCTGGCCGCCGTCACGCTCGATCAGCACCACGTCACCAGGGCGGGCAACGGCGGATGGAACAGGCTCACGCGCCAGGGCGGCTGTCACGGCCGCGCTCAGGCTGCCACCCAGCCGGCAAAGCATGCGCCGAGAGTGCGCCAGGTTCCGCACTGCGGGTGCAGGCAGCGGGCGCTGTTCAACTGCCTGCACCCAGCCGGCGGCAAACTGCGCGCAGTTGCGGGCCTGCCAGTCAAACGGCGGGCTGGCAGCCAGATAGGCGCTGAGCATGGATGCGATGGATTGCGCCATGGTCATCACCGCTGCTGGAAGCGCTTGGTCAGCCAGACGGCAGGCTTTTCGATCAGCGTCTGGATGTACTCGAACCCGTTGTCACCCGGGTAGCGCACCACATGCTGGGCGTGCGTGTGGCGTAGCCCGGTGCCAGCGCGTGACCGGTTGGCACCGGCGCGGCTGCACAGCATCTGGATGCTGCCCGAGCTGCTGCCCTCTTTGCTGGTGGTGCGCTGCACCCGCACCTTGTTCATGTAGCCGGCCCACCGCGCCACGGGGGCGCCCACGGGCTCGAAGTTCTCGCCGATCAGCTGCAGCGACAACCGGGCCGGCCGGTTGCGGTAGTTCTCGACGTTGCCGATGACAGACGCCAGCATGGCCGTGCTGACCAGCGCCAGCCCCAGCGTGATGTCGCCGGGCGTGCCGTCTTCAGACTCACGCACGCCGTCAACCCCCACCAGTGAGCCATAGCCCGCCCAGGTGTAGCCGCCTGACGTGATGTCGACCGCGTTGGTGGTGTAGCGCACCATGCCACTGGCGAAGTCCAGCGCCACCAGCCACTGCACGCCACGCACGGCGGCATTGATCTGGGTCTGGGCTGCGGTGTCCAGGATCAGCATGGCTCAGGCCCGCCAGTCTTCGAGCAGGTCGAACGCAAAGCCGCCCACGTCACTGCTGCCCGGCACGCCCTGCCAGGCCTGGCTGTCGCCGGTGAGCTTGTAGTGCGCCACGGGCTTGTCCCAGGTGACGGCCGCGCCACTGCTGATGGCCTGGCGCAGGGGTGGCTCGATGCTGACCACCAGCTGGCCCGCGTCGTTTTCAGCGGTGGCATCCGCCGTCACCATGGCGTAGTGGCTGCCCACGCCGGTGCCGATCTGCAGCATGTCGCCAGCCAGCAGGGTGGCGGGCGTGTAGCTGCTGGCGCTGGCTGCCGGCCACACGTTGCAGCCCCACACCACGGCGCTGCCCGTGGTTGTCAGATCCTGCGTGGATAGCCCGTAGGGAGCCCAGGCGGGGAACAGGTAGAAATTCGCCGACGTGTGCCCTGTGGAGTTGTTGGCCAGCGTGGCCTTGAACAGCCAGTAGGCCCCGGCGTCGGTGACGGTGCCAGCCCCGAAGATCACCGCGCCGGTGTCGGTGTTCAGCCGCACATAGCTGCTGGCCGGCGTGCCACCCCCCTGAAACTCCAGCACCATCACAAAGGTGGGCGCGGTTCCGCCGGTGGTTTTCAACACTTGGCAGCTGAACTGATACACCGTGCTGTCATCGGGCACGCTGATGGTCTGCCGGCCATAGCGCAAAGCCACGGCGCTGGAATCGGTCAGCGTGTCAGCTGTGGTGGTGCCATCGGGCGCAGCATGCGTGTTGGGAGTGACTGTGGCGCTGGATAGAGTCCAGGCCCCAGCGCTCAGCGCCGACCCGGCCAACAGCAAGTTGTTGGACGCCCTGGCCCCGCTGATGGCGACTGAGGTGGCGCCAGCTGTGGCCGTGCTGGCCAGCGTCATCGACCCGCGGGCGGTGCCGCGCGGAGCGGGGTTGGTGATGTCCCAAGCCGCCAGGTGGTTGATGCGCCCGCGCAGGCCCAGCGCGGCGGACTTCCAGCGGGCCGCATCGGCGGCCACCAGCGCAGGCACGCTGCCCATGCGCAGGCGCCAGCGCGGCGGGGCCACCAGGCGGGTGGCGGTGTGGCCGTTGCCGTCGCTCTGCTCGGTCAGGTCGAAGCGCTGCTGGCCCAGCTGCCAGGCCGCGATCTGCAGCGCCATTTCATCCTGCAGGGTGATCACTGCCATGTCAGAGCACCCCCATGCGGTGCAGCTCGGCCAGCTGCGCGGCGTTGCCGGCGGCCACCGCGCGGGCGATGTCTTGCCGCACCTGGGCGGCGTCGGTGCGGCTGTCGACGCTGATGGTGGTCACTGGCGCATACGTCATGCCGGCCCGGCTGCTGCCGGCCGCTTCAGCGGCAGGCACCACCCGCTCGCCCTTGTGCAGCAGGGCGCGGAAGTTGTCGTGCGGCACGTAGTCCATGCCGGTGGCCAGCGGCGTGGCCACGCGGTCGAAGCGGGCGAAGTCGCCGGTGGAGCCGGTGCCGTCGCCCACAGGCACACCGCCGCCGAACAGGTTGCGGGCCGCGCCCAGCAGGTTGCCGAACAGGCCGCCGGTGCCGGTGCTGCCGACCAACTGGGTGGCCAGCGCGTCGGCCAGGTTGCTGGTGACGCGGGTGAACACCGCGTTGCCCAGGGCGCTGGCAAACGCCTGCACCGGGTTCTTGCTGTCCCTGAAGGCGGCGGCCAGCGCATCACGCACGCCGGTGTAGGTGTCGCTCACCAGGGGCTTGGTGGTCTCGGCCGACAGGGCGCTGCTTTCAAGCTGCAGGGCGGCCCGCTCGCGCAGCAGGGCCGCCTGGGCCCGCAGCTCGGCGCTGTGCTCGCTGGTGGTGGCGATGCTTTCCAGCTCGTCAGCCCGGCTGCGCAGGCGGCTGTTCTGCAGCTGGGCGTAGGCCTGGGCGCCCAGGCGCAGTGCCAGGTTCTGTTCGCGCTGGGCGGCCACCTGGTCCTGCAGGCGCACGGTGTCGGCGCCGATGTCAGCCGCGATCTGTTCGCGGTCTTTCTGCATGTCGGCCTGCAGCTGGGCTTCACTCTTCTGCAGGGCCAGCTGCTGCTGCTGGCCGTTGATCAGTTCCAGCTGCTGGCGCAGGCGCACCTTCTCGGCATCGGTCAGGCTCAGCGTGCCGTCGCGCAGGCGGATCATCAGATCAAGCGCTTCTTTCTCGGCTGCGCTCAGCTGCTGGCCCTGCAGCAGCTCGGCCTGCTGCTGGGCGCTGCGCACGCCCAGGCGCTCGAACAGCTTCTGCACTTCGTCGGCGTGGCGCTTGGCAGCGTCGGCTGCGGCCTTGCTGGCAGTGGCGGCGTCGTTGCTGAACCGCACCTGGCCCAGTGGATCACGGCCGGCCAGGCGGTCGATGCGCGCGTCCTCACGATCCTGGTCGGCCCGGCTGACGCTGCCGCCACGCAGCGCGGCGCGGGCCTGCAGGGCGCGGTCGGTGGCGCCCAGCACGCGGCGCTCGAAGTCATCGAGCGCGGTGCGGTTCTCGGCCGCGTCACGCACCATCTGGCGGCGCACCTCAGCCGCGCCGGCCAAGTTGCCGCTGGCCAGCAGCGCAGCCTGTGCAGCGATGCCGCCGATCTCGGTGCCGACGCCCTTGAACACGAACGCCACGTTGGCACCCAGCACCAGCAGTGCTTCCATCACCGTGCCCAGCCCGCCGATGGCCACGGCCATGGCATCGAGCTGCCCGCCTGCCGTCTTGGCACCGCCGGCCAGGTAGTCGCTGAAGCTGCGGCCCAGGTCGCCCGTCAGGTCGTGCACGTCGATCAGCGTGGGCAGCAGGCCCAAGCCCAGTTCGCGCTTGAGCGCATCGACCCGGGCGCGGGTGCCTTCCACGCTGTCGTTGTACCGGTCGGCCATGGCGGCCTGCTCGGTGGTGACGGTGGCCACCAGCTCACCGGCGCCGGCCAGGTCTTTCATGAACGGCAGCAGCCGCGCACCTTCACGCCCCAGCAGCGTCATGGCCACTGCACTCTTGCCGGTGCCGTCCTCGAACCGGCCCATGGCCTGGGCCAGCGCCAGCAGCTGCTGGTCGCCCTGCAGTTGCCTGAAAGTGTTGAAGTCGAGCCCCAGGGCCTTCACCGCCTGCGCGGCGCCCTTGCTCTCTTCATTGGCCACCGCCAGGTTCTTGCCCAGCTTGTTGATGGCGCTGCCGATGGCTTCAGCCGACGTGCCGGTGGTGCGGCCCACCTCGGCCATGGCGCTCAGGCCTTCCACCGTCACGCCGGTCTGGATGGCCAGGTCGTGCAGGGCTTCGGCCGCGTCGATGCTGTCGGTCACCATCTGCTTGAAGGCGCCCAGCGTCAGCCCGGCGGCAATGCCACCCAGCGCACCCTTGACCAGGTCGGCATAGCGCTGCATCTCGCGCGTGGCGTCGCCCACCATGCCCTTGGCTGCGTCCATGTCCTTCTTCAGCCGGGCCAGGTCGGCCAACATCTGGATCTCGATTGCGCCTGCCAGTGTGGTCATTGCGGCTTCCCGGCCGGTGTGGCCTTGCGTTGCAGTTCAGCGGCGGTGGCCATGGCGGCGTCGTCCATGGCGGTGATGCAGTCCACCTCCCAGCCGGTCAGCTCAGCGCGGTGCAGGCGCTGCCAGGCCTCGATCTCCACCAGCGCGATGGCGCCGCCCGGCAGCCTGCGGCTCGACAGATCGCAGAAGGCCTGCCACACCTGCGTGGCCGCCGCCGGCGGGCGCTGCAGCAGCAGCGCGTCGGGGCGGCCCGTGGCCTGCGCCGCACGCTGCAGGTGCTGGCGCAGCGTGGCGCCGTCGGGCTGGGGGTGGGACAGGCGCACCTCGTGCTCCGCGTGTGCGATCAGGCTGGCGCGGAGCTGCGCATAAAAAGCGCACGGTCCTGCAGGCCGGCCTGCACCTGGTCACGCAGCCAGCGGCGCTTGGGGTCGGCGTACAGCGCCCGCGCCGCAGCGGGCGTGTAGGGCTGCGCCGCGCCGCGCCAGCCCAGGGTGCATGCCACCGTCAACTCCAGGTCGTCAGCGGCGTCATCCTCGGGGTCGCTGATGTGCATGTTGCCGGTCTTGGCCAGGTGGGCGCGCAGCCGGCGCTGGCGGTCGAGCACCAGGCGGCGGCGCAGCGGGTGCTCAGGCCCGGCGATCTGCACCACCATCGCGGTGGGCGCACCCGTCACCGGGTGCTTGATGCGCAGGTCAGCGCTGTCGGCGTCTTCAAACGCCAGGATGTCCAGTTCTTCGGCGGGGGTGTCTTGCGGCATGGGTGTCGTGTTGGGGCTGGGTTGGTGCGGGGCGAGCCGATCAGGCCGCGGCACTGTCTTGCACGCTGATGGTGCTGAGGTCGTTGGCCACGCCAGAGCCGCCGGTGGTGGGCAGCAGCGCGGTGAAGGGCAAGGTCTGCACGATGCCGGCCTGGCCGTCGCTCTTGCTGGCGCCGCCCAGCTTGACCCGCGGCAGGGTGAAGCCCACGAAGCCGCTGGCGGCGGTGTTGTCGCTGGTCAGCACCACGATCAGCTCCACCTCGGTTTCGTTGACGAACGCATCACGCAGCGTGGCGTCTTCAAAATACGCCGTGGCCTGGCCGCTGACGGTGATGCGGCCCGGGAACCGCGTCGGCAGGGTGTTGCTGCCCACCACCGGGTCAGCGCTGCGGGCGCTGTCGATGCTGATGCTCAGGCCGGTGAGCACCGCCACCGCCACACCGCCCAGCAGCAGCACGCCGTTGACGGCCGCGCAGATGCCGCCGGTGCTGGCCGCGCTGGGGCTGCTGAAATACTGCGATGCGGCAGTGACGATGTCCTTGCCCACCACCGGGATGCTGACGGTGGCCATGCCGGTGGGCGGCAGGCCGATGTCGATCTTGGTGGGCTGCAGGCCGGTGAACACCTCACTCTGCGCCACATCGGCAAACCAGTGCTCGGCCGTGTAGCTGATGTTGGTGTGGCCGCTGTTGGCCGCAAACGTGTCTTTGCCCACCACGGCGCAGGTGGCCGACGCGATGGGGCCCTGGGCGGACAGTGCGCTGCCGTTGAGCACGCGCACCGTCAGCACGGTGGCTGTCATGCTCTGGATCAGCAGGTTGTTGTTGAGGTTGGCCGGGTTGAAGGCGCCGGCCGTCAGGCGCACCACGCGCCCGCGCTTGAAGCCGTCGGTCAGCCAGCTGCCCGACGCGCGGGTGACGGTGTAGGTGGGGCCGCTGCCGGCGATGGTGATGGACAGGCCAGTGGCCGACACACCGGCGGTGAAATCACGGCGCAGCGCCGCGCTGATCAGGTCGCTGTAGGCGCCGGGCGACAGCTCGCCGGCCAGCGTGCCTTCAACGCCCCGCACGCCGTGGCGCATGTCGGCCACCTGCTGGTCAGGGCGGATCTCGTTGCTCTGGTACGTCTGCTTGGTCAGCGCCAGGTCAGACGTCACACGCCGCATCAGCTGGGCACCACTGGCGCCGGCGACGGTGCCGTAGGTGGATTCGCGCTTGAGCGCAAGGGTCTTGAATACGCCGGCGGCTTGGGCCATGGTGGGCTCCTTCTGGGGTGTGTGTTGGGGTCAGGCCTCGTGCACCACGAGGAAGTCGAGAGGCTGGAAGAACGTGCCCAGCGCGGGGTCGGCCAGGTCTGGCCCGGCCTGGTCAGGCAGGATCGCAATCACCGCGCCGCCGCCCAGCGCACCGCGCTTGAACTGCAGCGCGCTGGTCACCGCATCGCGCATGGCTTTCAGCACCCGGTATTGGTTGGCAATCAGGTTGACCTGCATGCGTGTCTGCGTGGGGTGCGTGGCGGCTTGCGCATCCAGCCGGCCCAGGCGCACGCTGCTGATGTGCTCGATCACCAGCGCGGGCAGGGGCTTGCCCTCGGGCAGCTGGCCGGGGTAGATGCGGTCGCCCACCAGCGCGGTGACGGCGGGGGCTGCGGACAGCAGGGCATACACGGCGGCTTCGGCGCTCATGGCTGGCCTTCCTCGCCTGGGTCTGGCACGTCCAGGCCGTGCTTGGTGGCCAGGCGCTGGCGGATGTAGGCGGCCACGGCCTGCACCGCGGCCTGGGCCTGGGTGTCCATGGCCGGGCGCAGGTACGGACGCGGCTGGGTGCCCGGGTGCATGACCGACGACACCGGGTGCCCACCTGCCAGCAGCAGCTTGCCGCCGGGCGTGGTGGCGGTGATCCGATGCGGCTTGGTGCCGTATTCCACCCAGCGGGCGTAGTACGGGTCGCCATTGCCACGCACCTTGCCGCCAGCGCGCACCCGGGCCGTGACGGTGCCGCGCCGCAGGCTCACGCTGACGCGGATGCTGTCGCGCAGCAGGCCTTCATACCCGCCGTACAGCCGGCGGTTCTCTTCGTTGGGCGGGGCCACGGGCGCCAGGCGCTTGGCTTCGGCCTGGATCAGCTTGGCGCCGGCACGCAGCGCACCGCGCATGATGTTGGCCTCGATCTTGGCGGGCAGCTGGTCCATGGCCGCTTGCAGCTGGGCCAGGCCTTTGACCTGTGCCAGGGCGTCACTGCTCATGGGCCCACTCCTGGCAAGCCAACTCCAGCCACTGTTGGCGGCCCAGCTCGGCCACGCCGGTGATCTGCAGCAGCCTGGTGCCGTGGCGCAGGCGGTGGCGGGTGGTCACGTCGTCGCGCCAGCGCATGCGCACCTTGGTGGGCCGGGTGTAGGCGGCCACGGCCACGGCCTGGCCGGGATTGCTGCCGGGCTCAGTGCTGCTTTCCAGAACCTGGGCCCACACGGTGTCCAGCGTCGACCAGGTGGACTCAGGCGATCCGTAGAGGCCTTCGCGCACAACCGTGGCCGCTTCGATCGAAACCTGTCGATCGAGCATGCCGGCGTGGAGTTGGAGTGCCATGCGCGCGCCTGGTCAGTAGTACAGCCGCTGGCGATCCAGCAGGTGGCCCAGGTGCATGGGCAGCGCCACCCCGGTGGCCGACGCGGCTTGCGGGTTGTCGATCCAGTAGGCCACGCAGGCCTTGATGAACAGCTTGACCGACTCGGCCACGGCATCTGGATCGGTGGCGCCGGTGGTGAGATCGATGCGCACGCGCGGGCCCACGGGTCGGTCGCCAAGCGTCGGCCAGCTGGTGCCGGTGGCCGGCGCCAGCACAGTGCCAATGCCGTCAGGCGCGAAGACGTAGGCCGACTCGGCCAGCTCGGATGACCAGGCGGCGCCGTTCCAGTAGCTGACGGCCGCGGCAGTGGCCTGGTTGATCGCCAGCACGTCGGTGGCCGCAGGCCAGTCGACCAGCTCGGTGCGCCAGGTCTGCTGCATGAACTTCGCGCCGGTCTCTTGCTCGGCCAGCTCACGTGCGGCGGTGATCAAGCCAGGGATCAGCAGGTCCATGCTCGACCCGCTGACGCGCGCCGCCAGCTTGGCTTCGGCCAGCGTGACGGGCTCGGTGGTGGGGGCGGTGAGCAGGATCATTGCGGGGTGTACCTATGGGGGCTGGGATCAGGCGCCCAGGACGTGCCGCAGCATCGCCGCAGCCTGCGGCGCCGACAGCAGGTTGGTGCCGGTGCGGCCGGGCTGGCCGGGCGTGCCGTCCGGGTAGACCTCGGCGGGCACCGGCCAGGTCAGGAAGCGGGCCACCAGCACGTCCGGGTCCAGACCGCCTGCGACCATCTCCACACCGCCCAGCGTGAGCGCGGCGGCCAGCGCGGCGGCCACGTCCTCGGGCAGCGTGATCGTGCCCGCCCGGGTGCCGCCGTGGCCGGGACTGCGCACGGTCAGCGTCACCGAGTCGTCAGGCTCGCGGTTCAGCGAGACATAGCCTGGGTAGCCATCGGCGGGCGTCGGCTCGGTGAATGCGTAGAAGAGGTTGGTGCGTTCGGGCATGGTGATCTTTCAGGAGTGGTTGCTGCATCGGCCGCAGCCGGCCGGTCCGCGCTGGCACAGTGCCTGCCGGCTGCAGCGGCGATCCAGCGCCAGGCGCAGCACCGAGCCCGGCTTTGCGGCACGCTGCAGGACGGCTTCAACTCGGTCTTGCAGCGGCGGGGTGTGGATGGCTTTCATGGGCACCGGCAGAGGATGGGATTCACCGCACGCTGCGCACGCGCGGCAGGATGTGCCCGCCCAGCACCTCGGAGGCCGAATGCCGGCCGCCATAGATGCGCAGGTTGCGATACCACGCGCTGTAGTCGCCCGCGATGCCGCCGTGGTACGTGTCGTACAGGCCCAGCTTCAGATAGGGGCGCTTGATGTCGGCAAAGTGGCATGCTCGGTTCCACTCGCGGCCCACCAGCCGCCCGTCAAACGCGATTTCGAGAAACCCAGTGGCGTCGGTTTCCCATTTCGCGTGTATGGCGCATTGCACCCAGCGGCCAGTTACCAGCGGGACAGCGGCCAGCGTGCGGAAGCCCGCCTGCTCGGTCGGGCAGTTTTTGGGGATGTCGATTGAAACCTTCCCGGCGTAGGTGATGAATTCGAGATTCGGCGCCTTGACGACTGGCTCGCCATCGTCCGGGTCATCGTGAATCTGGCCGATGCTGGTGCGCACGTTGGGCGTGTGCGTGTCGGGCAACCACACGTCCCACACGTACCATCGTTCGCTATCGGGCGCCACCAGCGCGTCGCCTTTGTCCAGGCTGAATTCAGACCGCAGCCCCCCAGCAGCCTCGGCATCGGCGCCTGTCAGCCGGCAGCACACTGCTGGCGATCCGTCCGGCGCAGTGCCGGGATAGATTCGGCCGGAGATGCCGTAGGGGTAGTCGTCCGACGACACCGCCTCGACCCCGTTCGCGCTCATGGTCAGCCCTGCCGGCAGCGTGGCGCCAGCAAACGAGTGATCGAACAGCAGCGCCATTACCAGGCCTCCGCCGACACGAGCCGCGTCGGGTCGCGGTGGAGATTGGCAACAACGTCGTCAATCCCGGTCGGCGCCCCGCTGCCGATCGCGCGCCGCAGGACATGCAGCGCCCGCGTTTGCGATGCAATGCCGTCCTGCACACCGCCAGAAACCCGACCGCTGCCGCCGAGCTTGAGCGTGCGCCCGCTGATGGTGTCGGGCGTGGCGCCAGAGGCGAACGTCAGGAAGTTGGGCACGAACGCCGCCTCTCGCACGCCATCGACGTAGAAGGCGTATTTGCGTGTCAGCCCATCCAGACAGACGGCCAAACTGTGCTCGACAGCAGCCTCAAAACAGGTGGTGGTGCTGGTGCCGCTGGCGCTCTGTGCGCCGGCTGAATCACGTAGCCAGAACTTCATTTTCCCTGCCGGCGTGCAAATCAGATTCAGGCCCTGCCGAGTGGTCGCGCTGCCGTCGCCAGTGTCCCCAATCAGCGGCATGTCAGCGCCCTCGGGCGTGGCAAACCCGCGCCAGAACAGCAGCAGCGTCTCGCCGCCCGCATAGTCGAAGTCCAACGTCGGGATTTCCGCCAATCCAGTGGTGCCGGCAGAATTCGGCACCGTGAAAAGCCCCGCCGTGGCCCATGCCGTAGCAGCCGCCACGCTGGCCTGCAGCACCGCATCATTACCGTTGCCGGATTGGTCAGCCAACTCGGTAGCCGTGGCGATCTGGTCCCGCGCCCACCCAGCGTAGTGGTAGCCGTCCGACTGGCGCAGCGCGGCCAGAATCCCGCCCCCTGACACCACACCTGAGATTGCCACCACCTTCTGCTCGGGCAGCTGCGTCGC
>ERZ650304.745-NODE-745-length-14674-cov-7.147411_pt1 | contig 14674 bp, 15 predicted proteins | sample MGYA00376240_ERZ650304 | MGnify/ENA primary metagenome ERZ650304 (study PRJEB26733, sample SAMN07839271) | wastewater metagenome | biome: small river; feature: stream; material: water | place: USA: North Carolina | collected 2016-03-01 ...
CAGGAGCAGCGCGAGCGGCGCAAAGAGATTGCCGAAACGCAGCGGATCGAGCAGGCAGAGCGGGACAAGCTGACTGGCCTTCGAGATGTGGCCGTCGCTGGATCGTATTTTGGCCAGCGCATGTCACAGCTGGGCAGTCGTGGCATTCAGGGAGTCATGAACTCCGTTCGAGAGTACGGGGATGTCGAGTCTTCTCTTCTGTCGATGCGTCTATTCCTCAAGGATAAGACACAGAACATCGATGCCGATCTCGGGCGAATTGAGAAGTCTGCGCATCGGATTGGCGTGGCTACGGAATATGACGCCGCTGAAATTGCCGCGATGCAGGAGCGACTGGCACAAGGCCACTTGAATGGGCAGCAGGTCGAACGCAGTTCGATGCCGGTCACGAATGTCGCGTCCGCTTTCTCAAACTCTATCAACGGAAAGGTCGTTCCGGCCCTGGCCGCTCGTACTGTCTTGGAAACAGTAAATGCTCAAGAAATGGGCCTCGACGCGATTCCCGATGTCGCGGACAAGATGGCTCAAGCGGCTCGCCTCGCGGACCTTTCACTTCAGGGCTTGGGCGATTCACTCCGGTATGCAGGAGGAACTTTAAAAGAAGCCGGGATGGACTTCGACACGATACTGAGTTTGTTGGTGTATTTGGACAAGCGAGGGCAAAAGGGAGAGCAGGGCGGAACGACTTTGCGGGGGATTGTTGCCTCGATCCTCGATCCACCGAAGGAGTCACAGCAGGCCTTCCGTGACAATCGCATTGAACTCCAGAAACGGGGCCAACTCGATTTCATGCGGTTGATTCGGCAGTTCGAGAATCGACTGGGAAATGTCAGTCAGACTGAGGCGGCGACCGTCATCACAAAGATGTTCCCGAACCGGCAAATGACCGGTATGGAGTTATTGGTTGGGGGCTCCGCTGAGATTGAGTTAATTCGTCAGAAAATTGCCGCTGCTCGGGGTAAAGGGGAGGCTCTGGCCGCGAACAAACGGCAGGGAGTTGCGTTTAGCTTGGATATGGTGGGCAGTGCTGCCCAGACGGCGAAGTCATCGGCAGGCAAAACGGTCAGCGATGAGGTGAGTTGGGGTGCCAAGCAGCTGGCTGGAGGGCTCGAATATCTCGGACAGACGTTTGAGAAGTATCCCGCTCTCGGGAAAACGGTCGGCCTTCTTTCACTGGGACTCGGCGTGTTCGGTCGCACGGTCGGAGCGGTTGCGGAAGGTATGGGTGGAGTTGCAGGCCTGCTGTTAATGAAGGGCACTATGAATGCCCTCGGGTTGTCTGTGGGAGGCATTTTTCGGAGCTTGATGACGGGCTTGAAGTCTGTGGCCTCACTCGGTGTGAGTGGCACATGGTCGCTCGTGACGATGGGGGTCAAGGGGGCGGCTGCGGTTGCGATGATGGGCGTCAAAGTCACGGCCTCATTGGCTTGGGTGGCATTGCGTTTTGCGGGCTGGCCTGCATTGGTCGCTTCCGCTCTCGTGGGAGTCGGTTATGCGATCGACAAGTTCTTCAACAATGGAGCGTTAACCAAGTCGATTCTCGCTGGTCTGGACGCCCTGAAGGCACAGTTAAACGGTCGGTGGGATAGGTCGGATACCTGGAAGAACGCCGAAGACGATCCGAAGACGGCACTCACGAATGAGAAGGCTGCAGCGGCCCTAAAAGCGAAGAGTACATACGTCCGCGACAACATGGGGCGGGTCATTGGGATTCGAGATCCGGGTGGACAGTACCGGGCCCGTGACTTCACCCGCGAGCAGCGTCAGCGTGGTGCCTTTACGCCCGTGGAGGAAATGGCCGGTACCAGTGATGCCGACATGCGGTTCTTCGGGGATCCTGCCCGGGCGGCTGAGGTCAAGTCGAAGTCGACCCGCGAGACCTGGGCGCCGACGCTACGGAATTTGAATCGCATCGGGGGGAACTATCTCGATCGCTTTGGACGCACGGCCAAGGGGCTGTGGGACAAGGGTGAAGAGTTCGTCAAGCAGGCTCGCGAGCAGATTGCCACGAATGCGGAGCGATCGCCGACGAACCCCAAAAACGCGAAGGCCTGGCGGGAGTTCTTGAAGGAGAACCCACTCATCCCGGGGTTTGAGAAAGAGGGGCAAGAGGCCCGCGCTAAGGGTTGGGAAGAGTATCTGAAGTCGTACCGTTCGCGGGCATTGCCAGAAACTCCCGCCCGGGCTGCTCTCGAGAACCTGGGCGATTACGACGCCCGCAGCAGCAAGGGCATCGGCTACATCCTCGATCTGTTCAATCCGCAGAAGGAGAACCGCGACGAAGAGAAGAAGGTGCAGGAAGACATTCGGGAGGCTGCTCAGGCGACGGCCGCAGCTCTGGAGAAGAATGTCCTGCTCCCCGTGCGGATTGGAAAGGGGAAGTAGTCATGATTACCTGGTGGGAAGTCATTACTGACACGGTCGGCGAAACACAGGAGCCGCAGGGCGAGACACTCATTGAGGCGCGAGTCGATCATCGCGAGGGGGAAAGTGTCAAGGCGTTTATCGATCGTGGGATTGACGAGTGTTATTCCTACATCGATCCAGACGGCTACAGCTGCATCAAGAACCTGCCACATCCCAAGAACTCGACCCGCAGGGCAAACTATCGCCCGGTGTATTGCGCTTCGTTCTCGGTGGATGAACATAAGACGGTCCCGAATCTCTTCCAGGTCAAATTGCAATGGAACGTCCCGGATCGTGTCCCCGGTGTCGACCTGGAACGCCAGCCACCCGAGCGTGGCCAATGGAGCGAAACCCGGACGAGTCTGTTCGATCCCAACACGAAACAATTGCATCTAACGACCGCAGGGGAATTGATCCGCGGGATTGAGGTCGTGTGCAATTTTCCATCGCTGATCTATCAGTTTCGCACGCCGTCATTGCCGACGTGGTTTGAAGAGGCACAGGGCGGCGTGATCAATGAGGACTATGTCCGGCTCGATGGAAAGACATATGAGCCCTACACGGTGAACGCAAAACGCTGCACGGCGACGGTCCTGCGGGGCGATCTGCCCGGGGAGTATCTTCGCGAGCTGGATGTGGAGATCGCGATCAATCCTGATGGCTGGGACAAGATGCAGCCCAACATTGGGTATTACGAGCAGCGAATGACGGCTCGCACCTGGAAGCCAGAGACGAACGAGAACGGCGACCAATATTACGTTCTCGGAAAACAGGACATCGATGTCTACCCGTACATCGCGAATCAGGCAGACGTCGACCGGTTCATGCAGGCAGCCCGAGAGGGACGGGCGATCAATCTCAGTCGCACGAACAGTGGCGGCGCGCCTCCCGTAAAGATCCTCACGTCGTATGAGCGAATCATGACGGTGATCAACCCGTCGGGGAATCAGGAAGCCAAAGAAGTCGACAAGCCTGTTCCCCTCGACCGGAACGGGGTGGCATATCGCGTCTGGACTCCGGGCAGCGAGTACACGACTGGCAGCGCAGCGCGACCGTATCCGCTGCCACTCAAGACGCAGATTGATCCAAGCGAGCTGATCATGCTGCGTCCGCGTCCGATGAAAACGGCTCGCATGTCTCAGTGGGGGTTGTGGTAATGGCAGACTTGGAATTTCGAGGAGACGCACTCCCACTGTCGGAAATCACGGAAGTCTACGTTGAGCGGTATTTGCCGGGTGGTGTCTACGGCCTCCGGATCTATAACCTGCCCGAGATCAAGGTGGTTGCACCGGCCGATTTGCCGGATGAAGCGGCCGGAGTTGCGAGACTGCTGGCGCAACAGATTGTGCTGGCGGGGCTCAGTGCCAAGGCGGCCGGAAATAAAGTCACGATCGAGGGGCCACAAGCCACGACTCTCGGGATCCGCATTCGAGCGACTCCGAACTGTTATGTACAGAATCTGCGTCTGGGCGTCAGTCCGACGGCGAAGCAGATCAAGGTGACACTGCCGGAAGGCGCAACCGGTGGGACCTGGTCATTGACCTTTAACTTTGGGGCCGGGGCGGAGACGGCCACTCTGAACGCCGATGGCGATATCGGGGCGATGGAAACGGCGATCGAGGCCTTGGCCTCTGTGGCGAGCGGGGAAGCCACGGTCAGTATGTTGAGTGAATCGCCGTTCTCGTATCTCATCAGCATTGGCGGTAGCCAGCTGGGCAAGAATTGGACGGTCTCAGCCGATGGAGCAGGGCTGGTCGGTACGGCCAAGGTCGAGATTGAAACGACTCAGATTCCCGCGAGCTTCGCGGTCTGCGTACAGATGATCAATGCACATATCCTGCCTAACTACAACGGCGGCCGACAGATGGCCCTGAAGTTTTCGCGAGGTGGAACGACGAGTTCTGCCGTATTCTATGAAGGTGCCACTCTGACGGCTCTGAAGGCGGCTTGTCGTGCTGCCATTGAGCAATTGCCGAATGTGGGGACAGTCGATGTGAATATTGCGATTTCTGGTATTGATCTGGTCGTTGTGGTGCGATGGATTGCCCTTGGTTCTCAGGATCCGATCAGTTGCTTTTCATATGATGTGAACCATCCGAATGCGATTGGAAATCCCACGTATTACGATGCTGCCACGACGAGAGTCATTCGTCAGAGTGGGGACAACCAGAATGAAATTCTGTTGATCAAGGCTGGCATTGAAGGCAATGTCGTCAACGGCTCTCCCACAGCACAGCCAACGTATTACTCCGTCACACAAGGGGCGACCTCTTGGACCGTCAATCATTCCTACACCAGCACAGCGGCTAATCTTGTGACTGAGTGGGAGTCGGGTTTAGGCGCGGGAAATGTTGCGATCTATTCGGGGGCCAAGTATCGGAACATCTATGTCCTGGAGTTCAAATCTGCTCTTGGGAACTCGAACCAGGAGCCGGTCACGATGGCCAGTCCCGGGCAACGTTCGATCACGACGATTATCGAAGGTTCACCGTTTCTGAATGAGATCCATCGTATCGTCATTCACGCCGATGCGGGGACATTTCCGTTATCGGCCGACAACGGTACGAACTACACAGCTGGCCTGGCGTGGAATCTCTCGGCGGCATCGCTCCAGACGGCTTTGCAGGCACTCACTGCAATCGGAAGTGGTAACTGTCTCGTGACGGGGGCTGGGACTCCTGCCGACCCGTTCTTTGTGGAGTACATTGGGGCTCTCGCCTCAACTGACGTGACATTGCTGAAAGTGGGGACACACTCTCTGGTGGGGGGGTACGATCCGGGCGTTGTGACATCAATCTCTCCGGAGCAGGGCGTTTATCAAGTCGATCAGATCTGGCTCGACCCGAACTTGAACGGCGGCTATCTGATGCCGATTCGAGACAACCTGTTCGGGAACCGTGTGGCATGGAACGGGGACGCGGCCGCCTGGGAAGCGGCGATCGAGGCGATTCCCAGTTCGTCGTGTACCGTCACGGGGAGCGGTAAGCCGTTCCTGGTGACCTGGGCGACCTATGGTCCGAAGAACTTTGACCTGAACCAGGACAATGCCACAGTCAGCGTCAGCAGTCTGTTGCGGCTGGTGCGTGTGCGAGAGTCGACGGGTCCGAACTACTTTAATCAAGCCAAGAACTGGTCGGGTGAAATGGTCCCGAGTAGTGGCGATCGAATCATCCTGCGGGATGGTCGACAGTCGATCAATGAAGGGTTGACGCAGCGTTGTCATTTCACGGTCGATACCGGGACGGGCGATCTGATCCTCGGCACGGATGTCACGAACTCCGGTGATTTCGTCGGGGGACAGGGCGTTTACCTGTCGACAGAAGGTGCGTTTCCGAGTGCGACGTTGTCCGGATCTCCGCTGACGATTCATGACGATGTGATGTACTACGTCACAGGGATCGACAAGCTGTCTCGGCGGCTGCAGCTGTCGACGACGCAGGGCGGCGCCGGGATTGAGTTCACAACGCAGGGAACGGGCGTGCATACCGTCGAAGTCGTGTTGCTTGATTACCAGCATCACAAAACGTTCTCGGGGTTGATTGGGCTACCTCGGCGGTCCAATGGCCGGCTCGAAGAGAAGCAACGCTGGCTCGAAATCGCCTCACAGAATGTCGACATCAGCTTGGGGGATCAGGGGACGGGCTCTGCTCTGCAGAATCTGAGCCTGGGGAAGCGGCTCTCTAAGGTGAACCAGTACGGATCAGGTGCCAGCCAGCCGAATGGCGAGTACTCCACGAATCTGCGAGCCAGTAACGAGGGGACGGACATTTGGATTGGTGGTGGTAACCTCGCCATTTCGCCGGTCGACATGAATGGCGAGTCCTCAGTGGTCGGAGATATTGAAGTCAACCAGGCTTCGATTCTGATTGGAAAATGCGACATCGGCAGTTTCCGGGGTGTGAATGCCGTCATCGAATCCCCCTACGGTTACACGATGCGCGGGACGCATCGGTCCCAACGATAGGAGCGCGGCATGTCGAGTACTCGGCCATTGTTTGTGACGGATCGCGAAGCGGATGAACTGCGCGACATCCTGGACGCCTGGCGGGCAGACAGGTTTGGCAGAAGGGGCGGCGAGGAGGATCTTCCCCCGATCAGTCCGCGAGGCGTGCAGACCGAGACCGTGATGCTGCTGGAGGATCTGCGAGAGGACACGATTGTTGAGGCGGAAAAGCTCACTCTCGACACGCTGTCCTACACGCTCGATGTGCTGGTCCTCGGTTATCCACCGATCGCGATGCAGACGTTTCCGTTACTCGTGAATGGAGTGGAAAAGCTCGTTCCCTTGAATGCCACGGCTGATGAGTTCGCCAAAGTCACGGGGGTCAAAGGCAGTGTGACTCTCGGGTCGCGGACGGTGTCCAGTGCGAACGGCGGCGAGAAGCTTTTGTCCCCTGCGCGTTGGCGAATCACATGGGGTGAAAAGAAGAATGCCGAATTGCTGATTGCTGGAGATGGTGGAAATGACTGGTTCTCACGAGTCTCTCCCACACTAATGATCGGAACCAGTCAGACCTGCCGTGTCATCCAGACGATTCCGACCGGATGGGACACACCTCTCAAGTCCGGTGCGATCTGTGAAGTGGTGCGAGGCAAGGGTGAGTTCTACAAGCTGATCGGCGCGGAAGCTCGACTTTGGAGTTCAACGGTGAGTGGAGCGCCGTACTAATGTGGATGTTCAACCCGGGGAATCCTGTTCGCGGCACGGTGAAGTTTGCCGAGGAAGATGTTGGGCCAGATTTCAGTTACATGCGGCAGGTTAGCTTGCCACCGTTTTATCGAATGACAGTGCCGGCGGATTCACAGATCGCCCAGGAGTGGCCATCGGCTGGCGGGGAGATCCTGATGCAGAGGATGCTGCCGAATGCATTCATCCGACAGGGGCAGAGTCTGCATACGATCCGTGACCCGTTTGAGTACATCCAGATCGCCAAATCAAGCGAAGTTCCGGTGATCTTTGACGTGATCGCGGGGCCAGCATTTCTCTATACGGACACGTCAGCGGATCCGGACAAGAGCTACAATACGTCGTTCGACTTGACAGTAGGTGGAACGCAAATTGTGCAGACTTCGCTCACGCAAGCGGAAGTCGTGGAATTGTTTGAGTCCGAATCCGGGGTGTCACCTCTGGATGTCAAATCTCAGTCCTGGCGAATCGATGACTTCTGGCCGTCTTTCACCCATGACCAGTCCCACACGTTTCAACTGCTCCGTGTGGTGATGCCCCCGGAAACGCACCTCCTCGTCAGCAGTGCGGTCGGATACAGCGAGGACTATCCGACCGTCGAATCCCCGGGTGATGCAGTTTTCACGCTGCTGGAGAATTCCGGGAACCTGGCGTTGTGGGTCGTGGCCTGGACCGATTCCTTGGTGTCCATCCGCAGCCGTCCTTACATGCAATTCGCTCATGTGGCGATCTTTGACGTGATTGAGCCCGCAGTCCTGCCCGATGCGATGCGAGCATATACCCTCGAAGGACATGAGATCATGGGGTCGGGGGATAGCGTCATCCGTGGGGCGGATATGGGCAAGCTGACCGTTCATCCTGGCTGGCTGTAAGTCGCTTTGCGTCCGAAGGATTTTCGGGGGCCACGCTTGCCAGCGAATGTGTAGGTGAGGAACTCGCAGGCCTGGGGGTGGGTGGGGAACTTGTCGAGAGTGATCCCGTCGACTTCTGTCCAGGAGATCGTCATGGCAACGCGGCCGGCGACGATCGCCACGAATGCAGGCGAGGCGTAGATCTCCGGGTACGTGGTGGCCTCGATCGCCGTCATGATGGCCACCAGTTCCGCGTGACGCGGTCCGACAGTGGCCTTCACCGGGACAAGCAGGCGGAAACATCCCTCCGAGTAAGACAGGACGGGCTTTCCCGCCAGTCCGGCCGGGCTGGACCAGTAATCAGTCGCGACCAGGTTCGCGGCGTTTTCGGGGTCGTTCTGGAAGAGCATGGGGAGGCCTATGGCGGGTGGCTGATGGCAGATGGCCAGATCGTTGGCTGAGTAGTTAATCGGCGACAGACGTGAGATTCGACTTCCAGCGTTCAATGATTTCCTGAAAGTCGGTTCCCGTGGTGAAGTGCATGTCCTTGAATTTCAGCCTCCAAAGCTCTGCGAGGGCCTCCAGTTTGTGCGTCTCGCTCTTGTACGCGTGGCCGGTTTCTGCCCGATTGGCCAGCATCTGTTGCATGTCCTCGTCGGTAACCGGCGATATCGATATGAGCGTGTTCACCAGTTCGAGCATATCACGCGCGACTCGCTTCAGTTCTCGATCATCGATACTTGAGATCACGACCTCGGACAGCATGGAACGAAACTCAGTGACTCCCAGTTGAACTGAGATCCCGCCGAATGAAATCGTGACCTTCTGCTCTCCAGGTCGGTCGCGGAAATTGGCGACCTGCGGGATCGCAGAAGTTTCACGGACTTTGTTGATCAGTTCGTCGAGTTTGTTCGGCACGGGTGAAATTCCTCCCGACCAGTTGGCGGGGTCCGCGAAGTCGTTTGTTCCCGATTCGCCAGTAAATATGCGATCAGTCATTGTTGGTATCCGTGGGGTGGATTTGTGCTCGCCGATTTCGACAGATGGGACATTATCCATCAGCGCTCCAATTCGCTTCGGCGAAAGTGACAGAATCGTGTTTTCCGCGCCTTCGTGGTTAATCTCGCGAGGGTCTGAACAGGGGATCCGGAAAAAGAACCATGTATAGTCGTTCTCTCTTACAGTTTTTCCACTCATGCCGTCCATTAAGGGAGACCATGGTCCGTAGTCCCAGCCCTCCTCGGTAAAGGAGTACTGACACTCATCCGTGACCAAGTCATCTGGTTCCAATTCTCGAAACCACTGACCGTCTTCGCACCAATAATCGTGACCGTTTATTTCATGTTCAGGTGGATCGCCGGGAAATTCATAAGTCATTCTGTTTGTCCTTTCTGGCCATAGGCCCTCAACCCTGGGCCTCTTCAAACCTTCCGACCGCCCTGGTGGATGGCGATGATTCGGGGATTCGCGAGGGTGTTGTGGGGCCATGCGACGGTGACTTCCGAGCCGAGCAGCAGCTGCGGGTTGATCTGGAATGGTTCCAGCTGTGTGGCGCTGACCTGGTGTGTGGGCAGGTCGATCGACCTGCCGTGGAATGTGGCCTGCAAGCTGTGGAGAGATGCATCACGCATGGAAAATCCAACGATGGGAAGCTCGCAGTCCTTCCATTGTTTGACGCGTAGCACGTCCTCGGTCAGCTGGCCGGAGTAGACGGCATTAGCACGCAGGACAAGGCCTTCCCAGCCCTGGGCGGTCGCTCGGGCAATCCAGCCATACCAATCGTCCAGGCTGGCAATGCGATGCTGTGGCAGAACGCGAAAGTGGTCGTCCTCCATGCTGGCCATGATGTCCAGAATCAACCGACGATCGCCATAGGAATTCTGGTAGCGTCCCTCGATGAATTTCTCGGCGGGCATAATGTCGAAAGCGTAGAACCGCGCGTCCTCGATGATGTGGTCCTTCTTCTGGACCTCGGACAGCAATTCGTCCAGCGCGTCGACCTCGCCGGGTCTCGCCAGCGTCAATTCTCCATCGAGGACGACTTCTGTCTTGCCGAGACTGCTGGACACGCGGATCATCGCCGGGTCCAGGCGATCCAGGCCCATGATGCGATGCCCCTTGCGAGTGTAGTACGCGGGGGCGTGTCCGTGCCTGAGATGCACCACCAGGCGAATGCCATTGACCTTGCGGGAAACGTACATCCCGACAGGATTATGGACGGACTCGCGGAAGTCGTCCGAACGGCAGACAGAGAACTGCAAACGCCGGTCAGTGTTCAGGGTATTGCGGACTAGCGGGAGAATCATGGGGCGCTCCTGGCGAAGAGTCTCGGGTGGGCGTGGGGTCTTAGAATTGGCCAGCAGGGACAGCGACGATGGATTGATTCGGTCCCATCGTGACTCCCCAGCCGACGGGCAGCGTCAGAATAGGACCACTGCAATGCGGCTCGGAATAGAGAGGGCTGGACTGGATCAGCTTGACGGCGGTGTTTTCGTGCCACCAGCCGATGATGGGACAGGCTGAGAGAGATTGCTCGCGGTCGATTTGAAGTGACATTTGTCGCTCCTGGGGAAGTCTCGGGGGGGTGGTGCTACACTAACTCGGATTCAAGGCGCTGAGCGGAGTCGGGGTCGATCTCAGCAATTTTCTGCAGATCTTCTTTCACTGGATAAGCTGGGCCGCCGTACCCATGGCCAACGAGTCCATTTCCACGATAACGGCTCCGAGTGTCAGCGATCATTGAAGCGACTTTTTTTTCGGCTGCTTCAATTTCTTGTCTGATGCGTTCGATTTTTGGCAGTCGAGCGCGGCTCGGCTCATGTTGAAATGTGCGTTCGTAGCCGATTCCATCGCTTGGTCGACCACTTCCGGTCAGGTATGTCGTTCCGTCCGGTCTGAGATATCGACGCCAGGAATCTGGATCACCATGTGTCCCCTCATTCGTGGCGATGAGTTGCGGCTGGAGCAGGCGATCAAGTTCTTGTTTCATTTCTTGCACTGACATTATCAATTCTCCTGGGGAAGAGTCTCGGGGTGGGTTGTTAGTCCCGTCATAGGTATCCGTCGCGAGGGGGCTTTTGACGGCAAAGAAAACGGGAGGATTTCTTTGTTTTCCAGATTACTCGGTGGTGGCATGGGCGGCAATGTGTGTGGTCGGGGCCTCGATAAGTTCCACGCGGAGCCCGCGAACTACCATATCACCCCCGGAGCCGTCGCCGATGTTAAACGGTCGACCGATATAGTAGTCGCGGGCTTCTCCCAGCGTGGCATTGATGCGGGTCGTGGTCGTGTCACCGTTCGACCAGGAGACGCGGATTTCAATCATTGTTGTCATGGTTGATTCACTTCGGCGTACGGGGAAATTCCAAACGCAGGGGCTCGGCCTGGTCATGTCCGGCAAGGATGATCGAGTCATCGTCGCGGGTTTCAATGTCCAGCCATTCGGCACACTCGAAACAAAGCGGACCAGCGCCGGGCAGAATGTTTGGCGCTCGATTGGCTTCCGCATCAGTCAGTTCACAGTGGCAGGTCTGGCAACGCATGGGAGGGGCTCCAACGTGGCAGGGAAGCAACGCCCGGACTTCAAGGGGAGTTGCTGGGGACTTCGGGACGCAGTGTTTTACCTTGCGAAACGATTGCAGGGGACTTGGCGGGACTTATGGGGGACATTGAAAATCGGTTACCAGTTCGCGTCAGCCATCCCCCAAGAATTGGCGAATCGAATCGCTCGCAATTCTTCAGCGGCTTTCGATGACTGGTGGTAGGCGCGTTTCAGCTGGGGGAAGTATGCGATCTGTTCGCCCTTCTTGATGGCCTTGCCAGTTTCCGGGCAGATTGAATCGAATCGGGCAGTCGTGAGATATGGTGTCAGGCTTCGACGTGGCTGGGGCATGCTGAGAGACTCCAATGTGGTGACAGCTGGTCGCGGGAATCGCGGTCCAGGAATCTGCCCCCTGATTCTCAGGCAGGGAGCAGGATCGCGGACCGGGATTCACTAGGCGATGAGGGCGAGGGCAGCGACTTCCGCACGCGATACGGTCGCATCTTCCAGAGCGATCAGGGCGCGGGCGAGTGGATCATGGCCGATACCCTTGCGGGTCACTCCATGCTGCTGGTGGCCTTGCACAGCGTTAAAGGCCTCCCACACTGACACGATGCGAGAAGATCCGAGAAACGGGCGATCGGTCGCACGGCGTTCGCTCATGAGACGCTGGAGAATCGCGCCGTCTCGTTTGATTGTGTGGCTGGTTTTCTGCTGGTCATCGTAGACGCTGGCCAGAAACTCATTCAGGTCGCACGTAGCGGCCTGCATCTTGGCCGCGATCTCAGTGACCGTAAACCAGCTTTCACGCAGTCGGCGGAATGAGGCCACCAGGTCATCGATTTTCCAGCCCATGGACTGAGTGTGGCGAATCGACGTGGAACAGGCCGAAATCGTCTTAAACCGGGCCAGATTGCGGCAGGTATCGCGATAGATTCCGAGTGAGGCATGGAAGGCCTTTCCACCGTATCCCGCGTGAACGATCAGGCGCGGATAGATATTGTCCTTCGTTCCGAAGATCGCGCGGCGTTCCTCATCGGTCGGATTCATCACGACATAATGACCGTCATCGAACGCACAGCTTAATTGCATCCGGCCATCGAACGCGGACGCAGCAGCGCCAACGACTTCAATCACGTCATCAGTCTGATGAGGCGAGTAACGGGAACTGACACTGCCGGGTCCGATGGCTCGCATGTTGTCGGATCGAAACAGCCCGTACCAATCGGTCCGCATGTTGTCCGGTCCGGACAGTCGATACTTGTCGACCGTGAACGGGAAGGCCGCCCGCAGCTGGTCATGGATGGCGACTTGTGAGGCGGTGGAATTCGTGTCAATGGTCATGTTGGACATGGGTTTCGCTCCTGGCGAAGAGTCTCGTTTGCGGGGCGAACAATTCGCTCCCGTCATAGGTATCCGTCGCGAGGTGGCTCGCGACGGCAAAGAAAATTCAAGAAACGATGGAAACTCCAGCGGTGGGGAATTCAGCGCCACGGGCGAGCGCAGCAGCTGAACGCGCCAGCAGGATTGGCGAGCGCATCTCTCTCGACATGGCTTCGCGCATCTTGCCGGCCTCTTCCGCTTCATCCGGGCGGAAACAGCCCCAAACCATGCGGCCATCCGTGACGATCCAATGCCGTGAATCCAAGGCGGCCGCCTCATCGGCCTCACATGATGCGAGATCGATCGCGTCTTGCAGATCAGACAGCGCGAGGCGATACGATGGGGGGCGGCCTGGTCGGAATCCAGCAGTCTCCAGCGCATCAGGCGCAGGAGTGCCGGGCATGCGCTCCGCCCATTGTTGGCGCACGAACTCTTGCACAGCGCGAGCGTTCGCCACGTACTCCACCGAACGGCATCGATCCGAGAATCGAGCCGACAGCTTTTCGGGCGCGTTCGTGGTGAAGCAAATGACCACGCGGGGCGGCAGATGTTCCAGCACGTCCAGCCAGATTTTCTCCGCTTGGGCGCTCATGGAGTCGCATTCGTTCACAACGATCAGTCGCCAGTCGCCACGCATGGGACGCAATCGAAAGGACAAGGCCAAGGCGCGAACGGCTTCGGCGCTTTGCTCACCGGCCGGGATCTCATCGAAGCCACCAACGGGCGAACGGTCGACTTCCAGCGCATCAGCGAGGTAATGGGCGGTCGAAGTTTTTCCAGTGCCGGTGGGGCCATGGAGCAGGAAGGCCTTCGACTCGGGAGATCGCAGGAAGGCCTTCACAATCGCGAGGGCGCGGGGCTGACCGTGGATTCGCATAATTCACTCCTGGTGAGGTGGGGGGCTGTTGATCGCCCGTCATAGGTATCCGTCGCGAGGTGGCTCTAAACGGCAAAGAAAGCGGACAGGTTTTCACGGATTTCGGTCAGCTTGTGCCGGGCAGTACGCTCGGGAACGCCAGCAGCGCGGGCGGCCTCGCTGATCGACAGGCCTTCCATCATGTGAGGCACAAGAGCCGACAGGCCAGCAGCGTCTAAACGCTTGCAGACGGCTTCCAGCAGGGGGGAGGCCGCATCAGTGGCTGGGGTCACTGGTTCGACTTCAGCTGTCAGAGGAACGCGCTGAACGCGTTCAAAACGCTTGCGGCCGAACGTGTCGCGCTGATCCTCCATGCGGACGGCTCGCGCCAGCTGACGGGCGCTGAGATGGGGGGAACGCTGGCGAATGAGGAACGCGATAGCGGCGTTGTCAGTGTTCAGGGTAGGCATGGTTCGCTCCTGTCGAAGAGTCTCGCGAGGCACTCGACTTGAGGCCTCTACTAATACACAATCAGGACAGGCGAAGAGACGCAAGTTCAATCGTGTCAACACGTTGCTATCCGCCAATATGGCCGAAAAACAGAATCCGGGAGAATCGCACAGATTCTTGAAGTCGGGAATATCGGCCATTATGACACTGGATGAATGGTCGAAGAGGTACGCAGAAACAGCCCCTGGTCGCTGCTCCTGCGTACTCTGGCCAGTGCAGTCGGGAGGACAGGCCGAACGCTCAAACGCGGGGGGGCGCAATAGACAGCAACAGTCGAGGTCGAGTGCAGAGCGAACGCGAAACGGTCGCCGGCTCGGCTGGCCTGGTCCATCGGGTCATCGGGAGGGGGCTGACCGGCCAGAAGGAGGGGCGGGCAGCCACGAACGCGCGCCGGGTCCTCCCAGCCACCCCCTGGCCGCCCAGGGCTGTTCGGACAGATC
>ERZ650304.746-NODE-746-length-14641-cov-12.072878_pt1 | contig 14641 bp, 22 predicted proteins | sample MGYA00376240_ERZ650304 | MGnify/ENA primary metagenome ERZ650304 (study PRJEB26733, sample SAMN07839271) | wastewater metagenome | biome: small river; feature: stream; material: water | place: USA: North Carolina | collected 2016-03-01 ...
GGCGTGGCTGTGTTGGCGGCTTTGAGGTAAAAGGTGAGGGTGATGACTTGATGGGCATGATTGGAAGTCGCTCTTTTCAGTCCATTGGTACGCGAAACGAGACTTACCTTTCGATACCGATGGAAATCTGGTGACCAAGCACCTCCGCCACATGAAACCGAGCACGTCGCTCAGTTTGTTGGTTGCTAATCGCATATTGCGGTCAACCCCTCCAAACTCGTTAAGAGCTTCCGTTCGCACTTTATCGATCTCCATGAGATCGGAGCACGTCATTGGTTGGGGTTGAGTTTGAGATGCTTCTCAACCAATTCGTATATGGGTTTGTCTGATTTGATCACCATCATAACCTCCTGATCATGCCAATCTTGCCATCACCCGCTCACCGAGGCTTCTTGCGCACATGCTTCACGACACCCCCGATGAGGGCGCCGATCATTACACCTGTGGCAAGTAGTTGGTAAGTCAGTCCGGCGACTTTCGTCGCACCAAGCAAGAAGCGGAGCATGACTATCCTTTGACTTGTTCCCTGATCCATGCAGCTAGATCAGCGCGTGATCGAACTCGACTGTTGAAATGTTCAATGGTCACATGTTCGAGTTCCCAGTCTTCATCACACAGAATTAAGCCACCAGAGGGGCATCCGATGATTGCTGCCACGTTGCGCCCCTCGCGGTGTCGACCCGTCAACCATCCAAGCTGAAGAGCGCTGAACAGTTTTTTGATCTTCACCGATCCTCGCTGTGGCTGATGCGGGATGTACTTAAACTCGACCCAGAGATCGCCGCCGGGGCCGCTATACCAGTCATCTGCTGTTCCACTGCTATATGGGTTGCTCATCTTTTCGTGATGAAGACCCGAACCCTTCAGATACTTGTGAACACCTGTACGAAACGTGTTCTCAGGTTTGATTGCCATCAGGCAGTCTTTCCGATTTTGACAGTTTTGATCAGAGTCCAACAGGCGCGAAGTGTATCAGCATTTGCCTTTGCTGCAAGGTCCGCGGAGTAATACTTTGGACATACGCGAACCATGCAAGGTGTGATGCCCCAAAATGCGAACATCTCTTCCAGATCGTACAACCGTCTTCGATGATGGTCGTTTGATCGAAACAAGTAGGTGCGCTCACTTTCAAGTATGTCTTGATCATGTTTCGAGATCAAGATAATTCCGTCGACATTCGCCAGCTCTTGTTCGATCTTGGAGAAGGCCGTGACGATGTCAATGCCGTCTTCCTCGAAAACCTTGCGGGTTTCGTTGTCCTGCTCCATCCACCATCGGAGTGATCGACCCTCGATGTGTCTGTGGTTTTGACTGTCCAGATCAACAACGACACATTGCGTGACATCTTGATCTGGTTGTTTGGTTTCATCGAAGATGTTCAAACCGATTGACACAATCTTCGCAGAAGAGTCGGTGCCGAGAGTGTGTACTTTGATCGCTACATTCTTCATATCGTAGTGTCATATCTTGTAACATTGAAAGCCCTGCCGAAGCAGGGCAGGGAGGTGTTGAATGGGTGGTTACCCGGCGGTAAGAGCCTCCAGTTCGCTTTCAAGCTTTGCCAATTCCTTGGCAGCGGCGTTGTAATTTTTGTCCAGAGTCTTGGCGGCGGCGTTGTAATTTTTGTCCAGAGTCTTGCGTTCGCCAACCAGGGTTTTGCTGGTGAGCTTCGCGACTTTGATAGCTTCCTTCACGGTGGCGATGGCGGCTTTGGTTTCTTCTTTGGACAGGATCACGGATTTGGTGCGGGCCATTTGTACTTCTCCTTGAGGTTTGCTACGTAGATTTGTCGATTAAGGTCGACGGCTTTTTGGAACAGTTTGTTGAGCACTGAAGCTCGTCTTCCTGATCCGACTTCAATTTCCAAAACATGGAGGATTTCTTCTTCGGTCAGCTCGTCAATGATCTTGTTGAGAGACCGAACTGACCGGAGAGCTTGCGTGATGTGCCATTGCCTCATTTAAGCTCTCCGGGTCGATCAAGCGCGGCGACGAGCGGCGGGGGCGGTGGCAGTCTTGGCCTTACCCTTGCCGACGTTGCGTGCGTCGATGACCTTCTCCTTGAACTCGGACACGTCCGGCTCGACCATGAGCATGGCCAGAGCGTCGTCGCGCTTGGAGAACACGATGGCAAGCTGATCTTCGTTCAGCGGAAGCGGGTCGCTGCACCGAACGCTCGGGAAGTCAACCTTGTCATCGAAGCTGAAGGTAGTCATGACCGCGTAGGGCGGAACGCCCAGGCTCTGGCCAACGTCACGGGTGTAGGCGCCGAAGTCGCGCAGGCCGGTCGAGCTGATCTTGAGGGTGTGTAGTTCGCCATCGTCGGTCAGTACGGCCAGCTTGATGGACTGCTTGCAGGCCTTGCCCTTGCCGTTTTCGGCGGACTTGAAGGCGTTAGCCCAACACCCCTTGCAGGCACCTTCACCTTCGTCTTGCGGTTCAGGAGAGTTGCTGGAAGGAACCAGCGCATCGTTCTGCACAGTGCCGATTGCAAAGCAGTTCGGAGGCACAACATTGTCGGCGTTGTATGTACTTTCGTAATAGGCATTCATCGATACGAAGTCGACGATCACACCCTTGAACTCGGACACCTTGGTTTCGTCGGGCATCTTGAACTGCTTGGACTGGGTGACGATGATGCCGTCACCGGCTGGTGCAGCCAGTTTGCTTTTGAGAGCTTCCATGTCAGCCTTGAGGCGATCCTTGGCGTCAGACGGCATGGGAAGGTTGGATTTTGCAACTGCGACTTTGGTGGAAGCCGCACGCGGCTTGGTGGTTTTGGCGGTGGCCATGTCAGGCTCCTTTGAGGCTGGTGTGGTTGAGGGTTTTCTTGGTGAAAACTTCGGTGCCCGGAGGCGGATTGTGCTTCGGGTTCAGTTCGAGAATTTCTCGCCAGGACGGTGCGCTGACACACGACGCGGTGAAGAGGTGGGTGTTCTTTGTTCGAACGACCCACTTCACGAAGGCGTCGATGTCTTTCATCACCGGCACTTCGGTTTCGTTGATGGACACCGAGGCTCGCTTCGTCTTCTGACCGGAAGAGTTCGCTTCTTCGAGCATATTCATGACCTGCTCGGCGATCTCGTCGTATTCCTCTTTGAGTTTATTGCTTTCTGCATCCAGCGGCTTGCGCTTGGCTCGAAGCTCGTCCATGCGGTCGATGAGTTCACCGATGGTTGGTTTGCTGAGTATTTTGGTTGTTTCCACTTTTCCCATGATTTGTTTCCAATCTGAAACGGATTGTAGTCTTAACTCTCACACTCTGCAAGAGTGTGTGAGAGTTATTTAGAGGGCTATCCGTATTTAATGGTTGAAATGGGGTCATAGTTCCCCGGACTCGATGAGCCGGATGAGTGTTGATATATCGGCCCCGTAGTTCTTCTCTGGTTGTGTTGATGGTTCCTGGTAGGGCTTCGGCGGCTTAGGCATGTCGAAGCCTGCAAACAACTCCCAATCATTGCCCGGTACAACGCGCCCCATCGAGAAATCGACACGCCTAAAAAGCGCAATCAGCGGTTGTTAAGCGCGGCGTTTCGTTCAGCTTCGGTGAGGCTGTCGAGATACTTGTGACCCGCGCCTCTCGGGTCAATTTTTGCCATCTCCCGTCGCAGACGAATAGCCTGTTGCTCTGCATAACTAAAGGCACGGCTATCTCCACTGTAGCGTGCATCTTGCAGGGCATCCTCTGCTTCTTGCAGGCGTTGTGCCGTTACCTCGATTCGACTTGGGTTGTTCATAGCTTATTTACCTTTCCTGACTTCGATGTCGTGCAGACGGTTATGCATTTCGATGTTTTGACGCTGACAAGGTGGAAATCAACCACTAATTACGGATACCCATTTAGAGTTGAACACCCATGCCTGCCAGCATTTCTTTTGCCTTGTCGATGTACCACTCGCGGTCGACATCTTTCGGGAAGGTGTCTGGAAGCGTCATGCAGAGCTTTCCACCTTCAGTGTTCGGGACTTGACGAATCCCGTTAACCGTTCGGATGGCCGGCACCTTGTTGTCGGTGCTGATGTACCAACGAACAACTCGACCGATTCGAACTTCACTTCCCGGAATCGGGGCTTCGTATTCAGGCGGTTTGCTCTTGCGTTTTACTTTTTTGCCAATGTGGTTCTGCCACACACGAGGTTCGACCTCTGTCCAATCGTCAAAGATGCCAATCTTTAGGGTTTGAATCCCGCCACTCTGACCATCACCATTCGCCATCGAGACAAAGTCTCGAATGTCAGTCGATGTGTTGATGGTTGTTTCAACCGGCACGCCGTCCTTGATGTAGGCCAGCGCGGCACGTGAACAGATCGTGAAGCTGCGATGGGTCTTTAGTGGTGCAGGTTTGTCATCAATGTCCGAATGGACACCTTTGCCCTTAACCTTTCCACTGGTCGTGATTGCGATGTAATTATTCACATCGCGCAGTGCGACAGTCTTGTATTTGGTTTCTTCGTAGATGTATCCGGTTCGTTTGGAGTTCTTGGCGAATACGGCTTCGACCTTTTCACGAACAGACTTGTTGAACTTGACCATGATGCCGTCAGTGTTCGCCGACAGCACCATCACGCCCTTGATCTTCACGAGTTCGTCGATGATGCACAGGAGATTGAGCTGACCAGTAATCGTGACACCGAGAAGCAGATCAGGTGCGTACATGCGACTGAACATGCTTCCCAGCTTGCCGAATGTGCCGTTGAGTAGAATCTTCAGCGCGTCGGCGACCTTCTTGATGCCTGCATCCTTGGCGCCCATGCGTCGCGCCAGGAATTCACAGTACAAATTGATGAACTGTTCACCCTTTGCACCCGCCATGTTTGACGTGAACCCGCAATTCACAATGGTGTATGGATAGTACGATGCTGCGTCAAAGTCGCTAATTTCCTCGTCATCAGTCGCTTGGACGAAGAGTTCGACGTCGTGTTCTGAATGCAGACCACCAAGCCCAAACTTGTAGCGACCGTTTCCGATCGCAACGAGGCCGTCCTCCATCCATTTCGGTTGAATGGGGGAGCCATTGGATTGATTGATCTCGAACTCCCAGGATTCGGTTTGTTTGATCAAGTCGAGCAGCACACGGTTGCGCGTCTTGATCATCTTTTCCGGCAGCGTGTACCAAACGCTTCTCGGCGGACTGGATGCTTTGGGGAGGTCGAGAACCTTCTTGAAGATCGCCTCTGCCATCTGGGCATCGGACTTCGACATCAAATCGAGCTTGAACTCTTCGGAGAGATGTCGACGTAGGTCGAGTTCTTCTTGGAGTGCATTCCAGAGAGCGAGTGTTCCTTCGATGTCGTTCTCGCAGTATTCCTCGACGATCTTGCGCTTTTTAGGCGTGTCGATTTCTTCGTCGTGGTGATACGGGAGGTCTTGCAACGTCTTGGCGTGCATGCGACCCATGTAAATTTTCAACGATGTTTTTACACCAGGAGCGACGTCAAACAAGTCGATGTGACGGCTGATCTCTTCATCTTTCGCCCAACGACTCACTTTTTTATTGTCGTCGAATGGTGGTTCTTCATGAGCACCTTTTCGGTAAATTTGAAACGGTTGAAGACGCTGGGTGATGATCTTTTGAACCAGCTCTTTCACATCGTCAAGGTCAAAGCCCCACATAACCGCTGAAGTTACAACCGAGTCAAACTTCTTTGAATTGAAGCCGACCCAGGTGTAACTCTCGTCATTCATCAATACCCAGAGCTTGTCCATGTGGCCCTTTTTATCGAACCAATAAATGAACTTCTCTTTGGTTTCCGGGCAGAAGCCGCGAAACAAGAACACGGGTTTTTTGGAGCCGAGAATTTCGGTATCCCAAATGAGATGTTTCAATTCATTACTCCGAGGTCACGATTGCGCTGTTGACGTCGATAATTTTCCGAACGCAGCGCCACATTTTCGCGTGCGATCCGGTCAAAGTCATCAGCGAGAGTTTTTGTGTATCGTTTGAGATTGCGCAGTCTCCACGATTGAAAGACAACAGCCCAGATCGCGATGCCGAGCAGAAGGGTTTGACCGTTAAACCATTGCATGTCAGTTCTCCAGATAAGTAAGCAGATCGGACTGCTTGACGTTTTTCTTTTGGCATTGCTCCCAGACGTATTCATCGATGGTTCCTTCAGCGATTACCATGATGGTTTCGGTCTTTTGCTTTTGGGTAATGCGATAAATCCGTTTGTACGCTTGGAGGAAGTGTTCGAGATTCGGTGTTGGTGAGGCAAAGATCGTCCGAGTGCCTTTGGTTAGCGTTAGACCGTGTCCAATTGTTTGGGCGTTGGCGTACAAAACTTGGTATTCACCTCGTTGGTACGCTTCGGTGATTCGTTCACGTTCGCCTTTGCGCGTGACAGTACCGTCGATCATTTCGAACTTGAGCTTGCGAGCTTTGGCTGACTTGATCAGTTCGTCTCGTTGGTGCGCCCAGCTGAAGAACACGATTGAGTGATCGCGAGCTTCCACAAGATCGTTGACCAGTTCGTATCTTCCAGTGTCGAGCAGGGTGTAGCTGCTTGCTTCATTTAACGGATCGGCATAAGCCGCGCCAGAGGCACATTGCAGAAGCTTGCTGTAGAGCACGGCGCCATTGATTGCGGTGACGGATCGACCTTTGTTCGCAACAGTCTTTTGTTCTCTGAGTTCTTCGTATAGTTCTCTGTGAGATTCCGTCAGAGCAAAGGACACAGAAAATTGATGATTAGGTGGAATGTCTACGCAATCTTCAAACTTGTTTCTGATTGTGATGTCTTCAAGCAGCGCACCAACAACAGGTTCGATTCCATCCTTGTCGACCCACTTCACGAAGCCGCCGTTGTCTTCTGGTATGCAGGTTGCTTTCTGGAAGGCAAAGAATGCTTTGCCGAGGCGAGCGCCGTCGTCCACGATGTAGGCTTGGTGCCAGATGTCGCAGATGCCGTTGCTGACTGGCGTGCCGCTTAAAGCGCGACGCCATTCGAAATATTTGACGATCTTCTTGACAGCCTTCGAGCGTCCGCTCGTTCTGTGTTTGATTGTCGTCGACTCATCGATAACCAATGAGTCGAATTTTTTGAAGAAGGACGCCTTTTGCTGGGCGAGCCATACGGCTGCGTCAATGTTCGTGATGTAAACATCTGCGTTGGCTTTGAAAGCTTCGTCCCGATTCTCGGCCCAAGCAATGCTGTAGGTGAGTTCGGGTGCGAACTTGCGGATGTCGTTGCCCCAGGCCGACTTCAAAAGCGACTTTGGTGCCAGAACAAGCATGCACTTTCCGTTACGCTTCTTCCTGCGATCTGCAAAGTCAGTGATGTGAACAGGGGTTTTTCCCGTTCCGGCGTCGCTGAAGTCGAGCACTCGCTTTCTCGTTTTGAGAAATGCGCGAGACTTCAGTTGGTGCTTCATCAATTTTGGAGGACTCATCGCAAACCTCGACATTTACGGCACGGGCCGACGCCGTCTTTGTTCTTGAATTGAAAAAGGCTGCGCGGCGTTTTACAGCATTGACACACTTTCGTTTTCACTTGGACAAAGTTGTCATTTCGTGAACGAGTCACGTCACGAAATGCTGCAAGTTGGTTTGCTGTCTGGAAGCCGATCATGTCAGACCACTCCGAACTTGCACGCGTTGCCTTTATACGGGCACCATTTACATGAAAACTTGTTCGGGTTCGGCTTGAATTTTTTCTCGATGCTCATTCGCATGAATCGTGAGTTGAACGGCTTCAGGTGACGAATCCATTTGGTGACAGGCTTGGCGTCGTGAGTCAAATTGTCTTGGTCGAGATACCAGAGTTCAACATCCACGTCGGTGAGTTCTGGGTAACGAATCATCAAGGCTACTGCGTACAGTTGAACCTGTTCTGCGTGTTTGATTTCGTTTCCGAATTTCCGACCAGTTTTATAGTCGATGACGACTGCCCTGGTCTTACTCAGCCATACAACAGCGTCGGCTTTTACGCGAAGCCATACATTGTTGGCGTTGTAATCGCAAATTTCCCAATCGAGTGTGAATCCCCATTCACCTTCGAGCGACACGGTGCCTTCGACGAAGTGGCGACGAAGTGCTTTGAATTCGTTCTCGTAATATTTTGCCGCTTCAGTCGGAAGAACCCCCTTACCCCGTACGTACATCTCACAACCATCGTGAATTCGACTGCCGCGATCGTTTGCATGCTCGGTCTTTCCGGGCGGCAGAGGGCGCTCAGGTTCCGGGACTTTGTCGATGACCTTGAGCTTCGTTGCGTACGCGCAGTTCTCGTATTCCATCAGACGAGAAAATGACACGCGCTCGATAGTCATTTTTTCAGGTGAGTTCATTGCTGACCTTTCAGTTGATCAGATGAATGCGTTTTTCTTCGGCGACGTTTTCTTCGGGCATGCTTTGCATCAGCAGCTCTTGATGCTTGATCATCAGTTGGAAGACTTCGTCATCCACGATTCCTCCGAACACCTCAAGGAAAATTGCGGCAAGGTCTTCACCGATAACGTCGGCGAGCTTTTTGAGGACAGCTTCTTCGCTGCTACTGAGGATGGAAGCCGCAGCGAGAATGCGTGCAAATTTATCTTTCACGATTACCCTTTTACGATGTTGAGCGTGCCAGTGTTCTTACGAGCGCGCGGTTGAGGTTTCGGCGGGGTGTAAATTTCAAGCAGTGATGCGCGTTCGATGTGCCATTCGATGTCGTAGCCATTAATGCGCTCGCCGGTGTGACTTGATCGCATTCGAGTCAAATGAATGCCGTGGTGAGCGAGATACGTGGTCAGCTTGTTTGCTGATCGCGGGACGCCGCCGACGCAATGCTCGAAGATTGCACCAAGCTCGTCACGGCTGATTCGAGAAGGGCGATTGTGAAAAGCATCTTCGCAAGCACGCTTCATGAAGTTGATGTAAGCCGTTGCAACCATTGCGTAGCTGCTATTGCTGTGAAGCGCCTCGATGTTTCCTTGGTCGGGCATGGCATCCCACAGCGCTTCCAGGTCACCGGCCATAATCGCTTGGGCCGTTCGATCCACCGATGTTTCCGACAGTGCCATCAACGTTGCACGGTCTTCAGTTAGCAACGGTGTGGCTGCAATGTTTTTATCAGCCCTGCGACTGATGAGATAGTCGGTGAAGGCTTGGATTTCCAACGGCAACTGGGTTTCGATTTGATCTTGAGTGAGATCGATCTTTTCCTTTTGAAACTTCGCTACGTTATAGCGGCGATCGTTTCTTGGGATGATCACAGGCTGGTTCTTGTTGGAACCGAAAAGCCAGCCAGTGAAGCTCGGCACCGAGTACGAGTCAGTTCGCATGCGGCGAATCGGAACCGTCGGTTCGGTGATGTAATACTTGAGCTTGGACTCAACAGCACCCCCTTCTTGCAATGAGTCGACTTCGATTTCGTCGATGAATGCAATCAAGGCGAATTCGAGAAATGCAGAGAACTCACTCTTCAGTTCGTTTTGCAGACGCACCATGACGTACTGTGGGTTTAGCATCGGCGCGAGTATCTTGTTGACCAGCAGGCCTTTACCCGTACCTTGCGTTCCGTGAAACACCCACGCAGTTCTCGGTTTTGTTCTGTATTGAACAACCACGGCCAACCAATTCAGGAAGTGTTCTTGGATTTGACCTTCACCGACAGCAGAGTCTAAAATCCGCTTAATCAACGGACATTTGTTGAGATTCGGTTCTTTGCTGCGTGTCGCATTTTTCATGTACTCACTCGGCACCCACATGTTGATGGTGCGTGCTTCGTGATCAACAATTACATCGGTGGTCGGATCGAATACACGTTCCCAGATGGGAATGTAATCACCGACATCCTTGCCGTGAGAGAGCATGAAATCACCACACTGTCGTTCGTTTCGTGCGGTGAAAAGGTCGAGCTTCCTGGTTGTGTTGTTGAAAGTGCCGTTCCAGTACGATCCGGTGCGCTTGTCCCGGAAGCACAAGATCACATCGCCATCTTCTGACGGGGATTCGTTTTGTGCCGCGGCCAGCGCTTTGGTTTTGCGTTCGGCGTCTTTCTTGCTGTTGACGAGGTCTTTGTAATACTCAGGGAGAATTTCCTTGAGCTTTACGCTGTCTTCGCCTTTGAAGTTGTGAAGTAATTCGAAGTCTTCGCGGTAATGCCAATACGCCGCACTATCACCGCCGTTGAGATTGAGGCGGACAAATTCATCGTCCGCATCGACGACTTCGTAATTGCCAACTTCGGAAACGCCATGCTGGACGAGGAATTCCCCGACCATTCGAGGTTTCGTTTTCAGCGGCGTGATTCCCGCTGCAACTTGAAGCCTGTTCAGCTCGGCTCGTGCTTCCTTTTTCAGACCGTCCATCGAACGCTCGGACACTCTGGATACATCCAGACGTTCACGCTCCTTCTTGACGATGAGGATGCGTTCCGAGGCTTTGACTGGCGACTTCATGCCTTGGAACTCAGGCTCGGCGATGTAGATCAGCCGATCGTTCTGGCAGGAAGTGATGTCCAGGGTCCATTTCAGGGCGCACTGACTGTTAGAGAGCGTCAGAGCTGACTTGAGAACGGGAACGTCGAGATTCAACTGCATCAACCACGCTTTGAGTGTTGTGGCGGGCAGCGGACGGTCGAGCAGGATGAAGATGTGGGCGCTGAGTTTCTTGCTTTTGCTCAGTTTGTAGCTGGAGCTGTACTGCACCACATAGCTCACATCGCCCAGCCCGATGGCTCGCATCAGTTCGTCAGGGCTGCTAAATGGCGCCTCGTCTGGGTCAAGAACGATGAACTGGGTCTTGTCGTTGGTGCTGGTGCTGTTACGGCGAGACTCGCCGATGAGAGGTCTGTTAAGCCTGCCCTTGATTAGGCAGGGCTTACGGGGGTCAGTTGCGCGCCCGGCCAACGCTTTGTAGAAGTCCAGGAGGCTGTCAACTTCAACGGTTTCGTTGGTGAAGTTCTTGGCGTGAGGGTAGGCAGATTTCCTGACCTCGCCGTTGGCCATCATGGAGATGGTCTTGACGAGCTTCTGTGGAGCGTAGAGAAATGATACGTCCATATTTTGTCCTTCTTAGTGGACGAACAGTCTGACAGAGAGTGTCAGAGCTGGTCAACCTGATGAGTCGGGCACGATGGTTGCTTGTCGTGTGGCGGCACGTTCAACGCGTTTGGCTTCGGCGACGACCTCTTGCATCATCTGGGCGAAGTAGTCGTCGTGATACTCGGTGTAGAACTCCTCGACGCTCTTGTAGCAACAGGCGCCTAGATATGCGCTTGCGAGCTCTTCGCCGTTTTTCCAGGCGCTGACGCGAGCGCAGAACCATTCACAGTTCTTGATTTTTCGATACCAGCTTTCTTTCCAGCCGCACTCCTTGATGAAGTGCTGGCGCATGGACATCTCTTCAGGTTCGGCTTTAAACAGGATGCCAAAGCCGTCGACGGTTTCGATATAGCGGGTCATGTTGGTCATCGGAAGAACTTGGCGTTGGGGAAGTATTTCTTGACCTCGCGCTTGGCAAGCGTGCGGTCTTTGGCACGGACGAACACACGAGATTCTATGTCTTCGGCCCAGGCGCAGAATAGGGGCTCACCGTACCCACCCCAATACGCGCCGCCGAAGTCATAGTCCCCGTCGATGAAGCGCACACGCTGGAGGTACATCATCATGGGGCGCTCACGGTGCTCGGCCAGTCCCCAGTCACAGCGGCCCATAGGAGCGCCGCGGACGGAGGACACGTTGTCGGCTTTGAGTTTGTCGTTGATGTTCATGGTCTAGTCCTCATAGCTGCCAACCGAATAACGCCGGGGTCACGTGTCCATCCAGGACAGCTACGCAGATATAGTCTTCGTCGCTCAGGTCCAGGTCCTTGTCTGCTTCCACGACCTGAGACAGAGCCGGCTGCACTGCGAACCGGGCACGCTTTGCCTCCACGTGGGCAAAGTAAACATCCTGCCCGTAGGTTTCTGAAGCGCTCTCGGGGCGCATCAAGATTACTGTGAATTTCTTCATGGTGTCTCCTTTCCAGTTATGCGGGAGATGTCGGAGTCCAGATCTCGACGTGGACATCGATTAACGCCAAGGCTGCGCGGTATTCCTGTTCGTGCTGGTTTCCGCTATGCGTTTGGGAAAGTCGCGCGTCAAATGCATCGCGGGTGATCTGCCGCTGGCAGCCTGCGTCGAGGCGCAACCCCTGGTCGGTGATGTATGCGACAAGGACATCGCTGCGCGAGCCGATGGGGCCGACTTGAAAAATCGGGCGCTCGCCGATCAGCTTTTCGCCATTCTTCAGTGTTGCGCCGCGCAGGTAGGCGCCTTCGAGGTTCGCGCCGGCGAGGTTGGCGCCGTCGAGGTTGGCGCCGTCGAGGTTGGCGCAGCGGAGGTCCGCGTGGCTCAGGTTGGCGCCTTCGAGGTTTGCGTCGCGGAGGTTCGCGTAGCTCAGGTTCGCGTAGCTCAGGTTCGCGTAGCGCAGGTAGGCGCCTTCGAGGTCCGCGTCGGCGTGTTCGAAAAGCACCGCGTTGGAGTAGCGATGTAAAATTTGAATGGTCATGTCAGCCTCCGATATGTTCGTAGATGGCCCGGCTTTCAGTTTGCCTGTGTTCATGGTCGTCACCAATCGAACACAGGCAGGTCGGGCACAGTGTCGGCGTCGCAGTCGAAGCGAACCCAGCCTGACGGCGAGTGCTCTTTCGCCCACTCATGCACGGCCACGAACCAAGGCTCGTCGCTGCTCTCGTCCATGTAGACGAAGAAGCCGTAGGGGTATTTGGCGTACATCACGCTAAGATCGCGGAGCGCGTCACTGCTGGGCAGGTGTTTGGTGCTGAGCACCGGGATGGTCATGATTTCGGGCATTTTAGGTCTCCATCAACTCGTCAGTCACATAAACTTCATCGCCGAGCTTACTGGCGACATAGCAGCGCATGGCTGCGATCCATTTCTTCATGTTTTTTCCTTCTCAAGCTGGGCTTCGAGCCTGAACCACTCTTCAAGCTCGCGCTCGACTTCAGAGCGTCGCTTGGTGTGGTAGGCATCCCCGACTTCACAGGGTCGTTTGGTTGGATAGACGTACCCGTCTTCATCGCAGACACCCGTACTGACAACCATGTTGACTGTGTGAATCGTCCATCCGGTATTACGCTGGACGATCCGCAGGTAATAGATTTCGGGGTCGTTCAGGACAACGACCCCTAAGTGGACAAGGTTGTCGAGCGCTTTCTGGACTTTGGGGGTTATGATTTTGGTCATGGAGGTTTTCTACTTTCATCTTCAACGCTTTTCGTTTTGTTGGTGACGTTGTGTGCAGGCCAGAAAGTTATATTTTCTTTGCACCAGACGCCCTTTTGCTCTTTCGAGACAACGCCACCAAGAAAACGCTCTCTGTTCGAGAGCGTCAGGGTTGAATGAATTACTGGATATGCAGCACGCCGTCGATGAACTTGAGTCGATCGAGCGCGACTTCGAAGCCGGCTGCGTTGCGATGACCGCCGCCGCCGAAGGTCTTGGCGATGGCACTGACGTCGTAGTCACCGACGCTGCGCAGGCTGACGTTGGCCATGCCCTTGTTGTTGATCATCCAGGTCATGCCGAAAGTGCCAGAGGCTTTGGCCAGGATGTTGCCAGCTTCGCTGGCAAACTGCGGAGTGCAGTTGACGCTGCGACCGAGCTGGCCGTCGATGAGGGTGAGGGTGTGCCTCTTGGTGATGTCGGCCAGTTGCTGATCGAACAGCTCGTTCATGGCCGTGCCTTTGTTCATCACTTCGGTGAGGTTGTCGTTAGTGAAGTCAAACCAGTTGAAGGTGAGGGGCTTGCTGCGCAGGCCGGTGGCGAGGTCTCGGGTGCTGGTGTATTGCCAGCGCCAGAGGTCGCGGTCTTCGATGTACTCCAGCAGGGCGGGAACCTCTTCGTTGGGATGGAAGTGTTCCCAGGCAAGGACGCAACCTGACTTGTTGGGGTCCAGGATGACGTCCCAGTTGAGTTCCGGGTCACTGTGTTCGATCCGTTGGGTGGGATCGAAGTTGAAGTCCTTGAATGCCGTGAGGTGGTGGTCGATCCACGTCACGTAATTGGCAATCTTCAACATGGCATCGATCACTTCGGGCTTGAAGCTGAAGTCCAAGATGTAGATGTCACGGCCGGCGAGATTTGTCGGGAAGTTCAGATGCTCATCGTGGAGCTCGACGCGCTTGTCGTTGTAGCTCATCGGCAGGTATTCGGCACCGTCGGCGCCGAATTTTTTGTACGCAGCCCAGGCTGCGCCGAATCCATCGGCGCAGTTATTGTGGTAGATGACCAGCGGAAGTTTGTTCATGATTCAACCTTTCAGATTGCGTTGGAGTTTCGAGCGGCTTCGATGCGAGAGGTGGCGACCTCGATAAGCAGCTCGTACTCGTGTTGTGTGCGCTCGTCGTGCTTCTCCGCGAAAGCTGCAAGGAATTGTTCTGGCGTTCCCATGAAACAATCGTGAGTTACCAGAAGCGTGTTGTCCTTGGCGTTGTAAACAGTCAGCGTGCCGTTCTCGGTGCCGACTTTCGACGCCCAAAAAATCAAACCGTCGCCGTAGACCCGCGCGTTGTCAGATACCCACGCGTCGTCGTAGACCCACGCGTCGCCGTAGACCCACGCGTTGTCAGATACCCACGCGTCGCCGTAGACCTGCGCGTTGCCGTAGACCCACGCGTCGCCGTAGACCCACGCGTCGCCGTAGACCCACGCGT
>ERZ650304.747-NODE-747-length-14614-cov-5.271653_pt1 | contig 14614 bp, 13 predicted proteins | sample MGYA00376240_ERZ650304 | MGnify/ENA primary metagenome ERZ650304 (study PRJEB26733, sample SAMN07839271) | wastewater metagenome | biome: small river; feature: stream; material: water | place: USA: North Carolina | collected 2016-03-01 ...
GCGTCATTAACTTGTAGCCTTTCGCTTGCATCGCCGCGTCAAACTCTGGATCAGCCGGCGCGGCACTCTGGGCAGGCGGCGAATCTCGATAGTAGAACGGAGTTGCACCGTTCGCAGGTGTCATCAGCTTGTAACCCTTCGCCTGCATTTGCGCATCATAGTCTGACGCATTTGAAGCACCCGAAGGAACAGATGGCTCAAGAATCAATTTGCTTTGACCTGGAACTGGCGGCTGCGAGCCTGGCAATTCCGGAGCCTCCGTCGGCGTGCCAAATACTGGTCTGCCAAGCGCCTTCTGACGAAACTCGTAATCCTTCTGCATCTTTGCTAATGCTCGCTCTTGCGTAACCTCAGGAACCTTACCGTCCTTATCCGGTACCTGCATGGCCTGCATCGTAGCATCCAAGTCCTTCTGAAACTTGTCTTCATTCTCGCTGTAGTAGTCCTGGAACGACTTGGGCCGCATTTGCTGTTGCTGCTTGCTCTCAGGAAGTGGCTCCAGGCCCCCCCTGGCATTCGGGAAGTATCGCATGCCTGTTTGCGGATCGGTAATGATGCTCTGCTCAAACTTTTCCTGTGGTGTTGGCTCAGGTGGCTTTTCAAGGCGATTAGAACTCAACATCGCTCGCTCCGCGCGAAGCTTCTGTAATGCCTCTGCTCTCTGGGTAGCATCGAGAGCTGGATTACCAAGCACTTCTGACTCTTCCACCAAGTTTTGCTGAAGCTTACGCGCGGTGGCCGGATCGTACTCGCCGTTCTTAATCCCATCCATGATGATGCCACTGCTCTGCTTCCGTGCATCGTCCATGAACTTCTGCTGGCGCATAGCCTCTTGCTGCTGGCGTTGCTGCTCAAGCAGTGCCTTGTCTCGCTCAAGCTGGAAAGCGTTTTGCGCTTTGTCACGATCGCCTATAAATGCTTGTTGCCGCTGCTCCCTGGCAGCCGCGAAAGCATTTTGCTGATAGTCCCTGTTCAACTGGAACATGCGATCATAGCCAGCTTGCTGAGCGTTGTACTTCTGCTGCTGCTGTTGCAACACAAGCTGCTGACCATACTTCCTGGTGCCACTATTGGAAGGAAGCGCTACGGCGGCTGCGTCGTGCCTGAATACTATGCCCATTTTTACATCTTTCGTGTTATCAGGATTTAGCGCGTTTCATTATGGCCTGACTCGCTTGATTGAGCTTGGCCTTTCGATGGTCACAGCCACACTTGCCACGTCTCCAGCGTTTGTAGGCGCGCCCAACGGGACCTAGCATACGCTCTATCGCGTCGCCAAGACCTGTGATTCTTTGCCCATGAAGCCGCTTCTCGTCCCAGGCTCGCCGATAACTCGGGCGTGTCTGGCATAGCCGGTGATGCACTTCGCCCTTTTCAAGCTTGTGGCGCTTGCACCATCCTGCGACTGGACAACTGCATGGAGGTGGTTCTTCGTTTGTCATGCTTCTGTAACCACAATAGTGTATGTTCCTGGCGTGCCTGGGCCACTTCCACAAAAGCAAACCAGATCGAACGTGCTCACATCATAAGGACCGAACACCCATTCCATTGGATCGCAACTGGCTGAATTTGGAGGTCGGTTTGATCTGAAAAAACCATCAGAGTTGTTACAGCCAATATCAACTACCAAGTTAGCCGTATTTGGGTCTGAAAAGTCTGATGGGCAGTTGAACCAAAGTGACCATGTTCCGCACGGCGTAACAATGCCCGTCTGCCATCGACCTGCGAGCCTATCCCAAATAAGCGGTACATCGGCATTCAGTGCGGCCAATCGACCTGTGCCTGTCATGTGCGCATTCAGAATCGGTGGCATGTAAAGTCTCTGGCAGTTACACAGACAGTTTCCGCACTCTGGCTTGTCATCCATGTGCCATTCAAAGAAGAAGTTGTCTACTCGCATGTTGGCTGCAAGTGACTCCATTCCGCACTGGAAGCCATCTTCAATTATGACCGGATCAACAAAGACCAGAGACAAAACGCAATTGCTCACTGTTCCGCAAAACTCATTCTCCGCGATCTTGGCTGTGATTTTGCGAGTGAAGCCTGTTAGCCCTTCGATCAATGCAGTCTTTAATACAGTGTCAGTTCCGCCAGAGACTATGCCAAGCGACAAGATAGAGTCGTTGGCACCATGCCTCTCAAACTCAACATAGTGATAGTTGTCTTCGTCCAGCACGTTTACAAGCAGTCGCCATTTTGCACCGCTGTCCTGAACTTCATCTACTGTGTCCATGTAGACCACCATCGCTTCTGATGGCTTGGGGTGCACAGTGTTAAAGATGGCTACTCCATCACCAGTCGACAGAGCTGTGTTGCTCTCGATCGACCATCTGTTTGGCGTGTTCGGCTCAAACCAATCGGCACCAAGCGTTGGTGCGTCTTCACGATTAAAGCTGTCGGAGTCGATGATGCAACTACAGCATGGCGCGCCGATCAGCAGCCAGTTGACCACTTTACCGTTGTGGTCGCGCAGAATCTCAATTTTGTCATTCAGTGTTTTTGGATGGCCTCCTGCCTTTGCGCTACCAGCAACCACAACACCAGGATTCTGGCCAAGTCGCCAATCAACCGAAGCTGGCGAAGGTGATGTATGTATCACTTGTCGGAAGTCTGCAAAATCCGCATTGCCCTGAGTTGGCAATAAAGCCGGATAGATCTCTCCAATCTCGTATGTGCCAGTGCGACGCCAGCCGTATGGCTTGGCAACAGAGATGCCTGGATTGCTTGCATCACCCGCAGCGTAGTCTACAAATTTGAGAGTTCTGGTATCGTACCCTCGACAAATCACATAGTCATCGTAGATGTCTTCTTCGGCTATCTGCATCATTACGCAAAACGGCGTTGTGCCGTCTTGGCGCAGGTCAGAACGATCGCCTCGCATTGGGTTATGCGGCGTGTGGCTAAACCCCGGTGTTGAAAGCTTACGCTTACGAAACATGAAACACCTACATCAATCACAACGGCCAGCATCAATCAATATCCAGTTGATCACTTTACCATTGTGGTCACGCAGAATCTCAATCGTTTCGCCAAGGTCCGCTGGCTGCCCGCCGTCTAACCCGCCAACTACCACGCCTGGGTTTTGGCCAAGTCGCCAATCAACAGCAACCGGCGAAGGAGGAACGTAAACGGTTTGCCTGAAATCTGCAAACTCAGCATTGCCTTGTGTTGGCAACAATGCTGGATAAATCTCTGCAACTTCATACGTGTCCACCCTTCGATTGCCAAATGGCTTGGCCACAGAAATGTTGTACATGAAGCGGAGGATTCTTGGGTCGAACCCTCGGCAAACCACATAGTCAGCATAAGTGTCAGGCAGCATTATCTGCATCATTGTGCAGAATGGCGACGTTCCGTCATGGCGCAAGTTGGCCTGATCGCCGCGCATGGGATTCCACGGCGTATGACCAAAGCCCGGTGTCGAAACCTTGCGCTTGCGAAACATGAAACACCTAGCGAACGTCGGCAAGCAGTTTAGCGCTCGTGAATGCTGCGATCACAGCCGTACCTGAAGCGCCATCATTCACCGCGATTGTGACGCGCACGTCCAAGATGTCACCCGGCGATAGCGAAGTCGCAGTCAGAGCAAAATCGACGTTTGCGAATGCCAGGCTGTTTATGCTCTGCGCTGCTGTGCTGACAAGATCAGAGCCAATCGAGTCATCTGGATCGCTTTGCAGCTTGTAAACTTCAACATCCAATGTTGCCGATGTGCCAGCAACGGTCGTTATCATTCCGGCCATGAATCGCAGACTGACGCTTTCGCCAGCCACGTATTCCCATGGAAGTTGCACTAGGACACGAGCTCGCTTGTTAGTCGCACCAGCAGCCTTGAGGTCTTCGGTTCTGATCGAGGGCGTTGCCGTTCCGAACGTACCACCAACCAACCCAAGATCGTCGGATGACGGTGTACCAGGCAACAGCGTTTGCATTGCGTCCCAAATACGGAAGTCAGTCAGAAGAATCGGAAAAGGTTGCAAGTCTGCCAAGGCCAAAATGGTATCCTTGGATTTCTTGGGAGTGATGGCACCAGTTATCCGCAGGTCACCAGGAACAACGAGGTCGCCTGGAAGATTTGTTGCATTTGCCACAGTAATAGCCCTTGTTGTAAGAAGTCAAAAGAAGTAACGGCTACGGAGTAATCCAGCCGCCGCCAGAATCACCAAGCGAAGCGATCATCGTAGACATATCTTTCCATTCCGGCGAAATGTCTTCGCGTCTTTCCACAAAACTGTATAAGCCGATCAACAGTTTGTTTCGTTCGTCGAGCTGGTACGCCATCAAGCGGCGATTGTCGTCGGCAACAGTCTTCCAGCCTTCAAGTCGCTGTACTGCCGTGTTCATTCGCTCTACGATAGCCCTGTGTTTATGGTCGGCCAGTGCGGTGGCGTTCTGCATAAGCATCGCCGAGAATCGCTCCTTGCCACCTATGAGCCCAGTCAACGCTGCCTGTAGTTGCTGTAGCAAAATGTCCCTCTGCGCCATCTCAGCCCGAGTGACAGCTTGCTTGGCAGCATGTTGTCGCTCGACAGCATCAATGAACTGCTGCTTGACTTGCTGCAACTGTTCGTACAGTCGGTGAGTCTCAGTGTTGGCCCACTTCGCGTAGATGTCGCGTAGCTGGTAAACCCTGTCGAACGAGTCAATTATCTTTTGGCGAATGTCTTGTAGCTGTGCATACAGCCGCGTTTGAACTTCAATGCCCAACCTCTCATTGGCATCTTTAGCAGCGAAGATGGCTTGCTTGCCAGACAGCACTCGATTGCGAGTTTCCTGAAGAAGCGAGTACACACCGCTGATGAGCGTCGCTTGGTACCGCAACACTTCTTGCTGCACTGAATGCAACTGGCTTTTACCATCCAGCGTTCTAGTGCGCATGCCTATCTTCTGCTCGTACAGTCGATGTTGGTTATCAAGTAGCTGAGCACGCATGCCTCTCTGCTGTTCGTACAACTTATGCTGATTGTCAAACTTCTCGCGATTCAGGCGGTCATTGAGTAGTTGAATCTGCTCATCCCTGTCTCGCCAGTTGCGCTGAGTAACATCGATCGGAATGATTGATGTGTAAAGCCCTCTCGAAACCAGCATTTGCATTTGTACCGAAAGCTTAGAGGCAGCCTCTTCGGTTATTCTGGCTCGCTCCGTAGTTCCGAGGCCATCCAGCAGTCCACTGGCTGCTGTGTTGTGCGCTAGATAATCGCTCGTCAAATCGTCCGTGATAGATCTCGCGCCGCTTTCATGCGAGGCATAGTCGCTACTGAGCAAGGCCAGAATGCCTGCGTAGTCGGTTACATGATTGCTGACTAGCGTACCGGCGGTTGTTCTAATATTTCCCAAGTCCGTGGCGATCGACTGATAGTCAGTGTCTAACGCAGTGAGGATGGTCGCCACGTCGGTAACATACGTGTTGACGTTGGCGGCGATGTTTGCCAGCAAACCATCAATGTCGGCCAAGTAGAGATTGTAGTTCGATTCAAGTAAATCAAACTGCTGAGTGTAGTTCGTGATATGACTGTCCAGCACAGTCCCAAGCGCACTGACTTCATTCTGAACAGCGGTTATGTGATCGGTGACATTTTGCTGCAACTCGGAAAGCCGAGCATTGTAGGCCGTGAGGTAAGCCTGAAGGTTGTTCTCTTGTTCTGTCAGCAATCCTTCGATGGTTGTTGCGTTGTCACTCGCGTTTGTTTCCAGGTCAGCTAGCCTCGAGTCCATATCCACTAGGGCATTCTTCGCTTCCGTCGCATCTGTACCAAGCTGAGTCTGGTTGTCATCAATGAGCGTTTCAATCTCATCCATGTAGGTATCAAGATCGGTCAAGAATATACCGGCTTGAGTGTTCTGTTCTAGCGTCTGCGCATTGAACTGATCGTGCGAAGTGGCGATCATATCCGTCCAGTTCGCAATTATCTGGTTGTACCGGATTTGATTGGCGTCTCGCGCATCATTAGCGGCTGCTGTGTAGCTGTTGCATAAGCTCAATAGAACTTCAGCCGGTCTCAGACCTTCGCGCGTCAACGCAAAGTAGTTTGTTGGCGGTACTGTCGTGTTGTCCTGAGTTATGCCAGTTATTTCCCAGCCTTGAGCAACAAGCCATCCCATCACGTTCTCGGGAACGCGAGTAACAGTCTGCGTTGTCCACCACAGGCTTAAAAACGGGTTGTCAACTCGCGGAAGGAATATCTGACCCTGACCAGGGTTCTGCTGTGGTACTTGTGGTATCTGTGGGTTGGCCATGTCTCTATCTCCACTTTCCGCTTTGTGCAGTTTGTCCAGTGTGGCATACAGCGCCTTCCCATCCCCAGGTGCCGCTAGCGGACAACAGCAGGATCATGAAAATTCCACGAGCGCGAGGGTACGCTCGGTGATTGACGCCGGCAGTCCAAATGCCACTGCTGTGAATGTTCAGCGGTGCATTGCCAGCAACCAAAGCCTCAATAGCTGCTTTGGCGTTGACGCTAACCTGTTCTGCTGTGTCGGCAACCAGAACTCGCCACGTTACATTCGAGCTGCTGGCAGCGGTGATTCCATGCAATCTTAAAAGCTTTCCGTATGTCTCGCCGTCTCCAATGAAAAGCGGTCCTAAAGCAACATGCGAACCGGCATATCCCACCTTGAACGGCCAGAAGCCCTGTCGCGCCACGTCGAACAACCAAGAGACCGGCGCTGTTGGAATGTGGATGAAAACGCTCTGTGTTGCGTGGTCGTATTCAAGCACCGTGTCAGGATCGGTGATTCCGGTCAAGTGTTCTGGTATGACTTCATCCGATAACGCCTGTAGGCCATCGCCACTGGCTGAAACCGTATAGAAGCCAAGCGACGACAGGAAGTAGTAACGATCAAGATGATCCCTGCACCATGCACGCGGACCAACTATGCCCACGCGGCGAGAGATGTTCTGCATGCGACCATCAGCGGCTGGATCGCCTTGCACCACCCAAAGCGAACTGCTAGTGGCCGCCAGCAGATACGCATCCTTGTGTGGAATCAGGGCAGTGATGTTGCCACCAATCTCCCCAGCCTCGGATAGCTGCATCACAAATGGACGAGTGACATCGCTAACGTCCGATGCCATCGACCAATCTGTGTAAGTACCAAGCCTACTGGCGTAGATCGCTTGGCTCACTGGACGAAAGAACCGATCGCGATAAATGCAATCCGCATCTTGGCTACTGCCTGGTGCGCTGACGCCTGGTGATGCAACCACGCGACCGCCACTGTGAATTACGCCTACTGGATCGGCGGCGCCGGCCGGAACCCACGAGCCACCGCGCAGGCGACCAGTGAAGTCCTCGGTTCTGACGTTAAGCGACCAAGGACAAGTGTACCGCTCGCGCTTTCCAACTTCTTGACGAAATGAAAGCCTGCGGCCAACTCCCGATGGAAATACAAGTTCCTTGGTCGCCATTAGATTGTTCCTCCAATGGCAAAAGTGCTAAAATGCGAGATTGAATTAGGCATAAACTATGGAACTCTGCAATCTCGCATAGGCAAGTACGGATGGACTGTAGAGCGAGCTTTTACAACGCCACTACGATAGTGCGACGCTGCCCACATTCGCCAGGATCTCCCAGCGGTAGCCGGTGGTATGCGACACCGAGATCAACTCGAGTAAATCGCCGACATCGGCAAACACGGCTGTTGTATTGCCAGAGACGTTCAGCCCATTGGCTGCCGTAACCGTGCAATCACCTCCATCGGTCTTCATCCGCAGCGTGAGACGATTGCCAGCCTTCGTCGGGTTGGCAAGCGTTCTTGCTTCCGCAGCAGCCGTTACCAGCTCGCAGACCTGCAAGTCTTTATCTGGCGCGATCCTGCCACCGGAGCCTGGATCTCGCAAAACGTGGTCAGCATTCTTGATCGTGTCAAGAATGCGATGTGCATTATCACCCGGCATAACTCTCTCCTCGAATGTTAGTAACGGTCAGTTTAGCATGACTTCGATCGAACCAGTGCCGCCACTGCCACCACTGGCGACGACTACCTTGATACGCTCATTCTTGATAGGAATGAACTCACTGGCACCAGTGGCAGCAGCGCCGTCTGCTACTGCATTGAGTGGCACTCGCGGGTAATACCATACAGTGCTGGTGCCAGCATTGGCTTTTGTCATGATCGGCTTGCCACTGGAGTCGCCAGTGATAGTCAATGTTGCTCCAGTGGCAATCGTGCCTGGCGTGTACTTTATTTCGACCAGGAATCCGTTTAGTCCAGTATTGATGGTCGGTTGCAGATAAACCTCTGCGGCACCGCTCGAATTGCAAACGATTTCTGCTTTGGCTGATGAAAACATAGTAGTGCTCGCTATTGAATGTAACCGTCGATTGAAACTGAACCTATTCGCTGCTCTCTCAGCCGGTATTCGTAATCCGTCATGCAGAAATCGCCTCGCTCGCCGCGCGGAGCATCTGGACCAAGCGACGTTGGCGAGCTGCGATCTTGGTCATCGCGAATAGCCATTCCGATCAATTCCATGTACCGCTTTTCGTGGACGTGCTCTCGTTCCTCGAAGTTGTGCTCTGCTGAAGCCAAGCACGCTTCCAGAATCACTTGGCTGAGAACCTCACCGCCGATCGGATACAAGTTTGTTTCACTAAGCAGAACAGGACGCAAGATCATTGGCACTCGAAGTGTGTATGCCTGATTAGGTGTTGGGTATAGAGACAACACCTTGCGACTGCCAACTGTTGGATCAAACGTCGACGTTCGCACTGAATAGAATGCAGGTCGGCCAAACTCAGGATTGCTACCCTCAAGCTGCCTAACCGTCGCGTCATGCCTCCACTGCACTGGCGGATACCAATAGTCAGGGCTTGGGTAGTACGTCAGGTCGCTATCGTTCGCCACTGCATCAAACGTAGCGTCCAGCGGTATCTCTGGTCTGGCCAGTTGGTAGCTCGCTGCCGTGGTAATGGTGATCGATGTCGTATCAAGCGTGATCTGCGTGTTGCTGTCTCGGCTGGCAACTGAGTAGTATCGATTGTTAACCTTCAGAACGCCGGCAGCCGCCCAGCTTGGGAACGTTCCGCCGGTGAGCGTTACCACTCCAGCCGCGATCGTGATTGTGCCTGTGGCGTATGGCGCCGTAGTGGTCACATCTGCTACTGGATGCAGGAACGACCAGTCGTATGCTGAGTACACTCGTCGCAGGCCGTCATTGATGCAGTCCTTGATGTCCAGCGTTTGATCTGCCGAAAACCCACTGCGAATGCCATACAGATATTTGCCAACTCGCTCAAGCAGCGTGAAGTAACTGGTAACTTCCCCCGACGCTCTGGCCGGTATGTCAACTTCCAGATAGTACGTTGATCCAAGGTAAACGATCTCGACATAAGCTGTGTAGGCAACGCCAGCCACATCATCGAACGAATACTGGTAAACGCCCGTCGAGCTGTTGGTCATGTTCGTACCATCAGCCACAACTACGGCACTGGTATCATTTCGCTTGACGCCAAACGTACCAGTTGGATCGGACAACTTCGCCGTGGTAACGTTGGTCAGAACGTTTTCAACTCGCCATGCCTGAGAGATTAATCTGGTTGCCATTATTCAGAATCGACGATAGTTGTGCTGGTTGTAATGTTGTTTACCGAAGGACTCTTCGGGAACCTCCCTATCTTTGTGTCTGAGCTTGCTGGGCTTCCGCCAGCTTGTCGATACACCACATAAGCGAAGTCTGAATCGAGCACGAACGCATAGCTGCCTGTCGTGCCGTTTTCTGTGCCAGTGATAACGCCATCGCTCCATGGCGACGTGTCTAGTGGCTCTGGCTTCACATAGAGCGTTCCACCCGTCGTATCGTCTGCGTAATCGGTGTAAGTAGCCATGTTAGTAAGTTGGGTACTCCGACAGATCGTAGACCGTCAATTGATAGCCGCCACCCAAGCTTGTCATTGCCGCATTCACGAGCGCGGCTTGATCGTGAATGGTTACAACGCCACCAGCCCCGCCTTGCTGTAACGGCCCAATCAGAATCGGTTCACCGTTGATAACCAGGAACCCAGGGTTGCCTGAGTCGCCGCCGCGTATATCGATGTCGCTCGCGTTCAGCTTGACGCATGAAAACAGCCCAGGGCGCACAACCAGCGAACGACGTGCAATTTGCAGCTTGTCCTGATTCGTGATAACCATGTTGAAACCACGCAGGGCATAGCTTGGCAGGTGGTTAATCAACGTCGAAGGCAAGACCTTAGCGAAGTGTGGAAAGTCACCGTCGTACAGACCAACGCGAAGATCGGAAACGTACAGATCCTCGCCATTGCTTGGACCAACGACGGCTTGCGACACAAGGTTTCGAACCACACCGCCAAGCATCAATTGTGGTGGCATCCATTCAACGTGTTCGACGCCGATTACATGCCGAGGGCTGATAGCCGTAAATCCATAGCCTGAGCCCATTGCATAGCCACCTTCGCCACCGGACCAGAATGGAAGATCCATGGCGGTATCGTGCTCAAGCGTTGCTGCCAGTGTCCCATCAATCCACGATAGCCACTGCGTTGATGTAACGCTGACACTGCGTAACATGCTCACAGTTTGCGACTGGATGAACGCACCTGACTTGGCGAGCACTTGGCAACTGCCGTCTGACACGCGGGTGAGTCTGTTACCGTTGATCGCACCAGTAGCGCTGCACGACAAGGCTACGGACACAGGCCGATTGAAATGGAACCCGCTGGCCTCAATGTCCCATGCCGTATCGGTAGTGGCCGTAACTGACGTGCGAATATTGGCATCATTGCTGATCGAGTCCACTGCCGATTCAGCCGTTATGATGTCGTCGCGCCGTGTGAGCGTTAGCGTAATGCCGCCATCGCCAGCCACAGGTGGTCGCATCTTCGTTTCGCCAAGCACCATGTTTCCGGCCATTAGCTTATCCTCTGCACAAACAGACGAAACGAACCCATGATCGTTGGTGTGCCTAACTTTGCTTGACGCAGCCGAATGGCAAATGGACGCGTGTGAGCTGTTGCGATCGGTAGCCAGAAGTCGAAATAACATCGACCAGCAGCTACAGTTGTTGTGGGTGGCGTTGCTGTGAATTGCGCAAATGAAGCAAACGACAAAGGCCACCAATCTCGGACCTCTGGCGCTTCGAAGAGCGTGCTCTTAGATAGCCGCCAACTAAATGTGCCACCAGCCGAGCCGGTTTGCGTTGACTGCGAAGTATCTGCTACCGCCGCTGTTGTATCACCACAGGCTATCGCAAAGTTGCTTTGGTTATCACTGTCACCAGAAAAGCCAGCCACGCCCCACCAGCGATACACACCAGGCACCAGAGCCACATTAACCGTCTCGTTAGCCTGCGACGATGTACTGGTAAGAGATACTGGCGCGACAACATAAGACCGCACACCACCTTGAACCAGGATTCCGCCTACCGTCGATCCATTTCCTCGCAGAATGTCATTCGTATCACTGGCTAAAGCCAACTCGCCATCTTTAAGCGTAAGGGCTGCAATCGCCGCAGCCGTGTCCACGCGATGAATAGGCGTAGCAACTATATCGCCGTTTTCATCCAGTCCAGCCACACCATTAGCCGCGCCGATCTGCGAAGCTAAGATAACTTCGCCAGATCCTAAAATCTGGTCGATAAGTTGGCGTGCTGAAGGTATGAAGGGCATTGTCAGGCCAAGAGTGTTGAATGGAATCCGCCGAATAGGAGAGGCGAGCGAACCCGCCTCTCCATCAATTAACAGAGGCTTTTACTCGTATTGAGCGCAGGCCCACCAGTCGATGTTGATAGTCAGCGCGGTATCGCCGGCGATATCCTTGATGCCGATAATCGGTGCAAGGAACACATCGTCAGGGAACGTCGCCGCGTCAATTTCCGATGCTGTCAGTCTGGCAGGCGAAATGTTTCCGCCAGGCACAGCACCGTTGACGTACCATTCAACGCTCTTGGGATTCGCACGATAGCGGAAACCGAGCTTGACATAGGTGGAAGCCACAGCCGTATGCAGAGCATCAAGCTTGGTCTTCGTTGCACCGTTCTGATAGGTTTGACCTACAGCCTTGTAAGCCGCGTCAATCGCCGCTCCCTCGGCTACCAGATGGTTGAAGCCGAGAAACGCCTTGTTGGCCAGCGCACCAGTGCTGTCCACGAACAACAAGTCGGTTGTGATCATATCGGCAGCACCAAGGCCAACCGCCCATGACCACTTGGCCGCAGTGATCGCACTGACGTTCAAGCGGCATTCAAAAGCCAAATCCTTGTCAGCAAGCTTGAACGGCGCTGACAGAGTACCGCCCCATTTCAACACAGCCTCATCGTTCGCGGCGTTACCGTCGACCGACAACGCCAAAACGCCCTTCGCGCTCGCCGTGTCGGCAGCCAGTGCAGCCGTGCAGCCAGTTCCAAGCAAGTGCGCGTAGTTTCCAACCAGCGTAGTTGCATTGAACGTGTGGAAGTCGTCAAAGAACCCGATAGCAGCATTCCCGCTGGGGGATTGATAAGAGCTTCCAGACGAGTTCAGGTTTTGCGGGGCACCGAAATCGCCCCACAACTTTGGTGAAAACAGTCTGGTCGAAATCTCGTTCCAATGTGTGTGCGTCACAATTGCACTCTTTCTTGTAAAAGCGGGAAGTGTCTCAGCCGAGGGTGAGCGTTGTCCCAAAATGAAAATGTGGCGGGCGTTTGTTATCGTCTCGCCCGCCGAACGACGATTGCTTCAGGCAGCTAAGCCTTACGCAGTTTCAGTAACGGTGGTGGTGCAGTAGCCACGGAAGTTACCGCGACGATTGAAGCAAACCAGTTGCACCGCATCATCCATGGCGCGAATGCGGACATTCTTCATCTCCGGATGGCGATAAGCAGGCGTCTTGCGCATCTGTCGGCCTGGAGCATGGAAGGCGCGGAACGTCGACCAGTTAACTCCAAGTACAACACCATCGGTTCGCTTGTTGACGCTGGCCGAATTCGTCCATGCTGGAATCCAGTTCAGCGGAACTCCACGGAGATAAACCTGTCCGCTGTGAGCAGCCATGTCATCGCCAATGTTGTCGTTACCAAGTTGCAGCAGTCGGCGGCAAGCAGCCAAGCGACTATGGGTAGTCAGGATCTCCCAATCGTGCCGCTTTTGGTCAACGATGTCTGGTCGCTTAGTTGGCGGAATGAACTGACAAAGATCCATCGAATTGATGATCTTTTCAACGAAGTCATCGCGGCTCACATCCGTGTATGGAAACGCGCGGTTTCTCCATTGGTCGTAAACCGTTGGGTCAATACCGCCGACACCGTTCGCGGCCCAGCCAGCTGGCGCAACGCCCGTCAAGCCTTCAGTGGCGTTGTTCTCGGTTACACCATCGCTGGTTGCCGTGATCCACCACAGCAGCGACACAGGCGGGAACGGATCAACCGTAGGACCAGTCGGTCCAGGTCCGAACATCAAGTCTTCCATGCCTTGATAGAACCCGGTAATCAAGTCACGCTCTTGATCGGCGAGGTAATCGTAAATCTGCCGCCCACCAGTACGGAACACATCTTCGTCGATGTCGTAGTGGTAGTTGTTCGTCGTCATGCCCCACTTCAATTCGCCTTCGCTCAGCGTCTTGATACGGCCAGACGAATCACGGTGATACAGCCCAACAACCTGGAAGTTGTTGTTGGTGGCCACCTTGACCTTCCACTTGCACTGTGCCGTGCTCATGGTGTCTTGCTTCAGGTTGCCACTGAAGAGACGAGAAGCGTACTTGTACTCTTGCAGAGGCAATGACAAGTCCTGCGCTGCCTTCATCGATTCGCCAGCGAACTCCTGGTGGATCGATGCTACGAAGTCGTCAATTTGGTCAATAGTTAGTGCCATGTGCACTTTTCCTTATTTGTTACGACTGCAACATTTCCCGGTACTTCCGATCAAATCGATCGGCTGGACTGTCCGATGGCGGCTGCGGCTTCGTTGGGCTTCCGCCCATCCGACTGTCACTTTGCTTGGAAATCTTGCGAGTCTGTTGTTTGATTAGTTTCTTCCCGAGTTCAGCGCCGAATACCATGTTGGCAACCGCGCTTACAGTTTGCTGATCAAGCTTCGTTGGCAAGCCATAGCTCTCGCGACCTTTGATGTAGTATCTCAACTCCGTAAACAACTTGTCACGTCGTTGAAACTCATCGTCTGTCACAGACCCAGCCTCACCAAACAAATCAGTGTGGCCAAGAGAATCGACTAGAGAATCAAACTGTTTGTGTTCAGCTTGTTCCTGCAATTCTGCTAAATGCGACTCAAACGGCTTTAGACGAGATTCGTAGTAGTCACGCAAGCGATTGAACTCGCCGATGATCTCTTCGTCGTACAGTTCAGGATTGAGCGAAACCTGATACCGGCCATCGTTTGGTGTTTCCACCTTGGATTGGTCGGCTGTCGGTGTCTTTCCCAACTGCATCTTGTCGTCAGTAATGTCAGCTTCCCTTTTGACAAACTGGCCTTTCTCGTTTCGGGGAGTGCCTTCATCGCCTTTGTCCAATGCCTTACGGCCAGCTTCCAGCGCTTTCTTGTTAAAAAGGCGCAATGCCCGATCGAACTCCTCGCGACTGGCAAAACCGTCTAGTTCCGATTCATCAATGCCATACGCGGCTGCCTCGGCTTTCACGTCATCAGTCAGCCACTTGCGGCCTTCT
>ERZ650304.748-NODE-748-length-14607-cov-7.846207_pt1 | contig 14607 bp, 10 predicted proteins | sample MGYA00376240_ERZ650304 | MGnify/ENA primary metagenome ERZ650304 (study PRJEB26733, sample SAMN07839271) | wastewater metagenome | biome: small river; feature: stream; material: water | place: USA: North Carolina | collected 2016-03-01 ...
CCCCGTATTGATTGCCTTGGCTTGCCTTTGCTGGGCCATCGACAACAATCTAACACGTAAAGTGTCTGCCTCGGATGCCTTGTTCATTGCTGGTATCAAAGGATTGATCGCAGGCACCGTCAACTGCGTACTTGCCTTGCTCTTGGGTCTGTCGTTACCAGCCGTTCTTGTGGTTTTCTCAACCATGACACTAGGATTGATAGGTTATGGCTTGAGCCTTGTTTTGTTTGTTCTGGCGTTACGTGGCTTAGGCACAGCTCGAACGGGTGCTTACTTTTCAACGGCCCCCTTCATTGGTGCAGCCATATCGGTGGTGCTGATGGACGAGGCAACGGGTGGGCTTTTTTGGCTGGCGGCTTGTCTGATGGCGGTGGGTGTCTGGATTCACCTCACCGAGCACCACGAACATGAGCATCACCATGAATCACTTGACCATGAGCACGGTCACACGCATGATGTTCATCATCAACATACCCACAACTTTGCGTGGGATGGGCAGGAGCCTCACAGTCACAGGCATGTGCATACCGAAGTGATCCACAAACACCCACACTATCCAGATATTCACCATCGACACACTCACTGACTATCTACAAAATTAGAAAGCAACGAATGGCCAACAACAGTTCGCCGCTACCTGATTGGTACTCAGCGCTTCTGATGACTTGGATGTTAAAATTATCGGCGTCACTGGGGAGTAGCCGCTCTCATTTTGAAGAGGCTTACGTCAACACACTTGACCATACGGTCATGGCGTAAGCAGCCCAAAGCCTGGCAAGACCTTTGACCATGATGCCTCCATAAGGCTGGAGATGCGTCGTGGTCATTTGTCTTTGATCCAGCCTTGGAGCTTTTATGGAATCCCTTCTCGTCTCTACTGGTGTTGTTGCTCTCGCCGAAATCGGAGACAAAACCCAACTCCTTGCGTTCATTCTGGCGGCAAGGTTCAAAAAACCAATACCAATCATTGCTGGCATTCTCATTGCGACGATCATCAACCATGGTCTTGCAGGTGCTCTTGGTGCATGGATTACCTCTACAGTTAACCCAGAAACATTACGTTGGGTACTTGGAGCCTCATTCATTTGCATGGCAATTTGGACAATGATTCCAGATGAGATCGAAGAAGATGAAACACAAGTTGCAAAACGTTTTGGAGTGTTTGGCGCAACACTGATCACCTTCTTTTTGGCTGAGATGGGCGACAAAACTCAAATCGCAACAGTGGCAATGGCAGCGCACTATTCAACACCTCTGTTGGTTGTAATTGGAACTACGCTTGGTATGTTGATTGCGGATGTACCTGCTGTCTTCGTGGGCGATAAGCTCGCTGACAGAATTCCAATGCGACTTATTCACTCCATTGCTGCTGGTGTTTTCGCTGTGTTGGGTATCGCTACATTGCTAGGTGCTGGCTCAGGTTTTGGGTTCTAAGTTTAGGTATCGGCAATGAGATTTCTACAGGCCATTCGAGTTTGGGCAAAGAAAATCAAAAGAGACAGCGTGACCCTATGGTTCGCTGAAAAACATCCCCGCACGCCTAAATTGATAAAGTTTTTGGGTATGTTTGTGGTGGCGTATGCACTGAGTCCTATCGACCTCATTCCAGACTTTATTCCTGTGCTGGGTTATCTTGATGATGTGATCTTGTTGCCAGCACTTATCTGGTTAACGGTGAAGCTGTTGCCGATGGACATCTTGATTGTGTGTCAACAACAGGCAGATGACTGGATGCAGGAGAAGCAAGCCAAGCCAGCTAGCCGTTGGGGAATTGTGTTTGTTGTTTCAGTTTGGGCGGTGACGGCGGTTGTGCTTTGGAATTGGGTATCGTTCTAGGAACGACTTCAAATTTAAACTTCCAAAGCTGGGTTATCTTTTTTAAAAGCTCAAATATGAAAACACTATTTCTCTATTTCGCTACGGCCGTAGCTGAAATTGTTGGCTGCTACCTACCTTGGTTCTGGCTACGGCAGGGAGGATCCATTTGGCTTCTCATACCCGCATCGATTAGCTTAGCTTTGTTCGCTTGGCTACTGACTTTGCATGACGCCGCCTCTGGGCGTGTTTATGCTGCCTACGGTGGGGTCTACATCAGTGTTGCCATAGTCTGGCTCTGGCTTGTTGATGGCGTTCGCCCATCAATCTGGGATGTGGCTGGTGTTGCAGTGGCATTGGCTGGAATGAGCATCATCGCCTTTCAACCGCGTTGGGAGTTTTGAATAACTTCATTGGCCAATTGGGGAAATACAAACAAGCAAGTAGAAAGTAACCTTTGCACATGATTTTTTGACAGATTATTTGAGCGTGAATCGCACTGTTGCCACTTTGGAAGTGTTGATGACTTGCACAACTATCTTTGTTCCGACAAGCGTATTGAATTTTCCAACGGCTTCAAGTTTGTCGCCCGTTGGTTTTAGTTCAACCTCTTGCCTTTCACCACCTGAAAGCATCGTAACTTTGGCTGAAGCTTTAGTGATATTTACAGGCTTACCGTGATCGCGCAGATAAAGTTGCAAAGCATCGGCTCTTGCCACAAATTCATATTCAATGTCCTTCACCTCAGTAACCACACCTCCATGCATTGGTTGGGCATTGCCATGACTATGACCTTCTCCGGCTGCGAATGCGGCAGTGCTCAACAGCAAACTCAGAATAATCGCAAATTTTTGGAATTTCATTTCTGACCTTTCATTTACAAATTAAAGTGCTTCGGCGTCTTTGTCTTCAAGCAAACGTTCGGCATCTCGACGACCAAAGAGCCAGAACATAACTGGAGTCAGGAACGTATCCAGCAGCGTGGAGCTGATTAGTCCTGAAAAAATCACAACCGCAACTGGATGTAAGACCTCAGTCCCTGGGCGCTCTGCTTCGAAAAGCAATGGCGCCAATGCAAAAGCAGTAACCAAAGCGGTCATCAAAACGGGGCTCAATCGTTCAAGGGAACCCCGCAAAATCATTTTGTGATCAAAGTTTTCACCTTCAAAGCGCATCAAGTTGATGTAATGACTAACTTTCAGGATGCCGTTTCTGACTGAAATACCAGCTAATGTGATGAATCCCACTAAAGCTGCAACAGACAACGGTTGTCCCGACAACCACAACCCGAGAACTGCACCGACTAAGGCCAGCGGTATGTTCACCATGATCAACGCTGAAAGACGCGTTGACTTGTAGCGGCTGTAAAGGACGACAAACATCAGCACCAGCGACACAATTGAAAGAAGCCCAACTAGTCGTGATGCTTCTTCTTGGGCTTTGAACTGTCCTCCAAGCGTGATGAAATAACCCTCAGGTAGTTTGGTTTCAGCAACCACTGCGCGGATATCCGCAACAATTTCCGATAAAGCCCGGCCCGATGCGTTTGCGGATAAAACTATGCGTCGTTTTCCATCATCGCGGCTGATTTGATTCGGACCATCTCCATCCTCAATCGTCGCCAACTTTGACAAAGGAACTCGACCATTGGGTGTCTCAATTAAGATTTGGCTCAAGCCCTCAACCGAGCGAGCTGACTCGGGTAAGCGCACGACCAGTGCAAAACGCCGACCGCCTTCCACAATTTGTGTGATTTTTTCGCCTTCCACCAAGCTTTGTAAAGTAGAAAGCACTTGTGGCGCTGGAATTCCATACTGAGCTGCGGCGGCATAGTCAATGCGAACCTTGATTTGCGGTGCCAACACTTGCTTTTCAATTTGCAAATCAGCGATACCAGGAATAGTCGCTAACTGTGCACGAAGTGAATCGGCTTGCCCGCGTAAACCATCCAAGTCATCCCCAAATATTTTGATAGCGATTTGTGATCGCACACCTGACAACATGTGATCGATTCGGTGAGAAATGGGTTGTCCGATTTCAAGTGCAGCGGGTAAATTCACAAGGCGAGATCGGATATCTGCCTTGATTTCATCCATGCTGCGGTTCAACTCTGCCGTAGGCTTAAGCCCAACGTCCAGCTCACTCACATGGACGCCTTCTGCATGCTCATCAAGCTCAGCTCGTCCGCTTCGACGACCGACATGGGTGACCTCTGGCACTTGCTTAACTAAGACCTCAGCTTGTCTGGCTAAGGCCGTTGTTTCAGACAAGGTCACACCGGGATTTAAGCGCAATCCAATCAGCAATGTTCCTTCGCTAAATGGCGGCAAGAAAGTCTTAGGAAAGAACGGAACTGCCGCAATCGCCGTTAGCACAGCTATACCAGAAGTAATCAATGCAATCTTAGGCTTGTGCAGAATACTTTGAAGACTGTTTGCGTATCGGGTTTTGAGCCATATTAAAACCTTGGTGTCGCCATGATCCAAGTTCTTCATTGATGGAAGAAGGTAATAACTCAGCACTGGGGTGATGGTCACTGAAACAAGCAAGGATGCCAAAGTAGAAACGATGAAAGAAATACCCAAGGGAACAAAGAGCTTGCCCTCCAATCCGGGCAGTGCAAACAACGGAATAAAAACTAGGACGATGATCACCGTGGCGTACAAAATGGCAGATCTAACTTCCATTGAGGCTTTTGCCACAACTTCCAGGGGATTAAGGCGATGCTGCGGATGTTTTATGCGGTCTTCTTTTAACCTTCGCAGAATGTTTTCTACGTCAACAACTGCGTCGTCGACCAAACCGCCAATAGCAATGGCCAACCCACCAAGTGTCATGGTATTGATAGACAGACCAAAGTACTTAAATACCAAAGAGGTAATGAAGATTGATACAGGAATCGCTGTCAAAGCGATGATGGTGGGTCGGACCGTGCCCAAGAAAAAGAACAAAATCACAGCTACAAAAACAGATGCACCAATCAATTTACCTTGCAGCGTATTGATGGACGCTTCGATGAAGCTTGCTTGTCTGAACGTGACTCGGGGGGCTTCCATGCCAGCTGGCAAGGACGATTTCAAGCCCAGCAGGGCATCTTCAATTGCACGGGTTAGAGCAATCGTGTCAGCCGTTGGCTGCTTTTGGATGCCAAGAATGACTGCAGGCTTTCCCTCAAACCCAGCGTCACCACGCTTTAATGCCGCAGCAAAAGTGATCTCGGCAATTTGACGTAACAGGATCGGTTGTCCATTTTTTGAAGTCACTGCCAGATTTTTCAAATCATCTAACCGGGAAGTTCGTCCAAGGTTGCGAATTAGGTATTCCCGACCGTTCAGCTCTAAAAAACCACCTGATGTGTTAGCGGAAAAACCTTTCAGCGCAGCTTCCATCTGGTCGTGAGAAATCCCCAATTCAGCCATGCGAGCTGTATTTGGTTGCACTTGAAACTGACGAACCTCGCCACCAATCGGGATGACTTGCGCGACACCGGAAACTGACAGTAGGCGGGGACGCAAAACCCAGTCTGCATATTCTCGAACTGCCATGGCCGAGATCTTCTGCGTATCGACGGGTATAGCGATTTGCATGATCTCACCCATGATGGAGCTAATTGGCCCCATGCGCGGAAGAATGCCTACCGGGATGCCGCCCTCCATAGCTGAAAGTCGTTCGGATACCAACTGTCTTGCGCGAAAGATGTCTGTATCCCATCTAAAAGTCACATACAGAAAAGACAAACCGGCTGAAGAAATTGATCTGACGGATTCGACGCCAGGCAAGCCGTTCATCGCAGTCTCTAGTGGGAATGTGATGAGTTGTTCCACCTCCTCAGGAGCCATGCCACCTGACTCGGTCATGATGGTCACGGTGGGTTTGTTCAAATCAGGAAAAACATCCACAGGCGTTTTTGTCAACGTGAATGCACCGTAAGTCATCAACACGACACTAGCGATGATCACCAGCAATCGATTGGCTAAACTGTTTTCAAGTAACCACTTAAACATATCAGCGCACCTGGTTAATCAATGTTGCACCTTGTGCCGCGATTAGATCGCCACTTTCAAGACCCGATGTAACTGCAACCCGCGTACCGTCCAAGGGTTCAAAAGTAATCGTGCGAGGCGTGAATCTCTCAGCGGCTGTTTTGACCCAAACAATAGACTGATTGGCAGGATTCTTCATCAACGCAGACACTGGTACAGCCATCCCTTTCACCTTATCTTTGGTCTGAATCACAACTCTTATTGGTTCACCGAGAGCCAAAGCGCTCAGTTCTTCCCCTTGGGCTTTGAAATTCATGGGTAATGCTTGCTCACGTAAGCTACGTGCTGCGCCCAAAAATTGAAGCGCGATCCGCTGGTTATTTACGGCAACAAACGCTTTATCTACACTGGCGATGAGCGAAGTATCAAAGGCCAAGGCCTCAATTCTCAGACGTGCTGGGTCCACAATTTCAAATACCAACTCACGCGCATCAATCACTTGTCCTGCCACAGCATTTGATGATGCAATCACTCCAGAAACCGGGGCTGCCAACGGCTCCCTGTGATTAAGTCCTGTGCTAACAGCTGAGACACGACCCGTTAAACTTTGCAAGTCACTCTCAGCAGCTTCGATGTCTTTGCGTGGAACGGTATCTGATAACTCCCTCAATCTTGCCAGTCGTTTTTCAGCAAGCGATTTAGCTGCCTTCAGTTCTGCCAGCTGTGCAAACTGATTGGATTGCTCAATAGGTGCCAGTGAGGAAACTAGATAGGCAAGAACATCACCTTTGCGTACCGCACTACCGAGATTTGGCAAGCCTTTGGGGCCGGCCTCGACTCGGCCAGCATTGATGGCTTGCACTTTGCCTCCTGCATTGGGGTCCATGCTGACCTTACCGTTGAGTTCTATAGATTTCGGTAAGTCTGCAATTTCAGCTTTGATGGTGCGAATTACCAACTGGCGTTGAGCTGACTTCGGCAAGAAGACACTGCCATCAGGCAAACGCTGAGGACCATTCATACTGGGAGTGGCCGATGTACCTCCATGGTCATGACCTTCTCCAGCCCAAGAATTGGTCGCCGGACACAGAGCAATTACTGCGGCCATCACGACAGTCAATGTTGAAAATTTTGTTTTGAAAGTCATGCTGCACCTCCTGTGCTGTTTGATTGGTTAGTCATCAGGCGCTTGCGAACAAAAAATAGCGCTACCAGCACGGCAGCAGAAAATAAAGCCCAGATGAACCACTTATGCAACCTATTCTTAGAGTTGCTACCCTGCGCGGACGCATCTGGATGAAAGTCCAACTCTCCTGCCAATAAGTCAACTTCTTCGTCAATCGTGACGGTCGCCGTCACGCTGATAAGACCGGGTTGCGGCTCAGCTGGCAGCACAACTTCAAATTTATCTTGACCATACTTTTGTGCAATAAATTTAACGCCTGAAAACTCAAGCTCAATTAGTGCTTCTTTGACAGGTTCATTGGTTTCAAGCCGATCTAAGTAGAGTGTTATTTGCTTGCCATTCAAAACACCTACCAATTCGAGTGCATCTGAAACTGCTGCAAAACGTGGCGTGGAGGTGGCTGATGCGTTGGCTTTGACATCTCCATGACCTTCCCCGGCCCAACTCAGACTGGAAAGAGTCAAACTAAGGATCAGACAAATGTTTCTAAGTCTTGATGAAATATTCATTGAAATTTTTAGTAATGTTGATTGATTCATGACGCACCTTATTGAGGTAAGAGTCCAGCTGCTTGGCGTAGTGCTGAGATGGACGCTGAATATTCGATACGACTGAGGGCTGCTTGACGTCGCGCTTCAACGGCTTCCGCTTCGATGCGGAGACGAGTTGGCAAGTCGGATTCGCCAAGCTGAAACGATTTATCAAAGAAAGTGCGAGACTCCAAAGCCAATTTGGCTCTGCGCTCTGCTGCTTTGAGCTGGGCTTGCGCAGCGCTGGCTTTTGCTTGAGCGATGCGCCACATCGACTGTGTACGGTCGCGCTCTAAGCTCAATTGAGCTTGGGCTTGTGTTGCCTCTGCTTGAGCGTTAGCTACGGTTGCCTCATAGCGAGGACCACCACCAAAAGGAAGTCGAATACCAATCGTGACTTTGGAACTGTAGGGATCTACTAAATTGCCGCGGTCTCTGGATTTGGCAATTGTGAATTCAGGGTTCGCTCTTGTCCTTGTAGTGGCCAATGCAACAGTACGCTCAGCAACATCCGAGCGTGCTTGTAATTCCATCAACGCAGCGTGTACTTGTGGATATTCAGCTGAAGGCGGCAACTCAGGGCTTTCTGACAGATCCAGCATTGAGAAACTTGTTGCCCCAATCGATGATTGGATGATTTGAATAGCAAGTTCTAAATTGGCTTGAGCCATGGCATACGCAGATTCAGCCACTGCAGCGGCACCTTCGGCTTGGTGTTGATCCGATTGAGCTAAATCACCTGCTTTCACACGTTTTGCGACATCATCAGCCAAGCGTCGCGCATTGGTCAATTGATCCGCAGTGACTTCTTGCTCAATGCGAGCACGGTGTAAATTCCACCAATCTTCTCGAATTTTTCCAGCTACACGCAGTTGATTGGCTTTGATTTGATACTCTAAAGCGTTGGCTTGAGCTTCTGCAAGCGCAGAGCTTTTGCTTCGTTCGCCAGGTAACCACATCGGAACTGCGATTGCGATTTGTTCCTCCCGTGCCCCCAAATTTCTGTTCCACTGATCAGATTTTGAGTTCAGCTCTACCGCTGCGGGTTCTGGCGTTAATGCTGCCGCCGCTCGCTTTTGAGCTTGCAAGGCTTGCTGCCGTGCCTCTAAAGCTTGCGCTTCAGGTTGACGTAACCAAGTGGCATCAAAAATATCTTTGACGCTTTGAATTTGCCTTGGCTGATTGGTATTTTGCGCAAATACATTAATGACACTGCATACTGAAAAGGCTGCTACTGCACACAGCTGCCTTTTGTAATTCCATTTTTCTCTTCGATACATTCGACTCTCCTAGGTCGTTAAAAACCATGACTTGGAGATCGGTAAAGACGCTGCATCGACATGCGCAGCCACTTCAGAACTGAGGTTCAGTTCTTATGAAATAGGCTAAAGCGATGGATTGAACAAACCTCACCGATCAGGCGAGGTGGTTCCACTGAGGTCGTTCTGGTCGTTCGATAGCAGAACGAAAGAAGAGTTCGGTTTGGGTTGCCGTCATGTGCTGAGGCACTTGGGATGAAGGTATTTCAGTTTGAACAATCAGTGCTGCACAACAACCGGCGTGGCAACTGGCGCAATCTGTATCAGTACCGTCGAGATTGTTCATCTTTGAGGTGGGCACTTTTGAATCGGACGCGGAGTCGCCAGACTTGTGCTCATGCTCGTGATGACCGGGATGTTGTGCTTGGGAGCTGGTATTGCTTTCGTGCTGGCAATAACCACTCACTGCAGCCCAAGAGAGCTGCAGCGGTGTAAATACCAGCAAAAGAATGACTATCCAGCGTTGCATTGTTTTAGAGTCTATCAGCAAAGAATAAAGTGAAGGTTAGTTACGCCCTGAATAAACATGGTCACTTTGGGGTTTTCAACAAACGTAAACCGTTGAAGACAACCAACAGACTTGCCCCCATGTCGGCAAACACTGCCATCCACATGGATGCATCACCAAAAATTGCCAGAGCCAAAAACACCGCCTTGATGCCTAGAGCCAATGTGATGTTTTGCCAAAGCACGGCATGTGTTTTCTTAGACAAGTGAATGGTCTCAGGTAAGCGACGTAAGTCATCGTTCATCACAACCACATCAGCCGCTTCCATCGCTGTATGTGTGCCAGCGCCTCCCATCGCAAAACCGATATTGGCTTTTGCCAAGGCTGGTGCGTCGTTAATTCCGTCACCCGTCATGGCAGTGACGCCAAATCTTTTCTGCAACTCAGCAATCGCTTCTAGTTTGTCTTCTGGCAAAAGGTTGCCTCTGACCTCATCAATTCCTGCTTGGGCTGCCACTGTATGAGCCGTGGCAATGTTGTCACCAGTCAACATCACGGGAGTTACGCCCATCGCTTTTAACTCAGCCACTGCTTGTGTAGATGACGGTTTAATCGTGTCAGCCACAGCGCACAAAGCCATCACCCGATTGGCATTGGTCAATATGGTGACGGTTTGTCCTGCTTCTTCATGAATTTTGAGGCGAGCTTCTAGTTCAGCAGAGCATTGGTCGCGCTCTTCAATCCAACGGTGATTGGCTAACGCATAGTTATGCGTGTCAATCACACCTTGAACACCTCGTCCTACAACGGCTTGGAAATCGCTGACGTCTTGCAGATCTGCTGTGAGACCTTCGGCAATGGCTTTAGACACGGGATGATCTGAACGAGCAGCAAGACTTTTCGCGATGCATTGAATCATTGCGGGGTCTAGGCTTGTATCGATGGGTTCAAACGCTACCAATTTGGGTTTACCTTGTGTGATCGTTCCCGTTTTGTCTAATGCCACCACCTTGATGCTTCGGGCCTCTTCAAGATAAACGCCGCCTTTAATCAAAATGCCACGGCGTGCCGCTGCTGCCAAACCGCTGACCACAGTGACAGGCGTGGAGATGACCAAGGCACAAGGGCAAGCAATGACCAAAAGTACCAAGGCTTTGTAGAGTGCTTGCATCCAAGTCCAATCCATGAGCCAAGGCATCAGCACCGCAACCGCAACAGCTAAAACAAAAACCGCAGGGGTGTAAATGGTCGCAAATTGATCGACGAACCGTTGAGTTGGCGCACGTGAAGCCTGAGCTTGCTCAACGGCGTGAATGATGCGAGTTAAGGTGCTGTCCGAAGCCAAAGCAGTGACCCGAATTTCTAGCGCACCCGACTGATTGATGGTGCCTGCATAGACTTCATCACCAGCTGCCTTATCAACAGGAAGACTTTCGCCAGTGACAGGGGCTTGATTGACGGCACTGATGCCCGACGTGACAACACCATCAAGGGCAATGCGCTCACCTGGACGCACACGCACAGTCGCCCCTACTTCAATGGTTTTGACGGGGCATTGCAGCCATTGACCGTCAGCTTGGAGAACTTCGGCTTGCTCTGGTGCAAGTGCCAAAAGGCTTTTGATGGCATTACGAGCACGGTCAACTGCGCGGGCCTCAATGGCTTCTGCAATCGCATACAGCGCCATCACCATGGCGGCTTCAGGCCATTGCCCAATCAAGAAGGCACCTGTGACAGCCACCGTCATCAGGGCGTTCATGTTCAAGCGTCCCTGCATCAGAGCCGATACACCTTTGCCGTAAACAGAAAACCCAGCCAAGGCGATTGCACCAGCGGCAAGCGCCATGCCTAGTATCTTTGTTGGCAAGTAATCAGGGAGGGCAAATGCCAGGCCCTCAGCGGCCAAAGACAGTGCCAATGCACAAATCAATTTTCCCCATGACGCCCAAAAGCTGTGAGATACAACGTTGCCATCATTTGCGTTGTCACTATTTAAAGGCTCTGGCTTAAAGCCTACCTTGCGAATGGCGTTAACCGCTTCTATAACGACCTGTTCATCAGCCGCAATCGTCAACTCTCGAGCGGTCAGATTGAAACGCAGACTTTGAATACCTTCAACATTTGTCAGCGCATGGCGAATTTCTGATTCCTCTGAGGCGCAGTCCATGTTGGCAATGCGAAACCTCTGTCCATCAAGATTTGAAATAACGGGACTGGTCTGTTCAAAAGTGACAGGCGTGGTGTCGCAAGCAGTCCCGCATCCGCAGGAAGTTTGAGTTTTAGATGGCTGAACTTGCTCATTGGCTGACATGACGATTACTCCTAGTTGCCTATATTAAAAACCCTATAGTCGCTACAGAGTCAACCACTTAAAATACAAGTCTTCAAATTAGTTGAGAAAAACCACGATGAAGATCGGTGAATTAGCCAAAACCACTCATACGCAGGTGGAAACGATTCGATATTACGAGCGCGAAGGGTTGTTGCCTGAGACGGTTCGCACGGAGGGCAACTACCGAGTTTATAGCCCTGATCACGCCACACGGCTTTCGTTCATTCGCCACTGTCGAAGCCTAGATATGACGTTGAACGAAATTCGCACCTTATTGACGTTCAAGGATGCACCACAAGGAGACTGCGCGGGCGTCAATGAATTGGTAGACGCACACATAGCGCACGTTGCGTCAAGGATTAAAGAACTAAAAGCATTAGAGCGTCAACTTAAAGAGCTGAGACAAACTTGCACAGAATCCAAAGAGACAAATCAATGCGGCATTCTTGCTGAGCTGTCTGTGCCTCCACGCAAATCTGCTGCTCTCAAAAGCATTGCCGGACATATTTCTGGAACACACGCATAAAACTTGAGAACGACCCGTTAGTAATTTTGGTCAACAGCACTGTACTGGCTGGTCACATTACCGGACTCAGTAGTCAACTTAACTGGAATAAGTAGCTGCTCATCCCCAAAAAGCTTATCAGACCAGCTTGCGAAAATAGCTCTAAATTCGCCAAGGCCTGAAATGACATCGAAACAAATCAGAGAGCACACGACGTACCTCCTGTTCAGCGGGGTCCGGCTTACCGTCAACAACCTCAGCCTGCGCTTTCCAAATTCCGTGCGTGCTCGTACTGAGTACCTGCATTTCTCATCCCCATAGAAACAATGATTGCGGTGCATTTCGCCCATTCTGTCATTAACCCTACGCTTTCTGCGTGTTGGTAACTTCGGCAGCATCCATGAAACCCTTCATTTGAAACTGAGTCTGCTGGCATCTGGATGACTGAAATGTGGCGAAGTGTGCGAATTAATAAGGGCATTGGAAACACCCAGAAATTGCCACGAAGACGTTACACGATCTACCGAAAACAAAATTTCCCATTGAGTTGAAAGGTCACACAGCACAAATCAAAAGACCTTCGATGTCACTTCTAGTGACCTATGCCTGACCAATCAGAAGGTCAAACCCATCAACGCAAATCCGCATAAATGCTGGACTCAGCTCATGGACACGTCCACAAGCTTGAAGAGAAAAGAGAGAGAAATTCACCTGTAGCGACCAGAAACCACGGAAACGTGACCGAGTGTGTCCACAAGCAATGAGCCAAAAGCCCGCCAATACAGGGCTTTGAAGCAAAGAAAAAGGGGGACAGAGAAAGTTCTGTCCCCCGTGTATGGTGGAGCTGGCGGGATTTGAACCCGCGTCCACAAGCCTTTTTCGTACAGTTCTACATGTGTAGTCGTCTGATTTGAGTCTCGCCGTGTGCGTCGCGCAGCGACACGCTACGCACCCAGCCAGTACCCTTTTTTCTCACACCACCTCAAGGTACCCGAGGTGATGCCAGCCCATATGTTTTCCCTTGCAGCTAGGAAGTCTTGCGACCCCCTAACCCAGCCTATCGGCCAACTGTTGCAAGGCTCACCGGATTAAGCGGCGAGTGCGAAACGTTCGTCGTTTGCAGTTAGTTTTTTTTCCGAAGATTAACGAGGATCAGAACCTCGACATGCCCTGCCACGCGTCCGAACCCATGTCGAAACCAGTGCAGCCCCAAGTCTCCTATTTTAGGCCTCTGCCAGCAATTGCAAGAGCTTATTTGGAGAATCGATGGATATATCTGCACCCCAAGTGCTGACATCGGTCTTTTCGCCCAAATAACCGTAGGTCGCGGCCACTGTGGGCATGCCTGCGGCACGACCCGCAGCAATGTCACGCTCGTCGTCACCCACATACAAACACACTTCTGGTGGGAGCCCCAAGCGACGTGCGGCTTCAAACAGTGGTTCAGGATGTGGCTTAGGGTGCGGTGTGGTGTCGCCACTCACGATGGCACGTGCGCTGGCGAACAAAGGCATGGCCTGTGTAAGCGGATCAGTGAAGCGGGCCATTTTGTTGGTCACTACGCCCCAAGGCATTTGGCGCAACTGAATGTGCTCGATCAAATCATCCACGCCGTCAAACACATAGGTGCGCACGGTCATGGCGGCTTCGTAGTTGGCAAAGAACTCTTCGCGCATGGCCATGAAGTCTTGGTGTTCGGGCGTCATGTCAAACGCGACCTTCAACATGCCACGTGCGCCAGCACCCGCCAATGGACGGTACAACTCGTACGGGAGCGAAGGCATGCCACGGTCGGTCCGCATTTTGTCGGCAGCAGCGCCGAGGTCGGGCGCACTGTCAATCAAGGTGCCATCCAAATCAAACAGCACAGCACGGATATTTTTCAGCATCACAGCGGCCTTTGTGTGGCCACCATGTAGTTGACGCTGGTGTCAGCGCTCAACCAATAACGGCGAGTGAGTGGGTTGTATTCCATGCCACGGGTGTGTTGCCACTCAAGGCCTGCTTCACGGCAGTCACGTGCCAGTTCGCTGGGGCGGATGAATTTGGCGTACTCGTGCGTGCCGCGAGGCAGCATGTTCAACACATACTCGGCCCCCACGATAGCAAACAAAAATGATTTGGCATTGCGGTTGAGCGTGGAGAAAAACACATGACCACCGGGCTTCACCAATTGGGCGCACGCACGCACGATGGACGACGGATCTGGCACGTGCTCCAGCATCTCCATGCAGGTGACCACATCAAAACTGGCAGGCTGCTCAACAGCCAAAGCTTCTACGGCCACTTCGCGGTATTGCACATTGGGCGTTTGCGCTTCCAAAGCGTGCAGCTGCGCCACCTTGAGCGACTTGGTCGCCAAGTCAATGCCCAAAGCATGGGCGCCAGAACGCGCCATGGCATCAGTCAAGATGCCGCCGCCACACCCCACATCCAGCACTTTTTTGCCTTGTAACGGGGCGATGCTGTTGATCCACTCCAAGCAGATC